>LXOW01067502.1_pt1 | contig 27999 bp, 19 predicted proteins | sample 1368591 | NCBI WGS metagenome assembly LXOW01 (sample SAMN04884650, study PRJNA319009) | bovine gut metagenome | isolation source: Cow rumen | host: Bos taurus | place: Italy: Legnaro (PD) | collected 2014-07-09
ACCTCGTCGGTGCCAGGCAAGACGGTGGCTATTAATCATTTCATCGTCAACGATGCTTGGTATCTCGTCGACCTGCCAGGCTATGGCTATGCACAACATTCAAAGAAACAGCGTGAGCAGTGGCGTGTCATGATTAACAACTACATCACTCGTCGCCGCAATTTGGTGACGACCTTCGTCCTCGTCGACTCGCGTCACGAGCCTCAGAACAACGACTTAGGCTTCATGGGGTGGTTGGGCGAAAGCCAAGTGCCTTTTTGTATCGTTTTCACCAAGGCCGACAAGGTCTCGAAAGCGGAATTGGATCGTAATGTGGAGGCACTGAAACAGCGTCTGTTGGAGGACTGGGAGGAATTGCCGCCCATCTTCATCACCTCGTCGGAAAAGAAGCAGGGTAGGGAAGAATTGTTGGCTTACATCGAGCAGCAGAACGCTGTGGTGGCTGGTTTAATGAACCGCAAATAATCTTTAAATCTTAAAATCAATACATTATGGGAGGTATCTTAGCAGCAGTTTTAATCGGAGCCATTGCAGGCTTCATTGGTGGCAAAATCATGAACAAAGGCATGGGCCTTTTGGTCTGCATCCTCGTCGGTATCGTCGGCGGTTTCTTGGGCAGCTGGCTCTTTGGCCTGTTAGGCGTTGCGCCAAAAGCAACCTTCTGGGGCCAACTGTTGGTTGGTACCGTGGGATCTGTTGTCTTGCTTTGGCTTCTTTCTCTTCTCAAGAGGAAATAAGCAAGGCGTTACGACATGAAAAAAACGGGGGTGATGCCTCCGTTTTTTTTATTATCTGAAATAAACCTTCGTAATTCCTGTTCCGCCCGTCTCTAGCGAGGCATCGTAGAAACGTTCCACCTCGTGGATGTGGCTGAGTTTCTCGCGGATGAGCTTGCGCAGGATACCGTTGCCCTTGCCGTGAAGGATGCTCACCTCCTTGATGCTGAGGAGCTTGGCTTCATCAAGGTATTTGTCAACGATGTCCAAGGCTTCCTCGGCACGCTTGCCGCGCACATCGAGGGTAAGGTCAAAGTGCTCGGCTTTCTCGCTAAGGTCCTGGGCAATGCCATTCTGCCAACGACGTTGCGTCTTTCGGGCTTCGGCGCGGCTCACCTTACGGAGTTTGTCGGGACTGGTACGCAGGCGGATGCTGTCGAAGAGAATGGTGGCGTCAGTGTCGCTGATGGCCAAAATCTCGCCCACCACTTGCATCTCCTCGATGCAAACCGTGTCGCCGACCTTCAAAACCACCTCGCCTTCCTCTTTTTTCTTTTCCTCGGCCACTTCCTTGGCTTTTTGGGCAATCTCCTGTTTGGTTTTTTCAAGGTTTTGGCGGATTTCCTTGGTCTTGGTCTTTTCCGCCTGCGCCTCCTTGATTTCCTTGATGGTGCGCTCGATCTGGCTGTTGGCTTTTTGTATCAGCTCCTGCGCCTCGGCAGCGGCATTGCGAAGGTATTGTTTCTTCTTGCTTTCGAGTTCGGATAGCAATCCTTTGTATTTTTCCACCACCTCGGTCAGTAGTTGGTCGGCGATGCGTAAGTCTTGCTCCTTCTTGCGGATGGCTTTCTTGTCGACTTCAAGCTGTTGAAGTTGCTTCTCGAACTTCAGGTGTTGGTCGCCGGTGATGTTGGCGGCATCGTCTAAAATTTGCCTCGGGAAGCCGATTTTCTTGGCGATTTCAAAAGCAAAGGACGAGCCTGGCTTGCCCGTCATCATGATGTACATGGGCTGCATGAACTTGGTGTCGAACAGCATCGCCCCGTTGATGATTCCCTCGTGGTTGTCGGCCAAAAGCTTGAGGTTGGCATAGTGTGTCGTGACCATGCCGAAGGCCTGCTTCTTATTGAGCTCCAAGAGGATGGCCTCGGCGATGGCACCACCCAATTGCGGCTCCGTGCCCGTGCCAAACTCGTCGATGAGGAACAGGGTCTTTGGGTCGGCCTGCTCCAGCAGGGCCTTCATATTAATAAGGTGTGAACTGTAGGTCGAAAGGTCGTCTAAAATTGACTGTTCGTCACCGATGTCGATGAAGAGGTTTTCAAACAGGCCGCATTGCGAGTCAATGCGCATGGGTGGCATGAGGCCGCATTGCAGCATGTATTGCAGCAAACCTGTGGTTTTCAGGCAAACGGATTTTCCACCCGCATTGGGACCGCTGATGACCAAGATGCGCTCGTTTTCGTTGAGTTGTAAATCCAATGGAACGACTTGTTTGCCTTGGGCTTTCAGCTTCTTTTCCAAAAGCGGGTGGCGCGCTTGTTGCCAGTTGATAAGAGGAGTGTCTTGAATTTCAGGCTTCACACCTCCGATTTCATTGGCCAGCAAGGCCTTGGCACGGATGAAATCGAGTTCGCCGAGCAGGTTCCAGGCCTTGCGAAGTTCGGAGAGATAAGGCCGCAGCAATCTTGTAAAAGCCATCAGGATGCGGTGGATCTCGCGGCGTTCGGCGTATTCCAGTTCCTTGATTTCGTTGGAGGTGTCGAAAATCTCGGCAGGCTCGATGTAGACAGTTTGTCCTGTAGCCGACTCGTCGTGGATGAAGCCTCGGATGGCGCGTTTATCGCCCGCCTTCACGGGAATGACGAGACGTCCGTCGCGTATGGTGATTTCCGACTTTTGGTCGACCCAGCCCGCAGTCTTGGCATCGCCCATGATCTGTCGGATGCGCTTCTCGATACCGCCTTGCTTGCGGCGGATGCTTTGGCGGATTTCCAACAGTTCGGTGGAGGCGTTGTCGGGGATTTCGCCCTTGTCGTCGACGAGGCGGTTGACCTCGGTGAAGATGCTCCGCTCGATGAAAATGTTCTCAATCAGTGACTTGAGTTGTGGCGTGTCATCGGCACTTTCGGAATGACCATAACGCAGAATGGCCTCCAACACATTCAGCGAAGGCTTCAGCGCAAACAAATCCTCCACGCTGAGGCAGGTGCCTTCGATTTGGATTTGGTGGAAGGCTTCGCGCAGGTCATGGAAATCGCGCACGGGGAAGGGCACACCTGTTTGCAGCAGGCGAATAAACTCTTCGGTCTGCTCCAAGCTCTTGACGATGCGGGCTTTGTCGGTTGAAAACGCCATTCCTTCCGCTTTCTCCAAGCCCATCTGGCTGATGCAATGGTCGGAGAGTATTTGTCGGATGCTGGCGAAGCCGATTTTTTGTTCAAAATTGGTGGGGTAGATCACGGATTGAAACAATTGGAGCGCAAAGGTACGCAATTTTATTACAATAAATTTTGATTTAGGTTGGTTTCAACGAGCCAGACGTATTTGTTTAGGAGGTTTGGGACATGGGTTTATGCCATGGTCGGTTCTTCAATGTCAACTACTGACAATATGTTTTCGCCAAGAGCAATAGAGATTTTACAAAGTGTGGCTAAAGTCATGTTGTGTGTTCCAGAAAGCCAACGGCTTACCTCGGTTTCCGTTTTACCCATCAGCCGTGCAAAGTCTTTTTGCGTCATGCCTTTTTCCTCAAGAATATCATAAATGCGGTTGGCGATGGCCACAGAAAGTTCCATCTGCATCTTCGTTTCAGGCGAAATCGTACTTCTGATTTCGTTCATTATCTGGTTTGTTTTCATCTCTTTTCAGTTTTATGGTTAATCGTCAATCGTGAAGGTGAGAGTGCCGAGCAGTTTTGTCCCAGACACGGTAATAATGCGATGCTTTTCCAACTGTTTCAGTTGGATGTCTATCTTTTGAAGTGTTTCGACACACTTGTTCAAGTGAGCATCTTCTTCGTAGGTGGCGGTGGATTTGAGCCCACCGTTACCGAGGATCAAGATTTTGGCGTTTATGTTCAACAGATAAAGGCGAAGCGATGTAGTTTCCAAATGTGAAGGCAAGGCCATGACACGGTCTTTGTGTGTGCCTTCGTAACGAAAATGTCGGTCTTCTGCACCATCACGTTTGATGATGTCAAGACGGTACACCAACTGGCCCACATCGTTGGGATAATCATCTTTGTAAGTCAGCAAGAACCTCTCGAATTCAGAGAATTCCTCACCTTCAAAGTGGGGAGAATACAAGCTTACTTTGTTCCCGTCTTCCAGCAATTCTATTAGTAAGTTCTTTCCCATGGTAATGTCATTGATGTTGCAAAAATAAACATAAAAGTTGATTTATGGCATTTTTGATTTGATTTTTTGCATTGTAGATGGTCTCAATGAGCCAGATGTGTTTTTTTTAGGAGGTTTGGTGGCATAGTTTATTCCCTTCTGTTTGAACTTGTGCAATTTTTGCATAGGTTGCTTCTCTGCAGGTGTAGCTTTAGAATTTAAGTGTTTAAATATTCAACTTCAGCTGTATCTCCTCCACCTGCCGTTTCAACTCCTGTACGGTTTGAATCAGTTGTTCCTCGCGGAAGCGGTTCTCGCGCTGCTCGGGCATTTCCGCGCTGATGTAATGCACGAATTTCCATACTTCTTTGATATCGGCGGCGGCGAGGTCGTAAGGCTGATAGAGCGGATTCAATGAGCTGAGCGTTAGTTTCCCCTCTTGCTCAATTTTGTTCTCCACAATCTTGAAGACGATGCCGTCGTCCTGCGTGAGGACGATGTAAGGCTGGCCGCTACGGATGTAGGTCCAGTCGAGGACATACTCGCCGGTAACGTAGGAACCATCAGGGATGGGCAGCATCGAGTCGCCGCTGATTTGGAAGGTGCGGTATTTGCGGTCATGCGAAAGGAACGGCATAGTGAAAGTCGGCAGCACTTTGATATACTCGGGGTCGGCGAAGCCCGTGGCATAGCCTGCTTTGGCCTTCTCGGTCACGAGTTCGATGTTCTCGTCGTTGTCGTTGTTGACGGTGGTGGCCAGCACGCGCAGGTTGCTGCCTTTCAGGTGCACGTCGTAGCCGCGCTCCAATTGTGAGAGTTGGCTGGGGCTGATGCCACTCAAATCGACCTTCACCAAAGTATCAATGGCGATACCGAAATATTTCGAGAAGGCAACCAAGGCCTCAAGGTTGGGCTCGGAAACGCCGTTTTCGTAGCCGCTTAGCGTGGAGCGCTTCATTCCGAGGGCGAAAGCGATATCATCTTGCGTATGACGACGATGTTTACGGAGAAATTTGATGTTGCTGTTGAAATACATATTGTTGAATTGTTGGTTGTTTAACTGTTTAATTGTTGGGCTATCAGCCTTCAGCAATCAGCTTTCAGCTTTGGAGGGACTGAGCTGATAGCTGACAGCTGATGGCTTATTGCCAATATGTTCTGATTTTTAGTGACTTATATATATTAATTGAAAAAACTTCTCCACTTTTCATATCCTATTCCAAATATAATGATTAAATTTACGGCGAAGATTTTGATTAAAAACTCGTCAAAAGTACAACTTTTTTGGAACATGCAAGCATTTTAGGCAAAAAAAGGAGGAATTTTTATGGAAAGGACGATTTTGCATTTGGATTTGGACACTTTTTTCGTGTCGGTGGAGCGGTTGGTGAACCCTTCCTTGGTGGGCAAGCCAGTCATTGTGGGCGGCATGTCGGATAGGGGAGTGGTTTCCACTTGCAGCTATGAGGCGCGGCGTTTCGGGGTGCATTCAGCCATGCCGATGCGGATGGCGCGGCAACTTTGCGCCCAGGCGGTCTTCATCCGTGGCGATATGGAACTCTACAGCCGTTATTCGCGTTTGGTGACCGACATCATCGCCGACAGTGCGCCCGTGTATGAGAAAATGTCCATCGACGAGCATTACCTCGACCTGACGGGCATGGACCGCTTCCATGATTGTCAGCTGTGGTCGCATGAGTTGCGGCAAAAAATCATCCACGAGACAGGCTTGCCGATTTCGTTCGGACTCTCTGAAAACAAGACCGTTGCGAAGATTGCCACGGGGCAGGCCAAGCCCAACGGCGAGCTGGAGGTGCCCATACCTTATATTAATAGCTTCCTCGACCCGCTGTCGGTGCAGAAAATTCCGATGGTGGGCGAGAAGACTTACAGCCTGCTGCGTTCGATGGGCGTGGAGAAAATCGGCACGTTGCGCCGCCTGCCACCTTTGGCGATGGAACGCGCCATGGGCAAGCACGGCCTCGAGATTTGGAAGAAAGCCAACGGCCATGATAGCACACCTGTCTGCCCCTATCAGGAGCGGAAGTCCATCAGCAAGGAACGCACTTTCGAGCAGGACACGATTGATGTGGCGGCCATCCGGCAATGCTTGGCGCGCATGGTGGAGAGCCTCGGCTTCGACCTGCGCTCGCAACACAAACTGACGGGCTGCGTGACGGTGAAAATCCGCTACTCGAACTTCGACACGCACGACATGCAGCAGCGCATTCCTTACACGGCCTTCGACCATGTGCTGCGACAGACCGTCAACGGCATTTTCGACCGACTTTACAACCGAAGGATGATGATACGGTTGGTGGGTGTGCGCTTCAGTGAACTGGTCAGCGGGATGCCGCAACTGGCCTTGTTTGACGACAATGCTGAATTGACGAACCTGTATTCTGCCTTGGACAAAATCAAAATGCGGTTTGGGGAACAGATTATACATCGGGCGGCGGGGTAATTCGTGTGCGGCTGCACGGTGTGACAGCCCTACAGATGGGGATTGTAGGGCTGTCGTATTACGGCAGCCGCATTTTGATGTTTATTCCCTAAATCATAAAATTGATAGCAAAACATACTTTATCTTGTAAAAATTTCGACATAAAGTACAAAAAGATAACATATTTTTATTGCGGATAAGTTTCTTTTCCTTATTTTTGCAAGGACGAGCAATGGTGGATGCACAACTACAATTCCCACAGCGTGGAGTCGTGGCAAGGGTATGCTTTTGAGCTGATATGCTTCACCCATCTTGCGCAGATTCGCCAGTGTCTTGGGATTTCCGGTATCTCCACATCAGCATCGTCATGGTGCTATGTCCCAACAAAGGGCGAGGAAGGGAAAAAGGCGCAGATTGACCTCGTGATTGAGCGGGGTGACCGCAACATCAATCTGTGTGAGATGAAGTTCAGCGTAGGACCTTTCACTATCAAGAAGTCATACGCCGACGATGTCCGCAGAAGGACGCAACTGTTCAAGGAGAAGGAAAGAACCAACTACGGCCTGAACAACACTTTTGTCACGACTTTCGGGATTGCCGATGGTGTAAATAAGGATGTCGTGAATTCCGAAGTGATGGCTGAAGATTTATTCAGATAATTCCTCAACAAGCCGCTTGGCGTATCCTCCTACTAGTTGGAAGAGGTGGTGGAGTGCACGGTGAAGGAATTGGAAATGAAGAAAGGAGAAGGGAGGAAATCCTAAACTTTCACATTCCACGAAATGCAATTAAGCGCGCCACCTCTTCTGACGGCTTCCAACGAAGGTATGCCGACCACTTCACAATCGGGCAGAGCGTTTCCAATTTGCTCCAAAGCCTGTTTGTCTTCTTCAAGCTCTAATTGCGGAACGAGAACCAACTTACCCACTTGCAGGAAATTGATGTAAGCCCAACTGCGGGCGTGTTGCCTTTTGGCTTCATATTTCAAAGGGATAATCTCAAAGTGCTTTTCCAATGCCTTTCGGAAGCGGTTGTAATAATAGGGCGAAAAGTCCTCATAATTCGTTAGAAGGATTCTGTCCTCGCCCGCATAATGGACTATGCCGTCGCTGTGACCAAAAGTTTCCTTTCGGTCCCACGGCAGAAACAAGATGTCGCTTTGGAAGGCATCTTTCAGAATTCTTTCCACTTCGGCGCCTGTTTTGTCCTTGTTTTCGAAGAACACTTTCTCTGTCATTACTACAGTGTCGCCACATTTGACCACATTGCCGCCATCCAAAACGAGGTCAATTGTGATTGCGTTTTGTAGCAAATGCTCAAGACGGTTTGTGCCTGCACGAAACACTTTCTCAGTGTCGGTTTGAAGACGGAGATAATAAGGGTCTTGCAAATAGTCGGGTGTGTATTTGAAGAACACGAAACGGCCTTTTTCAACCTGAATCGGCATGAAATCGCGGCACCAAATGTCCTTGGTTTCCGAAAGATAGGTATAAGGAATCCCGTTTTCGTCCAATGCTTTAACGATGTGCTGGTTCAAGATAGGGCATTTCTTCGGCAGAAGGCTGGAGAAATAGACGGTGTTGGTGAGGTTGTCGGTGGTCATAGGAAAGAGATTTGTTATTATATATGATCTTCTCTCGTAAAGCTCCAAATGCGCTTACACTTATTTCCTTTTATGGGTGTGTATTCCCATTCGTTTCCAGATTGAAACACATTTTGGCGTGGTTTTTCTGTTATGTCTTTTGATTTTGCTCTTGGAGAATCTATCCATTTTATGCCATTTTCATTGCCGAGGGCGAACCCGTTCAGCAATGCATAAAGATAGGTGGATTGGGTGTTGTGTCCATATTCCTTGGATTTTACGAACATGCTTTTTTTCTTATCCCACATTAAATACTCATCATTTTTGTCTTTTACCTCATAAGAACGGATGAGTGCAGAAGCCCTATACTTTTCTGTTTCGCTTTCAAAGGTGATGTCAAAACCCGAAGTGTGTGCGTGCAAAGTCATTAGAGGAAAATATGGAACTTCCTCAAAGTCTCTTCCATTCCGATGATATACGATTGGGTCGTGAATACCATGATCCTTCTCACTGTGGAAATAGAACTCCACTGTTCGAATAAATACTTTGTAATTGTTGTGGACTTGGATGTAACCACCATAAAGGAAATTTGGTGCAAGCCTCTTAAAAATAGTCGAAAGTTCTGTGTCATCTTTAACTATTTTGACTTCTTTTTGGAATTGGTTTAAGGCATCTATAAGATTTTCCATAATGATTGAGTTTTGAATTTGCGGCAAAGGTAGGAAATCATTTTTGATGCATTGCAAGAAAATTGGTTAAACATTGTTAAAAATTTCCTCCGTATTTATTTACAACATAAATAACAAATTGTTTATGTTTTAATTTCAAAACCATTATAAATCAATAATATAAATATGAAGACGGTGCTGGTATTGACAAAATTGTGAGGTTCAAACATAAGCGTATGTTTGCGGCGAAAATTCTAAATCATTACGTTTCTCCGTTATTCCAACATGTAGCTATCCTATATATTATAGTGATGTGATGATGAAAATTTTCCACAAAACCATTGCAGGGAACGAATTTTGTTGTACTTTTGCAATGTCAGAAATGACTAATCCGGTATTTTCCGCGTGGGGGTAAGCCCGTATCGACCCTGCCCCGAAATCAAAAGAGCCGCTCAAAAGCGGCTTTTTTGATTGCTCGTATTTCTTTGTGAATTGGATCAAGTATAAGGGATTCTCCACAAAACGTCGGGTCACGGAGATGGTTTTCTTGCCTTTATAGACCAACACCTCTAAAGCATCAGGATAAACATTGAAATAATTCCGGATTTGAATGGCCATCAGTCTGGAATTATAGGTGGTGCAAATATTCAGAAGAACGTGATAGGTCTGCCCAATCGATTCCAACAAGCGGTTTTCTATCGAAGATTGCCCTGTAATCGTTTTCAAGTCATACATCTTATAGATGCCCTTGTTCTCGAAGATAAAGTCGGCGGTACGGATACCATTCGGATTAGGGAGAATATACACCTTGTTCCCGTGAGCAACAGCTTTGCGAGCAGCGTCAAGCAAAGAAGGGAAGTCTTCATGATGGTTGGCATCGGCGGCAAAGATGTCCCGCTCGTTTTCAACAGGCTTGAAGATGCCTGACAGAACCAGCATCTTCAACTGACGGACAAAGTCAGCACCTTTCAATACATGCAAGCGTGCAAGTTCCAATGCAATATCGTTCATCGTCGTTTCTTTGACGCAAAAATAGTGAAAATCCACGAATCCCATCATGAAAATTTTGTGCATGCATCTCACCCTAATTCCAAAAACTTTGATTAAATTTACGGCGAAAATTTTGATTAAAAACTAATCAAACCGTTGAGTTGATCGCCGTCCATTCATATAACAGCCTGTGCTACGGCACGATGCCGATTGCGGATTTGGTCTCGAAGGCCGCCGCGCTCGGCTATACCGTCTTGCCTTTGACTGACATCAACACGACGATGGGTGCCGCCGATTTCGTGGTGGAATGTGGCAGAAAAGGCGTGCGGCCCGTGCTCGGCGTGGAGTTCCGCAACGGCAACGAACTGCTGTATGTGGCCTTGGCCAAAAACAACACGGGCTTCGCCGAACTGAACCGTTTCCTGACCGACCACAATAAAAGCAAACAACCCTATCCCGAAACAGCACCCGATTGGGAACAGGTCTTCGTGATTTATCCCTTCGGGAAACGAAAACTGAACTTGTTGAAAGAAAATGAGTTTCTTGGCGTACGTTTCTCCCAACTGACCAAATTGTACAACTGCCCATCCTTTGAGAAGTTGGTCGCCATGCAGCCCGTGACTTTTGCCGAAGCCGATGATTTTCAACTGCACCAATGTATGCGCGCCATTGATGAAAATGTGCTGATTTCGCGCCTTGAACCTGCCGCTTGCGCCGCTCCCGACGAGATACTTTTGTCACCCGAAAGGCTGAAAACGACCTTTGCGCTCTATCCGCAACTCATTGAAAATGCGGAGCGTATCTTGGACGAATGTGAAATCAACTTGGACAACAGCGTGAAAAACAAGCGCACCTACACGGGCAATGTCTATGACGACCGCGAACTGCTGCGCAAACTGGCTTTCGACGGCATGGCGTACCGCTACGGCCTGCACGACAAAAACGCCTACCGCCGCATCGAGAAGGAGTTGGACATCATCGAAAGGATGGGCTTTTGCGCCTATTTCCTCATCGCTTGGGACATAGTGAAGTTTGCCATAAAGCAGGGGCTCTATCATGTCGGGCGGGGTAGCGGTGCCAATAGTGTGGTGGCGTATTGTCTGAAAATCACCGATGTGGACCCAATTGAACTGGACTTGTACTTTGAGCGTTTCCTCAACCCCATGCGAAGCAGCCCGCCCGACTTCGACCTCGATTTCTCGTGGCGCGACCGCGACAAGGTCATCCAGTACATTTTTGACAAATACGGCTCTGATCATGTGGCTTTGCTCGGAGCGACGGTCACTTTTCAGGACAATTCGCTTTGCCGCGAGTTGGGCAAGGTGTTCGGTCTACCCAAAGGCGAGATCGACCAGATGGAACGCAATCCGACGACCTTTGCACAACAAAGCGAAATCGGGCGCAACATCCTCGCCATCGCCGAGCGCATCCGCGACTTCCCGCGCCAACGCTCCATCCATGCCGGCGGCGTGCTGATTACGGAAGAGCCGATTACCAATTTTGCCGCCCTCGACCTGCCGCCCAAAGGTTTCTCGACGACGCAATACGACATGTATTCCGCCGAAAAAGTCGGTCTCATTAAAATCGATGTTCTCAGTCAACGCGGCATCGCCCACATCCGCGAAGCCGTGGAGATGGTGGAACGTAGCCGTGGTGTCCGCATTGACATTCACCAGATTAACGCACTGAAACAGGACGAGTTGATAAAGCGTCAGTTACTCAAGGCCGAGACTTGCGGCTGCTTCTACATCGAGAGTCCAGGAATGCGCGGGTTGTTACGCAAGTTGCGTTGTTCTGATTACAAGACCTTGGTCGCTGCCAGTTCCATCATCCGGCCGGGCGTGGCCCATTCGGGGATGATGCGCGAGTATGTCAACCGTTTCCATCATCCTGATACTGTGGATTATAAGCATCCCGTCTTGAAGGAACTTTTGGCCGAGACCTACGGCGTGATGATTTATCAGGAGGATGTGCTCAAGGTGGGACATTATTTTGCGGGCTTGGACTTGGCCGAGGCCGATGTGTTGCGTCGAATGATGGGTCACAAGATGCGCGACAAGTTTGAATTTGAGCAGGTGACGAAACGCTTCTTCGACAACTGCAAGACCAAAGGCTATCCCGATGATTTGGTGTGCGAACTTTGGCGACAGATTGAGTCGTTTTCGGGCTATTCTTTCTCCAAGGCACATTCAGCCTCCTACGCGGTGGAGAGTTACCAAAGCCTCTACCTCAAAAGCCATTATCCACTTGAGTTTCAGGTGACTGTGATTAACAATTTCGGCGGGTTTTACCAAACTTGGTTCTACTTCAACGAGGCGCGGCGCATGGGCGCAAAGATTCATCTGCCTTGCGTCAACCGCAGCGATTACCTCACCACCTTGAACGGTCGGACGATTTTCATGGGTTTTGTGCATTTGCAAGGGTTGGAACAACAATTTGTGGAACGTTTTCTTGCCGAACGCGCGGCGCGTGGGCCTTTTACGAGCCTAGAAGACTTCGTCACCCGAGTGTCTTTCAAGCTTGAGCAACTGATTTTGCTTATTCGCGGCGGTGCCTTCGGTTTTACGAAGAAAACCAAAGCAGAATTACTATGGCAAGCGCATCTCAATAAAAGCGAGGGGAAGAAAGAACAACCCGAAACGCTTTTCCAACTTGAAAACCAGCATTTCGAGTTTCCTGATTTCAAGACCAACGCCTTACAAAACGCCTACGACGAGATGGAACTTTACGGTTTCCCCGTTTCCTTGACTTGGTTTGACCTGCTCAAAACCAACTTCCGAGGCGAGTTGATGGCTTGCCAGATGCTGAATTTCGTCGGACAACGCTATAGGATGCTCGGCAAATTGGTGACAGTGAAGAACTTCCGCACCTGCAAAGGCGAGCCAATGGCCCTCGCCACTTTCATCGATGCCACAGGCGAGGCTTTTGACACGGTGCTTTTCCCGCAAGTTTTTAAGAATTATCCTTTCCAAGGTGACGGCGTGTATCTGCTTTTGGGCAAGGTCACGGAGGAGTTTGGGCAGGCTTCGTTGCAGGTGGAGAAGATGGCACGGTTGGGGTATAAAACGCTGCAATAAGCATTCAAAATAACCTTTTTCTAAGAATGATTGAAAATACAAGTGCCAAATAGCCAATGTTTTGTATTTTTGCACAAATTTAAGTAAGATGCATAGAAAACTATTTTTATTCATATTATGTCTTTTTGGTCTGACATTGAGTATGTTGGCGCAGCAGAAAGGGCAAATCACAGGTGTCATTAAGGATGCCGAGACCAACGAAACTTTGATTGGTGTTTCTATTTACGAAGAGAAGTCTCAGTTGGGTACCACGACCGACGAAAAAGGTTATTATTCCTTGGATTTGCCTTACGGCGACCACCGTTTGCGCATTTCATACATCGGCTATACGACCGTTGAGAAAAAAGTCAGCGTCAGCAGTAAGCCATTGACACTCAATGTGAAACTGTATACCGAGTCGGAGCGACTGTCGGAGGTAGAGGTAACTAGCGAGCGCAAGGACCGTAATGTGACTGCCATGGCGATGAGCGTGCAGACCCTCGACATGATTACCATCAAGAAGATTCCCGCACTGATGGGTGAGGTGGATGTCATCAAGAGCATCACCTTGTTGCCGGGTGTGGTGTCGGCATCGGAAGGATCGTCGGGCTTTAGCGTGCGAGGTGGTGCCACCGACCAAAACCTCATCCTTTTGGACGGCGCTCCGATTTATAATGCCTCGCATTTCTTGGGCTTCTTCTCGGTGTTCAATAACGATGTCGTGAAGGATGCCACGCTTTACAAGGGAGACATCCCCGCCAATTTTGGAGGTCGTCTGTCATCAGTGCTTGATGTGACGATGAAGGACGAGATGCCCAAACGCTTCGGCATTCAGGGGGGTGTGGGCTTAGTGACTAGCCGCCTGATGCTTGAGGCGCCTTTGTTCCATCAGAAAACTTCTGTGATGGTGGCTGGCAGAACCACCTACGCAGGCTTGTTGTTACCCCTCGCTGGCGAGGACTTGAACAAATCGAACATCTATTTCTATGATGTGAACGCCAAGGTGACTCAGTCGTTGGGCAAGAACGACCGTTTGTTCCTCTCTTTCTACCATGGCCATGACGATTTCAACATGCAGCAAATGATAGGTTTGGGTTATGGCAACACCAGCGCCACCTTGCGTTGGAGCCATATTTTCTCCGATAGGCTGACCTCCAATCTCTCGCTTATCGGCTCGCGCTACCGTTATAGCATCGATTTGAATTACGACCCTTACGACTTTTCCATCAAGGCAGGCACCGATGCCGCCAGCCTTAATTACGACTTCTTCATGCATTGGAACGAAAAGCATGTGTCGAAGTTCGGTTTGACTACGGGTTTCCAGTCTTATCTGCAAGGCGAGGTTGATGACCGTGGTGGTGCCTTGTCGCAATATCTCCAGATTGACCAATCAATGGCAGTGTCGCGCAAGGCCTTGGAGCACGCCATTTATTTCACGCATGACTACATGCCCACGCCGCGCCTCAGTTTTCGTGCAGGCTTGCGGCTGTCGTGTTTCCAGAACATTGGTGCTGAGGACTTCTATGTCATAGATCCTGTAACCTATCTCGTCGCCGACACACTCCATTATGGCCCAGGCAGGGTATTCAATACCGAAATCAATCCCGAACCCCGTGTGGCTGCCATGTATCAGGTGGATGAACATTCTTCTGTCAAGGCATCGTATTCGCGCACAGTGCAATATGCCCAAGTGGCTTCGTCGGCGACAGGCGGCCTGCCTTTCGATGTGTGGTTTCCCGTCAGTCCCAACATTAAACCGCAAAAGTGTGACCAGTTCGCTGTGGGTTATTTCCGCAATTTCTTGAACGACGGCCTTGAGACCTCGGTGGAGGTGTTCTACAAGAACATGAAGAATGTCATCGACTTCAAGGACAACGCCATTACATACGGCTACTTGTTGCTTGATGGCGAGTTGCGTACGGGCAAGGGGCGTTCCTATGGCGTTGAATTGCTCGTCAGAAAGAATGTGGGCAAGTTCACGGGATGGATTTCTTACACCTATTGCCGTACATTCCGCACGATCAAGGGCATCAGCCATGACCAGAAGTATCCCTCGCCATACGACCGCCCACACAATTTCGTCATCGTCGCCAACTATGACATCACGAAACGCATCAGCGTGGCGGCCAACTGGATTTACAACACAGGTCAGCCTGTCACCTTCCCTTGTGGACAATACACCATCAACGGCATGACCTACGCGGTGTATAACGGCTACCGCAACCAAAGCCGTTACCCTGACTACCACCGCCTCGACTTGTCATTTACCTGTAAACTCGGCAAGCTAGACAACCGTCGTTGGCAACATGAGATCAACGTTTCGGTGTATAACGCTTATGCACGCCACAACACATGGGCCATCACCTTCGACCAGGATGACAATGGCGCGATGGTGACTAAGAACATGTATTTGTTCTCCGTTGTGCCTTCTATTTCCTATAACTTCAAATACTAATCGTGATGAAGAAAGGAATTGAAATATTGCTTATTGGCCTGATGATGATTGCTGCGGTGTCATGCACCGAGGAATTCATAATCGATGTCGAGGAAGGTGAGCGCATGATTGGCGTGGAGGCTTATTTCTCCGATGAGATGAAGCAGCACGAAGTCATTTTGAGCTATACTGCTGTCTTTTACAATACGGATGAGATTCCGATGATTAGCGGGGCGACGGTTTTTGTCACCGATGGTGTGGATACTATACCCTACATTGAGGACAATAACAACAAAGGTCACTATTTTACCGATGTAGTTGCGGGGAAGAAAAACACGGTTTATCGTCTTTGCATCGATGTCGCCGATGCGGATGGCGAAGTGACGCAATTGTGGTCGGAATGCCTCATTCCCAACAATGTAGAATGTGTCGACAGCTTAGTTGTCAAGCCTTTCAATGGGAGCAACGACTCTATCCCGATGGTCTTATTCGGCGATACGATCGAATTGGTCTATCCTTATTTCCAAAGTCTTCCCGACCCCAATATTGTGTACTTGCCCATTATTTACAAGAACGACACCATTGTCAACGACTCGCTGATGCAGCAGATGACCATACCTGTTGGCGGTTATGCCGGCTACTATATCAACGGTCCGGAGATGCAAGCAGAAAACAAGGAAATTCCCGTTTATTATTTCAGCAAGAAAAAGCTTAGAGATGGCGATCGCATCCGCCTTGACCTGCGCAGCATCCAACCTGAATATCTGTATTTCTATTACAGTGTGGCAATGTCGACGGGCAGCAATCCAATGATGGGCGCTCCTGCCAATGTGAATACTAACATCTATCCAACAGATAAGGCCGTAGGTTGGTTCCTCACCGCCTCTTCCGTTACGGTGGAAACGACTTTCATTGACAACCATTTTAACACTGAACCAAGATGAAGAAAAATGTAATATATTGTTTTTTAGTATTTTACATGTTGTTTTTTTCTGCTTGTACGGAGGAGATTGTCATGGAGGTGCCTGAAGGGCAGAAGAGGCCGGTCATGGAGGGTTATTTCACGGATGAGTTGAAACGTCACGAGGTCATCCTCAGTTATTCTTCGGAGTTCTATTCCGACGACATGGAGATGATTTCGGGTGCTAAGGTGTATGTGATTGAAAGCGGACATTATCAAGGGGTTGGAGACACGATATATTTCTATGAGCAAGCCGACCAGCCAGGCCATTACTTCTCGGATTCTGTGGCAGGGACCAAAGGCCGTTGGTTCCATTTGGAAGCTAGAGTGCAGGAAAACACCCTTTACAACACTCCGATTCGCATGTATGCCGATGCCAAGATGCCAAACAATGCCATCGGTATAGACTCGATAGGCTTGCTGCCTCTATTGAACGAAGAGGGGATCCCTTTTGTCGACGAAGAGGCTGCTGTTTGCATCTGTCCTTATTTCCAGACTTTGTCGGACCCCGAGATTGTGTATAACGTGGAGTTGTATCTTAACGGAAACCGTTTCAAGAATCGTCCTTCTAAACTGTTTCAACTTTTCCAGATGCAAGGTTATGCAGGATATTATTTCAACGGTCCCGAAATGTTGAGTGACAATATACCAATTCCTGTTGGCATCATGAACAAGTCTTATCTTCACGAAGGCGACTGCATCAAAGTGAAATTGTACAGCATTGAGAAAGACTATCTGTATTTCCTTGTAGGACAAAAGCTGGCCATAGGAGTGAACCCCGCGATGGGCGCTTTTCCTGCCGTCGCCTCCAATGTATTTTCCAACTGCAATGCCATAGGATGGTTTGCCACCACATCGGAGATAGAAGGTGAGGCGATTTATCACGAATCGGTTTTTGAGGTGGAGGAATAAGAAACAATAAAGGCATAAGAAAAGGCGACCTCGTCATGCACGAGGTCGCCTTTATCGTTTGGTTAGTTGGGTGATTATTTCACCACCACCTTTTCCACGTGGACTTGCGTACCATTGGTGAGGCGGATGAAGTAAACACCCTTGGTCAGGCTTTCGACGTTGATTTGTTCAGTACCTTGGGCTTTGCCGTTGGCCACAACCTGTCCCATGCCGTTGTACATCATATAGGTGAACTCGCTGTCGCCACCGTTGATGTAAAGGATACCGTTGGTAGGATTCGGATAGAGGGCGAAGGTATCGTCGCTTTCTTCGATGCTGGTGAGGTCGACGATGACGCATTCGGGATTTGAGACACCCTCAGCATATTCGGCAATAACGCAGTAGGTATAGTTGATAGCCATGTCGGTTTCATTCACATAGGATGGTCTGGAGGTGCGTCCGATTTCGATGCCATTGCGCATGACGATGAAGCCTATGGCATCTTCAGGAGCATCCCATGTCAGCGTGACGGATGTCATATCAACTTCGTATGCAAGATTCTCGACAGGGTTGAAGTTGGTGATAGGCGTGTCGCCACCGTTGCAGTTGCAGTCAAATTCATGCAACACGCTTCCAGTGGGGTTGCTGGCACTATAGATGGTTTCGCCAGATTCATACTTCACAGAGAAAGAGCATTCGTAGGTGTAGTTGCCTCTAATCCAAGTCAATGTGACATGGACACCATTACCGATTTCAAGGGTCTCGGTTTGTGAAGTACCATCTTCGATGGTAAGTTCGAGGTCGGGAGTGCCGTCGCTGAAAGAGAGCTTCAACTTGTTGCCATTCCAGCCATCACCGTAGGAGTCGTTCATTTCGACGATGACGACACATGAGTTTTTCAGCACCAGGGTGCCTTCGGCAATCAGTTCATCGTCGGCTTGCAAGGTAAAGTTAATCTCGATTTGCTCAGTCTGCGGGCATTCCTCGTCAATGGCAATTTGGAAGGGGCAGACGGCAAGACCTTCGGGGTCAATGGTGCCAATTTCAATGGTGTTGTTAAGGATGGTAACATGCTCGTTTTCGCAGGAAATGGTAGCGATAGCGTTGGTTGCCATATAGTGACCAACGTTCTGGAAATTGGCCACGAGGTTCTCTTCTTCACCAGGGGTGAAGCTACCATCCCAGCTGGCTCCAACATAGTCGAGAATGGCTTGGCCTGCAGTGACGAAGACCTTGCCCGTCCAGGTGTTGGAGTTGTCAGCCATGGTGACATCGATTTGGAAACGGGTTCCGTCAGCGACATGTCTGTCGATGATGAAACTGAAGGCGTTTTCGAGTGTGACGGTTTCATCGGCGGCCAGCACTTCAGTAGTGGCAGTGTCGTTAATGAGGGTCAGTCTCGGGCTGGCGCACGACAGGGTGACGGTCACAGGGCCATCGGTCGAGTCGACACCCATATTCTTGAGCGATAGGGACATCTCAGTCTCCTGATAGACGGCCGAGGAGTTGGGAGTGCTGCCGGTCACGCCGAGGAAAGGACCCTCGGCGGGGAGAATCTCTATAGACATGATTTCGGTCACCTTGTTGTAACCAATCACGGTTAGGGTGACGGTACCCTCCTCGTTCAACGGAGCGAAGCTGAGAGTGCAAGTGCCGTTTGAGATGTTGCTGCTACAGAGGACTTCACCATTCATTGACAACGTTGCAATGCCAAAAGCAGTGTTTTCGGCAGTCAATTCCATCGAGCTCATGCCAAGCATCAAAGCAGCAGGTGAGCAAGAGAGGTTCATGCTGACAGGATTGTCAGTGCGTACCAGTAGGCTCGGGTCACCGAAGAGGATCCAAGTGTTATGCGTGGCGCCGTTGTCGGAAGGAGCGGCATCCAAAACGTACATGTTGCCGTTCAGGGAGGCGCCACCGAAGGTGTGGCAGTATTTGTCGCTTGACTTCCATTCCGTCAGGATGTCAACCATTTCGTCTTGTCCGTACATGGGCGGCTGCCAAGGCTGTGAGATCCAGCTGAACATGCCACCGATAGCACCGGTGGGAACACCTGTGTTGTTGTTGGTGGCTCTCAGCCATGCCTCACCGAAGCAAGTGCCGTCGAATTGGCCGTTGTTGCAAGCCACCGACCAGATATAGGGGCACATGTTGTCGTTCACCAGAGCGTTGACGTGGCTGTTGCTATAGTTGGCAACGGCCCAGCTCGTCTGTGAACCATGGTTGCAGTAGTTGATGATGCTGGCTCCAGCATTGACATCGTTGCTGATGGCACTGGCGCTTGTGCCACTGCCCACACCACTGTATTGTTGCGTCACGGCTTCATAGGTGTAGTGCAACAAGGTGTCGCGGACATAGTTCATGTGCACATAGTCGGCTTCGCCAAAGTGACCTTGACCAGCACCTTCGTTGGCAGCGATACCGATACCCTTGTTGAGCCAAGTGAGGCCTTCAGGCATGTCGCGTTCGTAATACAACACCTTGTTGACATGGGTCTCCACATCGGCGACGCTCTGCACGGAGAAACGACCGACAAGCACTTCAAGGTAGTAGTCGTTGCCTTCCAGTTGGCCAAACCAGTTGTCGGAACGACCGCCGCTCATTGAGTGAGGCGTGATGTGGTTGTAGTCGCCAACGAGGAGGACATAACCCAGATAGTGGTTAGGATCGTTGTAGATGCCTTGGATATAGTTCTTGATTTGGTTGTCGTTGTTGCCGCCAGCTTCGGTTACAGTGACCATCGTGGTGGGACGGCCCGATTGGTTCTTCCAATCTACGAAGGGTTGCATGGCTTCCACGAATTGGTCGGTGCAGATGACCAGCATTTCGCCGTGGTCTTGAAGGAAACTGTACTTGGCAGCGCTTTCAGCATAGTTGATGAAACGATGGCTGTAGGCGGCATCCATCTCGGCCGACATCTTGCTGTTGGCTTTGCGGGCAACCTTTTGGTTCACGCCATTGTCGCTCACTTTCTTCATGGCGATGGTCATGCCGTGGTAGACGCGCAAAGTCTTCGTCATAGGGTTGTAGGCGAAGGGGCGTACCATGATGTTTTGTCCACGGAAGTCGCGGATGATGTAAGGCGTTTCCAGATAAGCTTGGGTAGCCGGATAAAACGCGTCTTGGTTGTACATGCTTCCATAGGTGTAAGGCATGGTCTCAGGGTCAATTTGACGGCTGAAGTTGCCTTTCGAAGGCGCAATCTCAATGTTCTCGTAGTCGATGTAGGTGCTCTTGACGACACTGACATTCATTTCGGCCATGTCACCGATGATGGCGGGAACAGGGAATTGCGGGAGGTCGGGGGATCCGGCCTCGAGCATGGACGACATCTTCGGCACCGACACGATGTTCTGGATGCCGTTCTGGGTGTCCACGCTCGTTAGGTTGAAACCACCAAGGGTGAATTCAACGACGACTTCCTTCTCGCTGCTTGAAACCAACTTGACCTCGGGAGCGGAAGGGGTGTTCTTGTTAATACTTGTCCACTGTTGGGCAAAAGTCATGGTTGACAATGCCACAAAAATGAGTGATAATAGTACTTTTTTCATGTGTAAATAGATATGGATTATAATTGAGTCAATTAAAGTCAGCAAAGATACGAAAGTTTTTTTTGTAGTAGGGCGGATTTTTATTATTTTCTGGCGACTTGCCGTTTTTTGTGTACTTTTGCCGCCTGAATTAAACTAAAAACTATGGGATTTTTTCTGAGATTGATATTGACAGGATTGGGATGGGCATTTGGTGGCCCTTTGGGCGGTATCATTGGCTATGCCATCGGAGCATTGTTTTCGGGCAACGGGCCGCGTGTCATCCGCTCTCAGGTAGAGGACACTTTTGGCAACACTGAAGAAAAACGTGACTTCAATGTGACGTTGTTGGTGCTTACTGCCGCCGTGATGAAGGCCGACGGCAACGTGAAACGTTCGGAACTGGATTATGTGAAGCGCTTCTTCTTGCAGAATTTTGGTCAGGAACGCGCCGAGAACTATATAAAGATGCTGCGAGAAATTCTCGAAAAGGAATACAACCTTTATGAAGTCAGCCAGCAAGTAGGCCGCTATATGGATTATTCCTCGCGTCTGCAATTGTTACATTATCTTTTTGGCATTGCCGACGCCGACGGCAGGGTGTCACCTGAGGAACTGAGCGTCATTAACACGATTTCCGACTATATGGGCATCACTAACAGCGATTTCCAGTCGGTGAAAGCCATGTTTATCAAGGAAACCGATAGCGCTTACAAGATTCTTGGCGTGGATGCCAATGCCTCTGACGAGGAGGTGAAGAAAGCCTACCGCGAGATGGCCAAGAAGAACCACCCCGATTTGGTGAGCAACCTCGGAGAAGAGGTCAGGGAGGCCGCAGAGAAGAAGTTCCAAGAGATTAACGCGGCTTACGAATCCATTAAGAAACAACGAGGTATCTAAACGAAAGAAGGCAGCCAATCGGCTGCCTTCTTTCGTTTCAATGGATCAAGGTCATTATTCCACAACAACCTTTTCCATGCGGATCTGAGTGCCAGAGGTCAGGCGGAGGAAGTAGACTCCCTTAGCCATGCTGTTGACATTGATCTGGGTGTTGCCAGAGGCTTTGCCTTCAGCGACTCTCTGTCCCATGCCGTTGAACATCTCGTAGGTGTATTCGGCGCTGCCGCCGTTGACAAACAGGATGCCGTTGACGGGGTTGGGATAGATGGCGAAGTTGGCTTCATTCTCTTCGACATCATCAAGGAACTCGATTTGGATGCACATAGGAACTGAGAAGTTGCCGTCCATTTCGGCGACCACGCAGTAGGTGTACACCATCTCGACATAAACCATGTCGGTGTAGGTGTGCTCGGCGGTTTGGCCGATTTCAACGCCGTTACGATAGACGTGGTACATGACATCATCCTTGTTGTTCATGTTCCAGTAGAGGATGACCTCGTTGCCATTCAGCTCACCGGTGAGGTTGGTGACAGGATCCACGCTGCTGGACGAACCGCCGTCGCAGTTGCAGTCAAATTCGTATGACCACGAGGAGTTGAGGTTGTTGCCTTGGGTGATGACGGTGCCGTCTTCGTAGGAAACGGTGAATGAGCATTCATAGGTGTAGCTGCCATTGACCCAGGTCAGGGTAACGTGAACGTTAAGTCCGATCTCAAGGATGTATTCGGCGGCGTTGCCGCTATTGATGGTCAGTTCTTGAGTGGGCGTGCCGTCGCTGAAAGCAACGCGGAGCACGTTGCCGTTCCAGCCGTCACCATAGGAGTCGGAGAGTGAGAACACAACGTTACAGGTGTTCTTGAGGGTGGCAGTGCCTTCAGCGCTGAGGCCACCGTCGGCATTCAAGGTGAAGGTCAGAGGCAGTTGCTCCGTGGTGGGGCAGGAAGCATCGATGGTGACATAGAACACGCAGGTGGCGGTGCCGTCGGGATCGATGGTGCCCACCTCGTAGGTGTCGTTCATGAAGCTGACATATTCGCTCGTGGAAGCAACAGTAGCGATGGCGTTGGTGGCCATGTAGTGACCGACATTCTTGAACGTAGCAGTGACGGCGAAGGTTTCACCAGGAGTGTAGCCGCCCGCTTGGGCATCGGCAAATTCCAGGATGGCTTCGCCAGCAGTGATGTAGGCTTTGCCTTCCCAGGTGTCGCTACCGCAAACTGCAGTGACGTTGATGGTGAAACGCGTGCCGTCGGCAACGCCTTCAGCGATGCGGAAGCTGAAACCGTTCACGGTGGTGATGTCTTCAGGAGCGAGGACGTCGAACGAACCAGTGTTTTCGATGACGGTGAGTTCTTCGCTTTCGCTGCTCAGGGTGACGTTGGTGATGCCGCTGGTGGGGTCGGTGCCAACATTCTTGAAGTTGATGCTCAAGTTGACCTCTTCGCCGACATGGGCGTTGGTGGGATTGTAGCTTTCAACAGAAATGTAGGGACCTTCCAAAGCTGCGGCGGGAATGACTTGGATGTAAGGAATGCGCTGGGGAGCAGTCACGCAGATGGTGACGTCGCCGCTGGAGGTGATGGGCTCAATAGGAACATTGACCACACCCGTTTCGTCGACGAGAGCCACGCCATGCAGCACGCCATCCTTGCTGATGGCCACGTAGGAACCAGGATCAGCGCTCACTTCGAAGGTGCTCATGCCGATGGGGAAGATGGCCATGTGGCTGACGGTGTTTTCGGTGGGTTGCACGCGGAAAGGCATGACAGAACCATCACCCAACACGTGGTAGGCTTGCCAATAATAAAGGGTGGCCGAATGCATCGTGTAACCAAGAGCTTGGGCAGCGTTGCCGGCGAGGTTGCCGATGAAGAGGTAGGAGTTGACGGTATGGTAAGCGTCGTCACTCCAAATGGCGTCGTAAAGACCCATGGTGGTCTCTTCGTAGGAAGGCATGGTACCGTCGGCACGGCTGGTGGCGCCAACGCCAAAGTAGTAGTCGTTGAGCCAAGTAGTGTTCGGGCAGGAACCGATGTAGGCGTAGGCACCCTTGTTTTCGGCACGTACCATAGCTTCACCGAAGCAGGTGCCGTAACCCCAGTCGCCGGATTGGCAGCAGTTACCGATGGCGAGGAAGTACTTGTGCTCGTTGGTCAGTTGGTTGACATTGTTGACGTTGAATTCAGGACCAGCCCAGCTGGTTTGGCTGCCGTGAGCCGTGTAGTTGGCAAAGCCAACACCTGTGCTGAGGTAGCTGTAGCAGTTGGTGTAGGTGCCATGGCTGAACTCGTTGACTTGAGCGAAGCCATGTTCAGTGTTGTAGTAGTAGTTGGTGGCATACCAAATAGTGGGACGACCCACGGTGACACCCCAACCGCTGTCTTCACCAGCGATGAGGAGCACGTTGTTCAGGTAGCTCGGGTCAGGCATGGTGTATTGTTCATATTCCATGGCCTTGTTGAGCATGGCTGTCATTTGGTTGGCGTTCGTGGCGGACAAACGGCTGTGGAACATGTCCGGGAACTGGTCACCGTCAGCACTTGAATAGTAAAGGTCAGTCACGCATGAAGTTTCGCTGCCAGTGGCAGAGGCGGGCACTTGGTCCTTGTCACCCAAGATCATGAGGAAGGTAGGGGCATCTTCGGCATACTTGCCTTGGATGAAGGTCTTGATGGCGGCGGCGGTGCTGCCCACTTGGTCAGTGTAGTTCACGTCCAGATAGAAGCCCTTGATGGTCTTCCAAGCCAACCAGTCTTGGATGCAGTTTTCAAACATACGATTGGCGACGATCAACATCTTCACGGGAGCCTGCCACAGGTCGGGGTGTTGGTCGTACACATCGTCGCGCCAGTTGAACATCTGCTTGTAGATGCCAGCGAAGTAGGGGCTGAAGGTTCTGGCAAACTCGTTGTAAGAAGCCGTCTTGTCATATTGGCCGTAGCTCACTTCAACTTCGATGTCGTTGTAGACGCAAATGCTGTTGGTGGCGGCGTCATACTGCACGGGGTTGATGGTGAGGGCACCGACTTGGATACCACGCATCGTGCCTTGGATTTGCACTTGGGCGACGGGGCGGTTGACAAAACCCTTGGTGGCGTAAGCCTTCTCGCTGTAGGCGAAAGGAACGTCTTCAGGCTTCTGGTTCTTGTAGAGCAACTCCTGTTGAGGATAAATCGTGTTGATGCCATAATCGGCAAGACGATAGGTGCTCGTGCTGTAGCTCTTTACCTTAACGGAAAGGTCTTCGGCACCGAAGGGGACAGCGATGAGCTTGTTGGCAGTCGGCAAAGCGGGTTCGCCGATGTTGCCCAAAGGATAGGTGCCTTCCATGGTGAGGTTGGAGAACACACCTTTTTCGGTGTTGACTTCAGTGGCATCGATGCTGCTGAAGGAGAAAGTGGCGGTGAAACCGTCATTGGTCGCGTTGACGCACTGTTGCGCCGACTTGGTTCTACCCAGTTCGATGTGCCCTTGGGCCATCACTTGGGAGCCAAACAACATTCCCATCAAAAGGAACATTGCGGAAATGATACTGAATTTCTTCATTGGTTGAATTTTAGTTGTTTATAGATTAATTGTTGATGTCCGATTCAACGGTTACAAACGGCAAAAATAGCAATTTTTCCCATAGGGAAAGATTAATCTTGCGAAAAACTATTTCCCTTTTAGGATATTTTTGTATTGTTTCTCGTTTCCAAGGATTTCCAAGGCTTTCTGTATGCCTGGGTCAGTGTCTGCCATCACCTGATAATACATGCCTGTATCCCAGACGTTTCGGGCGATGAGGGCCTTCATTTGAAGGAGGAGGAACTTCTCGGAGCGGGCATACTGCTCTTCGTTCCATTCCACCTTGGATTCCTCGGCGACTTTCTTCAGCCCTTCGACGAGGTCTTTGCCGACGGTGAAGTCTTTGTTGAAGTGCTCAAAATCACCATATTGCGCCTTGATGTCGTCGCGATGCTTCAGGGCGTAGTCGGTGGTGAAGCGGTTGAGGGCACCCTTGCGGACGAGGTTGGTGTAGAGCTTGCTATTGTAGGCCGTGTCGGCGGGGATNNCCGCCGTAAACAATGCGACCGCCATCGGTCTTGAACTTCAGTGAGTCGGGGAAATGGATGCTGTCAGCATGGTAGTATTCGCCGTGCTCAAGGCGCTTGGTCATCTCCTTGGCGTAGTCTTCCACGCCCTTTTCGTAAGGCCGTTGGATGCAACGTCCCGAAGGGGTGTGGTAGCGTGAGGTGGTGAGGCGGATTTGAGCACCGTCGGGTAGGTTGAAAGGCCGCTGTACCAAACCCTTACCGAATGAACGACGTCCGATGACCACACCGCGGTCGTGGTCTTGGATGGCACCCGAAAGGATTTCGCTGGCCGAGGCGGAGCCTTCGTCGATGAGGACGACGAGCTTGCCGGTGGTGTAAAGGCCAGCCTTTGTGCTGCGCCATTCCTGACGGGGCGAGTGGATGCCCTCGGTGAAGACGATGAGCTTGTCTTCGGTGATGAACTGGTCCACCATCTCGATGGCGGTGTTGAGGTAACCGCCCGTGTTGCCGCGCAGGTCGAAGATGAGCGAGGTCATGCCTTGAGCTTGCAGATTGGCAAACGCTTCCTTGAACTCTTGTGCCGATTCTTGTGCGAAACGGTCAAGTTTGATGTAGCCGACATGGTTGTCGAGCATGTATGAAGCGTTGATGCTGTTCAATGGGATTTTGTCTCGAATGATTTCAAAGTCAATGAGTTCCGGGTCGTTGCCGCGCTTCACGCTGACGGTGACCTTGGTGCCTTTCTTGCCTCGTAGGTGCTTCTGAACATATTCGTTGTCGACCTTCTTGCCGACGGATTCTTCGCCGTCGATTTTGATGAACTGGTCGCCAGCCATGATGCCGACTTTCTCCGAAGGGCCGCCTGCCGTAGGGCTGATGACAGTAATAGTGTCGCGGATGAGCTGGAAAGTCACGCCGATGCCTTCGAAACTACCCACAAGAGGCTCGTTGGCTTTCTCCACATCCTTCTTGGAGATGTAAGCGGAGTGCGGGTCAAGCTCCTTCAGCGCAGCAATGATGGCATCTTCCGTCACCTTGTCGATGTTGGCGGTGTCGACGTAAAAGTTTTCGATGAGATAAAGCGTAGTGCCCAGTTTTTGGGCGTTTATCTGTGCTTTCGATTGGTTTTGGGCTGTTGCTGTCAACGCAATAATGCAAGCAATAGCCAAGAAAAACATTTTCAATGATTTCATGGGTTGAAATAGAATTTTAGGGGCGCAAAGATAAAAAAACAATCGGAAATCACCTCTTTCTTTTGTCATCTTTTATGCCTATTGCGACAAAGAAAACGACTGCGATTACAAACCAAATCAAACTGAAGGGCTCATACATTTTTATTGCCTTAGAATCTCAAAAGTGTTGTCCTCATTGAGCTTGATGATGGTGGAGCACTTGGGTTTGGCGAAGCTGTCGTGGTAGAGCTGCACCACATAATCCACCGAGTTTTTGATTTCCTCGCTGATGTCGCCGAAGGTCATGGCAGTGGGCTGTCCCGAGAGGTTGGCCGAGGTGGAGGTGATGGGCTTTCCGAGGCGGCGGATGACCTCCTTGCAGAACTCGTTGTCCACCACACGGATGCACACCGACTTGTCGGAAGAGATGTTTCTCGCGAGGTTTTTGCTCTGCGCATAGACGACACTCAATGGGTTAGTGGCGTGAGCAATCAGGTCATAGGCAATTGGCGGCACGTTGACAACATAATCCTTTAGCCTTTCCACTGTGTCGACGAGCACGATGAGGCTCTTGCTGGCCGGGCGTTTTTTAACCTCATAGACACGGTCGCAGGCGCGACTGCTAGTGGCATCACAGCCCACACCCCAGATGGTGTCGGTAGGGTAGAGGATGGTCTTTCCGACTTTCAGCACAGCCACTGTGCGTTCAACTTCTTGTTCAAATGTTTGTTCCATGGTGGTTATTTTTTTGACTTTGGGACTTCGGGACTTCGGGATGATGTCAAAGTCTCGCAGTCCCGTAGTCTATTTTCCTTGTTTTACTTTCTCTCTTAACAGGTTGTACTTGTGTCTATTAGCTTGTCTTATCGTGCGGCAGATGTAAAGTCCTGTTTTGCCTTCGAGGAAGCCACCTTTTATAATATAGGTGCGGATGAAATTGATGCTCGGGCTGAACAGATAAGGTAGGAGTCCCGTCTTCTTGCCGCGCTCGTAGTACGACTGCGCACCCAGCTCGGCAAAGTGGAACAGCTGCTTGCGGAAGGCCTCGGGCGTGTCCCACGAATAGTGCAGCAGGTCACCGTGCAAGAGGGTTTTCTTCGGATTGCTCTTGTAGTTCTGCCATTCGTGGATGATGCCTTCCCAATCGGCAAAGCCGCGCCTCCAGATGCGGATTTTGGTTTCGGGATAGAGTCCGCAGCCTTTCACCCACTGACCGCAATAGTTGTTGAGGCGGTTCATGGCAAAGACTTCGTTTTCGGCGATGTCCTTGTTTTTCAGTGC
>LXOW01105384.1_pt1 | contig 27998 bp, 12 predicted proteins | sample 1368591 | NCBI WGS metagenome assembly LXOW01 (sample SAMN04884650, study PRJNA319009) | bovine gut metagenome | isolation source: Cow rumen | host: Bos taurus | place: Italy: Legnaro (PD) | collected 2014-07-09
CAAGGGACTGGTACCTGTCACGCTCGGACAGACATCGCTTATGGTGTCGCTTATGGTGTCGCATACCTAAAGGCATGCTTTCCTTGCGGCGGCTTTCCACCAGCCATTTCGCAATACCTATGGCATTGCTGTATGGCTGGCTACCCCTATCAAGCCCCGCTGGGGCATCGTTTTACTGCTATCAGCCAACCAGGGACGTGGGCATCCTGCCCGCGATGCCGTAAGGCATATTACGTTAATGCGTGTGCATTTTTGTCGCGGGCGAGACGCCCACGTCCCTGGGTACGAAACGGTGCTTTTGCACCTACGAAGACGAAAACGAAGACGAAAACGAAAACGGGAACGGGAACGAAAACGAAGACGGGAACGAAGACGGGAATCCTGGTTGTTTTTCCATACTTGAGAGATTGGGGTAAAGGCGTTACTGTGCGAGGGCTTTTACCTTTGCGAGTATCTCTGGTGCCAGGGGCGGGATGTTGTGGCTGCGCTCGAAGTTTTGCAGGTAGCTGAAGGACATCTTTGCCTTGTTACGTTTTTTTATGGCCTTCATCTCTTCTTTTGTTACGTAGCCACGATCGGAGGCGTAGTAGTCAAGAATGATGATGGTCTGTCCGTTATTTTCGCTTTCGAAGGAGAGCATGTGCTGTTCCATCAGGAAGTCTTCAGGATTGTATTTTCCGTTGCCGTCGATGCTATAGGCGCGATAGGAGCTTGAGACGATGTTCCTGTTCTTGGCCTCGGCCTCCTTGGCTTTCTTAAGGTCTTTGGTCTTTCCCTCTGCCTGCATCTTATGGAGAGCAGCCTTATGCAGGTCGAAGGAATAGCGACGCTTGCCGTTCTTGTCGGTGATGCTGCCTATGGTGCCGTATTTATCTACGATATTCTTCCTGCCAGCTCCACTGGCCACAAACCTCAGCCCCTGCCGGGGGAAGTTTTCCTGCAGGGTCTTCTCCACCGTCTCCGTGTGCATCTTGGCATAGTTGTCAATCTTGCCTCCCACAAACATATTGAGGGCCAGCTTCAGCATCGTGGACTGCGACTTCACGATATGCTGTTTGGACGTCTCCTGCTTGCCGCTGCTCTTGTTGAGGAAGTTATCGGAGATGCCGGAGCGGTAGTACTGCACACCCTCTTTGTTGATGGCTACGACACGATAGTACACCTGCAGGTAGGTGTACTCTTTCTTCGTGACGGTAATCTCGGGGAGGTCGAAGGTGGCATCGGCGAGTGTCACCCTGAGTCCCTCCCCTCCTCCCCGAAGGGAGGATGGGGGGATAGTGACGGTCTGTGACTGATATGCCACATGGGTGATGACGATGTTTTTGGCGCCGTTGACGCTGTTGAGCACCCCGTCGAGGTCTGTGGTTCCGATGAGTTTTGCATCGGTGGTCATGACGTTGGCGTAGGGTATAGCATTGCCGTCACGGTCTACGACCTGTATCTTCTGCGCATGGAGCGACGTCAAAGCGCAGACAGTCAGCAAAAAGGACAAAAAGAGATGTTTCATCCTTACTGCAGTACCACTTTCTTTCCGCCGATGATGTTGATGCCCTTCTGTGACTGGCGCAGCTTTATGCCGTTGATGCCATAGACAGCACTGTCAGCAGGAGCCTGCGCATTGTCGATGGTCTGTATAGCTGTGCTGCTGCCATAGACGGCGACTCCGAAGCGCTGCGTGAAGGTTGTCTCGCCATCATTGACGGTGACGTTGTAGGTCTGGATGCCGGGAGAGGTGAAGCTGGCAGCAGAGACATTCATCGTGGCATTGCTGAAGCTTACGCTGACGCCGTTGTCGGTCTGGGTATCACAGGAGAACGTCGGTGTCACGGACTTTCCGTTCTGTCCGAAGAATCCTGCGAAGTGCTGCCTCATGTCGAAGCTGCCGCTGGTGCCTGGCGAGAGGATGACGTATGGGTGTGCCATGAACTCCAGGTAGTCCTCAAGGAGTGTCCATCCATCGCCGTCAGGATCATCGTTGTGGTTAGCCTCACTGGCGTTGCTGCCTCTGAGCTGCTCCCACCAGTCGGGCATGCCGTCCTGGTCGGTGTCCCAGTTGTCGGCGCGGTGCTCCTCGGGATAGTCCTCCCAGCCCTTGCCGGCAGCATGCTCGGTGATGTCTTCCTCGGTGTCTATCTCTCCTTTGAGTCCAGACTTTGAGCCAACGTAGGTGTACGTACCCTGTAGCGTCTCTCGTATGTTGCGCTGATGGTGCTCATCGCGCATTGGCATGGTCACGCCGGCATAGCTCGTGACAATCTTCATGGCGTCCTTGGCAGAGTGTATCTCAGCAAGGGACGGGAAGAAGGGCTGGTCCACGAAGGTATTGTACTGGTACTGGTCGGTGCGGGTGTTGGGGTCAACGGCACCGTTGGAGAGAGTGTAGTTGTAGGTATCGTTGTACTTATCGGGCGTAAGCGTGTGGTTCTTCTCCTCGCGTATGTTGCCTGAGATGTATGCCTGCCACTTGCTCTCGATGTGTCCGATGTTCTCATACTGCTGTGTGAAGAGCTGCTTGCGCTTGGTGTCAGGGCCCATCTTGTAGTAGTTGTTCACGAAGTTAACCTCGTGGCAACCACCGTCTGTGGTGCGTCCCCACCAGTTGTAGCACACATTATTAAATATATCCATCTGACCGATGGCACGGTTGTCGCCGTCCATTCCGCCACCCATCGACCAGTTACGTCCGTTACAGTTGACGAGCAGGTTATGATGGTATGACCCCACCTTGCCGTCGATGGTGGCGGCAAAGCCGTGGTTGGTTCCGTCGTCATAGTTCTTGTGGCCGGCAATGCCCAGGGCCTCGCTTATCACGTTGTACTGGAAAGAGATATTCTTTGCACCACGTCCGCTGACGGTCTCGTCGGTGCCCCATGCTGCCGTGCAGTGGTCAACGATGGTGTAGTCGGCACCCGACATACCCATTGCGTTGCCCGTATTCTCTCCATAGACACCCAGTCCGCGCTTGAAGCGCATGTGGCGGCATATAATCTCAGACCCGATGTTGATATTAGAGCCCTTGATGCATATACCCTTGCCCGGTGCTGTCTGTCCTGCGATGGTGATATTGCTTGTGGTGAAGACAGCGCCGAAGTCCATATTGATGACACCCGAAACATCGAAGACGATGTAGCGTGGACCGTTGATGCTGACAAGGCCGTACTTGAGCGTTCCCGGTACGTTTTCGTTGGAGAGGCTGGTGACGTGATATACTATGCCGCCACGCCCTCCGTTGGAGTAGCGTCCATACCCCTCAGCACCCGGGAAGGCCAGCTGACGTGGTTTGAAGGACCATACCTGTCCCTCTACCACATTGCCCTTGGCATCCACCTCATCGACGCGCCAGTAGTAGGTATTCATGGAGTATAGCTGGTTGACGGTATAGGATGTCTGGCTGGCATCCAGGGTAGCCAACAGTGACAGCTGGCTCTCATCGTTGACACCCATGTAGAGACGGTGCTGGCTCACCTTGTCGCTGGCTGCCGCCCAGGAGAGGGTCAGAGCCTTCGAGTCGGCATCGACGTGCATGTCACCGCTGGCGGGATAGGGCTCCTTGGCCTGGGTTGACACATCGACGGTGTTGATTTCAAAGCCGTTGATGACCGGGGTCTTGAACTCTGACTTCCCGGCCTCTGCCGCAGCAGGATGGCCAGCATCGGTGATGAAGTCGATTGTCACCACCTGACCGTCGCTTGCCACGTTGATGGGGAAGGAGGCGATGCCTGCATTCGCCGCAACGGCCACGCCCAGGGTGGGCACGACATTCTCTGCCACCACGGTGCCATTGCACTTTATCGTCATGGGAGCACACACCGTCTTGGCGGGATCGCCCCAGCAGTTATGGTAGCTCATGAAGGAGTGGGTGCCTGCGGGCAGACCTTCTATCTTCAGCGTAATCTGTCCGTAGTATGCACTCTGTCCAATGCTGTTGTCGTTGGGGTCGAGGCTCAGGCCATCATAGAGAAGACGACCGTTCTGGGACTTGTTGTCGGCATTCTGGATGTAGCTCTTGCTCCATCCTGTGCGAACCACATAGTCGGGCTCTACGCCTTCAGGAGCCGAGAAGGTGAATTTCAGTCCGTTGCTCTCGAAGGTGTCGCTCTGCTTGCCCTGTTCGGGCTTCCACCATTCATAGCCCGGCTCCAGCGTCTCATCGGGATTGTTACGGTTGGTGATGCTGACATCGACCTTCACTTGGGGTTTCTCCTGTGCCGCTGCGGTGAGCGTGAAGCAAGCCATGAGAATGGCAATGATTAGTTGTTTCATCGAAGTTTTCTGTTTTTTTATGTTGAACGTTTAGTATGCGGTTATTGACTTTTACGAACACGAATGAGATTTAACGACCACGAATTACACGAACCCCGAATGAGGCGACTATGAAACGCTTGTCGTTTCAAGGAGCATCCTGAGCGGGTTCGTGTAATTCGTGTTCTGAGCCCGAAACTTGTATTGTTGATATTAGGGAGAATTGTTCAGACCGCAAAGTTACACATTTTATGTCATATAAAAGCACTTTTCCGGAGAAAATTTATGCCATGATGATATTACTTTTGTCTCAAAAGCCTTTTTTGAGATAATTTTGCACTTTGTTTGACATAAATTTACTAATTTTGCATTCGGATTTATGCCTAAAAACAATTATATATCTCATAAACAGAAATGACCAGACCTCTTTCTCTCCGCATTGCCATGCTTGTTGTCGCAGCATGCATGGCACTCAACCTACAAGCAGCCCCCAAGCCCAAGAAGGAACTGTATGTTCCGATGGACTATTCTACATGTGGCTATCACGCCTCTGAAGCAGCCATACCCGACATTGCCGTCAAAGCCTTTGTAGCCTGGCAGGGGGGTGACTGCTCGGAGAGGATTCAGCAGGCCATAGACTATGTGGCAGGGCTAAAGCCTGACAAGCAAGGCCATAGGGGATGTGTGCTACTGGGTGAGGGCACATTCATTATCGGCAAGGCCCTTCACATTGATGCCTCGGGAGTGGTGCTGAGAGGTGTCAGCCGGCACGGTACGGTGTTACGAAAGACGGGTGTGGACCGCGGAGCTGCGGTGTATATTAACCTCTCCCCCAGCCCCTCTCCCAAGGAGAGGGGAGCCGGAAAGGACGGGAGCGGCGATACTATTGCCGTGACGAATGAGAGGGTGGATGCTGGCAGCACGCAGCTGGCCGTTCAGTCGCCAGAAGGCCTGAAGGCCGGCAGCAGGATTCATATAGTGCGCCCATGCACCAAGGAGTGGATCATGTCGCTGAAGATGAACGACTTCGGTGGCGGCTTGGACTATACCGGCTGGAAACCCACTGACATCGACATCACCTGGGACCGAACCATCACAGCCATCAATGGCAATGTCATCACCATCGATGCCCCCATCACCACCACCATCACCGAGGAATACGGCGGAGCGTATGTGGTAAAGCTCCACACCAATACTCCACAGGGAGACAGTAACCCCACGACCATAACAGGCGAGATAAATGAGTGCGGCATAGAGAACCTGACGATAGAGGCAGGGGGGACGGGACTAACGTCCCTACGAAGCGGCCTTTCAGGCCTACGAAGCGGTGCTTCGCACCTACGAAACGGAGCTGACGCTCCTACGAAGACGAAGACGAAAACGAAGACGGGAACGGGAACGGTGCCTCACGGTTCACCCGTGAGGATAACGGGAACGGGAACGGAGACGAAGGCGGATTGTGGAGGGTTTCAGTCGATAAAGGACGAGGACCATTGTTGGGATGGTGTTTATATGAATAATGTACGCGACAGCTGGGTGCGCAAGGTGGTGTTCAGACATCTGGCCGGCTCAGCCGTGAACCTTCAGAAGGCGACGTCGCGCATTACCGTTGAGGACTGCATAGCCCAGGATCCCGTCTCTGAGACTGGAGGCTGGCGCCGACAGGTGTTCCTGACCCGCGGTCAGCAGACGCTGTTCCAACGCTGCATCTCCCGTCACGGCATCCACGACTTTGCTGCAGGCTTCTGTGCTGCAGGTCCCAATGCCTTCGTGCAGTGTGAGGGTGAGGAGTCGTTAGGCTTCAGCGGCAGCATTGGCTCATGGGCTGCAGGACTGCTCTTCGACATCGTGAACATCGACGGCAACGACATCAGGTTTGCCAATCTCGAGCAGTTCCAGTTTGGTACGGGCTGGAACACGGGGAACTCCATGCTCTGGCAGTGTACGGCCTCGACCATAGAATGTTATTCTCCCGATGCAGACAGCCGCAACAGCGGTCATGGATGCTGGGGCACGCTGACGGGAAATGGCGAGTGGACCAGCAGCAATGACCATGTGTCTCCCCGCAGTCTGTTCTATGACCAGCTGAAGAAACGTCTGGGGACACTACCCCTTGAGCCATACATACTGCCACGTCCCACCAATGCCACCAGCTCGCCAACGGCAGAGCAGGCTATGGAGTGTGCCCAGGCATCGCTGACACGACCGAGGCTGACTATGGAGATGTGGATAGACAGTATCCCCTTCAGGGCAGAGGTAGAGAGCAGAAAGGGCGTAGCCAGCTCTTGGAAGGTTGACGGTAAGGCTGGAGGAGAGGCCGTTGCCACGTTTGGCGTAACCAACGGCTGCCTCACCGCGAATGGGAAGCTGCTGACAGGCAATCAATATCATATACCCTGGTGGAGCGGCAGAGTGAAGGACAACTTCGTCAAGCAGGATGCCAAGCCTGCCATCACCCGTTTCGTTCCCGGACGTGAGGGCACAGGATGGACAGACCATATAGACTCGGTAGTAGGCTATCTTGCCGACCATCACTACAGTTCGCTATATCACCACTACGGCCTATGGTATGACCTGCGCCGCACAGACCATGAACGTGTGCGCCGCGCTGACGGGGATGTATGGGCACCCTTCTACGAACAGCCCTTTGCCCGCACCGGTGCCGGCACCGCATGGGACGGTCTGTCCCGCTACGACCTTACCAAGCCCAACCGCTGGTACTGGAGCCGTCTGAATGAGTTTGCGAAGAAAGCAGCAGGAAAGAATATCATGCTCTATAACGAGTGTTATTTCCAGCACAACATATTGGAGGCCGGTGCCCACTGGGTGGACTGCCCTTGGCGCCCCGTCAACAATGTGAACCTGCCCGTCACGGCGGTACCGGGCGAGACACCCTTCCCCGAGCCCGTCCCCTTCGATGGTGACAAGCGTGTGTTCATGGCGGAGCAGTTCTATAACGAGCAGGACCCCTTGCTGCGCCCCCTGCACCGCCAGTACATCAGGATGTGCCTGGACCAAATGAGGGAGCAGCCCAACGTGATACACTCCATAAGCGCCGAATATACCGGTCCGCTACACTTTACACGCTTCTGGCTTGAGACCGTAGCCGAATGGGAAGCCGAGACAGGCTGCAAGCCCCTCATTGCCCTGAGCTGCACCAAGGATGTTCAGGACAGCATACTGTCAGACGAGAATCTGCGCAAGGTTGTTGACATCATCGACATACGCTACTGGCACTACAACACCGACGGCCTTTGGGCTCCTGAGGGAGGAGGCAACATGTCTCCACGCCAGTGGATGCGCAAGATGAAGGTGGGAAAGACAGGCTTCGATGAGGCCTACCGCGCCGTGAAGGAATATCGTGAGCGCTATCCTGAGAAGGCCGTCACCTTCAACGCCCAGCAGTACCCCAGCTACGGATGGGCCATCCTGCTTGCAGGAGGCTCGCTGCCAAACATCCCAATGAGCTCTACATCGTCGGACCCGCTGCAGCAGTCGTTGCTGCAAGACATCTGCAAGATGAAGCCATGCCACGGTGAGGGTTGCGTGGCCTTAGGAGGCGAAGAGACAGGCTATCTTGTTTACACCCTATCGGCAAGTACAAAGCTTGCCGTGACAGCCGGGACGTACAACCTATATACCGTTGACACCCAGACGGGGGCCATTGCCTTATCCAAGAAAAATGCCCGCTTGGAGGTCTTTCAGCCTGACAATTCCAAAGCAAACCGGCTCTTTTGGCTGCGCATGATGCGAAAGTAAAAAGAAAAATAAACAAAAATAAAAAAAAGACGGTTGTTTTGTTGCCGTATTTCAAAATTTATTATTAACTTTGCTGCGTGCAAGCAATAATTGCATAAAAACCAACCTACACGACTATTATAAATCGACCTGACAATGACTGATTTTTCGGTGCTCTACAACAAACATATAGACCATTTGTTTGCTTTCGGTTCTCGTTTCACGAATGATCGCGAGATGCTCAAGGACTGTATTCAAGACGTGTTTGTAAAACTATATACCAGACAAACGAATCTTGCTCCTATCGACAATGTGGACAGCTATCTCTACATCTCTCTGCGCAACCGCATCTATGATGAATTCAGACGGAACGTGAAGATGACCTGCGACGAGGTGAACGATGCCAATACGCAGGCTATCGTGGAACATGAGGCCTATTGCCATGAGCGTATGGAGAGACAGCAGGAGCTGACGGAGCACGTAGAGAAATACTTTGAGAAATTGTCTCCCCGTCAACGCCAGATTATCAACCTCTATTACATAGAGCGCCGGAAATATGATGATATCTGCAGGATTATGGGCATAAACTACCAGAGCGTTCGCAACCTGATGCACCGAAGCATCTGCCGTCTGCGCGAATATGCCAGAGAGATGGCACTGGCAGTATAGAAGGGCTGACTCCCGGGATTGGTTACGCTACTGCCATTTTCGCGTCATATAAGAAAAAGCAAAAATGGCAAACAATTATAAACACTGGAAGGAGGAGTCCTCTTTTACTTTTGCCCCAGCTCTCCAGCCTCTTTCGACAGAAGAAAAGAAAGAGTTGGAGATACGCATATATGTCGCTATCCGTAACGCGGCAGTTTCATTATAGGAAAAACAAATCACATTATGAGAATAATACGTATTATACTACTATCTGTGCTGATGTCCGGTATGCCATTCTTTCATACCCTGTCGGCGCAGGAACGCTATCAAGTAGGCGTCTGCGACTGGATGGTTCTGAAACGCCAGAAGCTCGGTGAATTTCAGTTAGCCAAGGACTTAGGCTGCGACGGTGTGGAGATGGACATGGGCGGCCTGGGTCAGCGCGAGATGTTCGACAACAAGATGCGCAACCCCATGGATGCAGCACTCTTCAAGCATGTTGCTGACAGTCTGGACATACGCATCGGTGCCATCGCCATGAGCGGTTTCTACGCTCAGGACCTTACCAAGCGCGACAACTACCTCGCCCTGGTAGAAGACTGTTTTGACACTATGGACCGCATGGGAGAGGTGAAGGTGGCCTTCCTGCCCCTTGGTGGCTGCGGCAACAGCTGGGCAACAGACATGCCGAAGCGCAAAGAGATTGTCAGCCGCCTCCATGCCATTGGCGAGGCTGCAAAAAAGCGCGGCAAGGTGGTGGGCATTGACACGCCCTTAGATGCCAAGGGCAACCTGAAGCTGCTGAAGGAAATAAAGAGTGAGGGTATCGCTATCTTCTATAAGTGGCAGACCATCATAGAGAACGGATGGGACATCGCCAAGGACATGAAGAAGCTGGGTGCCAAAAATATCTGTGCCATCCATGCCTCGAATACCGACAGCCTCTGGCTCTCCAAAGATCCTGCCATCAACCTCCAGCTGTTCAAGAAGACTCTCGACGAGATGAACTGGAGCGGCTGGCTATTCGTGGAACGTAGTCGCGACGTCAAGATGGTGCACAACGTGAGGATGAACTATGGCAATAACGTGCGCAGCCTGAAGGAGGTTTTCAACTCCTACCCCACCCCCGTCGTCAAGCTCGACAGCGAAGGCAGGGACGAGAAATATGTAGAGACCATCATAGGGCGAGCCCGCAAAGCCACCGATGAACTCGGCATCACCTGGACTCCTATGGGCGAGAACGTACAGAACATCATTGCCAACCGTTATTTCAAGCTCAATGACATCTACGCAGAGCGCGACTCCCTGAAGAAGGTTGACAAGAAGCTGGCCGAGGCACAATGTGACTCCAAGCTCTATCGCTCGCATTTCGCTTTTGATTCGGACCTGTCAAAGTATCTGAAGCCACAGGACATAGAAAAGGTAAAGGACGTGATGACCTACAACGTGGTGAAGGTGACCTATGACGCGCAGTGTGACATGATTCCTTCCCTCAAGGCCGAGGAGAAAGCGCAGATCCTCGCATGGCTGAAAGAGGCCCGCGAACTTGCCATCGATGCCGAGAGTTCCAAGAAGAAACACGAGGTGTTTGGCAAATATAAAGGCCGCATAAACAATTACCTCTCAAAACGCGGCTATGACCTCACCAAAGAGCGTGAGGCATGGTACGAACGCATTAAGGCAAGAGGAGGGGAGATTTAGTTGAGAGTTGAGAGTTAAGAGTTAAGAGTTAAGAGTTGAAAGTGGAGAGTTTAGAATCATAATGTTACAAGATGATGACCATTAGAAAATATCTGTTTACGGGTGCGGCGATGCTGATGTCTTTTTCAGCACAAGCCCAAGTGAAAGGCCTGACCGATATGGGTAATAGCAGGCAGGCCCAGATGCAGAACACCCCATTGGGAGCCGTAAAATGGACTGGCGGTTTCTGGGGTGACCGTTTCCAAATGCTTTCCACCACAGGCATCTGGGACATGTGGAACACCTGGAACACGCCCTGGGAGACCCTCGATGCCAAGGGCGGTCATGGCAGCAATGGTTTCCGCAACTTCGAGGTAGCGGCAGGGACTGTTCAAGGCAAGCACCACGGCCCTCCCTTCCATGATGGTGACATGTACAAATGGCTGGAGGCCTGTGCCGCCGTCTATGCTGTGACGAAAGACCCCAAGGTGGATGCGCTGATGGACCAGTTCATCGAGCAGGTGGCTCTCGCCCAGCGCAATGATGGCTATATCCACACACCGGTGGTCATCTCCGAGCGCAACCTGGGCATCGACAGCCATTCCGGCGACAACACAAACATCGGAATAGAGATAGGCAACGACCATAAGAAGGCCTTTGCCTCACGCTTGAACTTCGAGACCTACAACCTCGGCCACCTGATGACAGCAGGTATCATACACAAGCGTGCAACAGGAAAGACCACGCTCTTTGACTGCAGCAAGAAGGCTGCTGACTTCCTGTATAATTTCCTTACCAATGACGCTGCCGAACTGTCTCGCAATGCCATCTGCCCCAGCCACTATATGGGTGCTGCGGAGATGTACCGTGAGACAGGTGACGAGAGATATCTAACCCTTGCCAAGGGACTGATTGCCATCCGTGACAGCGTGACGAACGGCGAGGACCATAACCAGGACCGCCATAAGTTCCGCGACCAGTATGAGGCTATGGGTCATGCCGTGCGTGCCAACTACCTCTATGCCGGCGTGGCCGACCTCTATGCCGAGACTGGTGAGGAACAGCTGATGAAAAACCTCTCCGCCATCTGGGATGACATCATACAGCACAAGATATACATCATGGGTGGCTGCGGTGCCCTCTACGATGGCGTATCGCCTGACGGCACCACATACAACCAGCCCAGCATCCAGCAAATCCACCAGGCATACGGACGACAGTTCCAGTTGCCGCAGGAAGCCGCCCACAATGAAATATGTGCGCAGATAGGCATGATGCTCTTCTCGTGGCGCATGTTCCAAACCACTGGCAACGGCAAGTATATAGACAATATTGAGAACGAGCTCTACAACGGAATACTCTCCGGCATCTCACTTGACGGCAAGGACTTCTTCTATACCGAGGCCCTGCGCCGCACCAAAGAGTTTCCGTATGTAATGCGCTGGCCCAAGCACCGCCAGCACTATATCTCATGTTTCTGCTGCCCGCCCAACACGCTGCGCACACTATGCGAAGCTCAGGAGTATGCCTACGCCATGAGCGGAAACACCCTCTACGTCAACCTTTACGGGCAGAACAGCCTTAAGACAAAAGACATAGAGATAGAACAGACGACGAACTATCCTTGGGATGGGAATGTCAGGCTGACGATAAAAAAGGCGAAGAAGCTGTCCACCGTAAAACTACACAAGCCCGACTGGGCCGACAAATACTCCGTAAAGGTAAATGGCGAACCCGCCGACCTTGACATCTCACGCAAATGGAGTAAAGGCGACGTTATAGAAATAGACTTTGAGCTGCGTCCCCGCCTTATAGAGGCCAATCCATTAGTGGAAGAAGCGAAGAACCAGGTAGCCGTCATGCGCGGTCCCATTGTTTATTGCCTTGAAGGACAGGACGTAGAAGGCGGCTATCGCATTCATGATATCGCCATTCCCTCTGACGCTCAGTTCACGGCACGGCAGATGACCATCAGCGGACATGAGATGACGGTTCTTGATGGCGAGGCCATCGTCATCAACCAGGAGAAATGGGACAACCAGACACTCTATCGCGAAATGCGCCCCTCAGCCGAGAAGATAGTGAAGATCCGCCTCATCCCCTACTATGCCTGGGACAACAGAGGCATTGACGACATGAGTCTTTGGTTGAACTTAGCACAGTAGTTCCATGAGAAGAGTACTTGGAATCATAGCACTTGCCTGTTGCATCAACTCATCGGCCTCAGACATCTTCATCACCCCCGACTCATCGCTGACTGACGCTGTCCGCAAAGCCCGCGAGGCGAAGAGGCTGGGAAGCCGTGAGGACATCACCATACACCTCGGGAGCGGCACCTATTATCTCTATGAGCCGCTCCGCCTGCGTCCTGAGGACAGCGGGCTGACAATTGAGGGGGCTGATGCCGTCATCAGTGGCGGCATCCGCGTGACAGGCTGGAAGAGACAAGGGCGGCTCTTTGTGGCTGACGTGCCTGATGTGAACGGACGTCCCATTGACTTTCGCCAGTTGTGGATCAATGGTGAGAAGGCCGTCAGAGCCCGTGACGTCAGCGACTTTGAGCAGATGCACCGTATCCGCACATACGACAAGAAGAAGCACGTGCTGTGGGTACCAAAGAAGGCAGTAGAAAAAATTCTGACGGCTCCCTATGCCGAGATGGTATTGCATGAAATGTGGTGCACATCTAATTTGCGCATCAAAAGCATCACCGTTCAGGGAGACTCTGCTGCCGTTCGCTTTCACCAGCCCGAGGCGCGAATACAGTTTGAGCATCCCTGGCCCTCTCCCATGACGCCAAATACGGGGCATCCCTCTCCCTTCTACCTTACCAATGCCAAGCAATTGCTTGACGAGCCAGGAGAATGGTATCACGACATCCGCGAGCATAAGGTATATTACATGCCCCGCAAGGGTGAGACGGTGAAGACAGCCATCGTGCCCGTGCTTGAGACGCTGGTGGAATTCATCGGCACAGCAGAACATCCCGTACGGAACATCACGATGAAAGGAATCTCCTTTCAACACACCACATGGATGCGCCCTTCAGAGAAGGGGCATGTGCCGCTTCAGGCAGGCATGTATCTGACAGANNATGTTCCTTTGACGGCTGTCGCTTTGAACATCTGGGCGGCTCCGGGCTGGACTATGTGACGGGCTGTCGTCGTGGAACGACGAAAGACTGCACGTTTACCGACATTGCCATGAACGGTTTCGTTTGCGGCTCCTTCTCGACAGAGGGCTTAGAGACACATCGCCCCTATCAGCCAACAGACTTCCGGGAAGTATGCACGGGTCAGCACGTTGCCGACTGTGAGTTCTACAACATCTCCAATGAAGACTGGGGCTGCGTAGCCATTGCTGCAGGCTACGTGTCGGGCATCACCATTGAGCACAACACCATCCACGACGTTTCTTACACCGGCATCTCGTTAGGATGGGGTTGGAATCGCGACCTGATATGCATGAAAGACAATCGTGTCCACGCGAACCTTATATATAACTATGCGCAGCACATGTATGACTGTGCGGGAATCTACACCCTTGGCAACCAGCCTGGCACGTCAATCACGGAGAACGTGGTGCGCGACATTGCCAAACCATCATATGTTCACGACCCCAACCACTGGTTCTATCTGTACACCGATGAGGGCAGCAGCAATATCACTCTGAAGGACAACTGGACTCCAGAGGAGAAATTCCTGCAGAATGCCAACGGTCCTGGCAATGTATGGGAGAACAATGGTCCGCAGGTGAGCGACAGCATAAGAATTCGTGCGGGCAAAAGATAATGTTCAATGTTCAATCATCAATGTTCAATGAATAAAGCAACCTGGATATGGTACCCTGGCGATTTCGAGATATGGTTGGGTAACATCTTCAACAACCGCCGTACAGAACGCGGAGCCATGTTTCCTCCTTTTTGGAAGCAGGACTCCCACTGGGTTACGGTAGAGTTTTCTAAGGCCTTCAGCCTTGAGCAGGAAGAGACCATCACGATAGCTTGTGAGGGTCAGTTCAACCTGGCTCTTGACGGCAAGCTGCAGTTCGGGCAGCCTAAGACCTTCACCGTTCCCAAGGGCGAGCACAAGCTAAACCTGAAAGTGTGGAACCAGGCCACTCCCCCTGCCCTCTTCATCAACGGCAAGACCATCACGAGCGACTCCACATGGCTGGCTACCTACGAGGACAAGCTGTGGATTGATGAGAACGGCGTGGCTCATGGTTCGGGCATCTATGTGCCTGCTGGCTCATGGAACTTCAACAGCATCGATACTCCCCCCTCCAGCTACTGCCTGGAACGTGAGGAGAGAAAGCCTGTGAGTGAGGAGCATGTTGCACAAAACGGAACGCTTTATGACTTTGGCCAAGAGACTTTCGGTTATCTGAAAGTAAGAGGTCTTAAGGGTAACATACGCATCTATTATGGCGAAAGCCGCGAAGAAGCCCTCGACAAGGAGCATTGCGAGACGCTGGATGTTATGACCATTGACCATTCACCATTGACCATTGACCATTCGCCATTGGGTATTGACCATTCGCTGTCCAGCAAGGCTTTTCGCTATGTGTATGTAGAGACAGAGCCTGACAGCAGTTATGCTGAGGTACTGATGGACTACGAATATGCAGCGTTTGACAAGACCCGCTCCGGTTCATTCCGTTGCAACGATGCAGAGCTGAACAAAATCTGGGACGTTGCCGCATACACTATGGACCTCACCACGCGTGAATTCTTCATGGACGGAATCAAGCGGGATCGCTGGACATGGTCAGGCGATGCCATCCAGTCCTACCTCATGAACTATTACCTTCGCTTCGACACGGAGTGTGTGAAGCGCACGATACGCCAGTTGCGCGGCAAAGACCCTGTGACAGCCCACGTCAACACTATCATGGACTATACGTTCTATTGGTTCAAGAGTATCCTTGACTATTACCATTACACCGCCGACCTGGCCTTCGTTCGTGAGATGTGGCCTCGCATGCTGACGCTCATGGACTATGTGGAAGGCCGTCTGAACGACGATGGTATGGCCGAGGGGCAGGGAGATGACTGGATATTCGTTGACTGGGTAGACTTCCCCATGCACAAGCGTGGCACCCTATGCTTCGAGCAGATATTGCTGATGAAGGCCCTGGAGACGATGGCCAGCTGCGCGGAGCTCTTAGGCGAGGACAACGACTATGGCAAGAAATGCGCATTGCTGCGCGAGAAAATCAAGGACACCTTCTGGAGCGACGAGCACAAGGCGTTCTATCATGCCATTGAGGATGGCCAGCTGAACAAGCAGATTACGAAGTTCCCCAATATGTTTGCCATTCTCTATGGCCTATGCGACGAGTCTGGACGCCGGGACATCATGCAAAGTGTGATGCTCAATCCTGGGATATCGCCCATCACCACCCCCTATATGCGCTTCTACGAACTGGAGACGCTCTGCATGGATGGCATGCAGGCACAGGTGCTAAGGGAGATGCGCGACTATTGGGGCGGCATGCTGAAGGAGGGTGCCACCACCTTCTGGGAGAAATACGTGCCGTCAGAGAGAGGGCAGGAGCATCTCGCCATGTATGGCAGGCCTTACGGCAAGAGCCTGTGTCATGCCTGGGGTGCGAGTCCCGTCTATCTTCTCGGGAGATATTACCTTGGCGTTGAGCCCACACGTGCCGGCTATGAGGAATATACGGTAAAACCATCGTTAGGCGATTTGACCTGGATGGAGGGCGATGTGCCCACTCCCTATGGAAAGATTCATGTTGCGATGAACGAGAAGGAGATAACGGTATACAGCGATGGCGGACATGGTCGCCTCATCATTGCAGACCGCGAGACAGACATTCCAGCAAAGAAAGAAATAAAGGTGAAACTATATGATTAGAAGAATTATCATTGTCTGCTGCCTGTTGTTCACGTACATGGCTTACGGAAAGGTCAGCATCAAGACTGTAACTCCACAAACACGTTACGCCTATAGCCTGCTTAATGGCAAGGAGGGTACATGGACTGTATCCCTTGAGATTACGGGGAGAGGCGAACCTGAGGGTTTCTCCATTATCCGGAAGGGGAAGAAGATACGAGTGGCAGGCAATGACGGCCCCGGAGCCATCTACGGCACGAACAAGCTGCTGGAGCTATTGCGCGAAGACCCCACGCTGTCCCGGCTGTCCACTGTCAGCGAGGTGCCCCAGATGAAGCTTCGCGGCGCCTGCGTAGGCCTGCAGAAGACTGTTTATCTGCCTGGCCACCGTGTGTATGAATATCCTTACACCCCCGAGAATTTCCCCTGGTTCTATGATAAGGATCTGTGGATAAAATACCTCGACCTGCTGGCAGAGAATAACATGAACACCGTTTACCTTTGGAATGGTCATCCCTTCGCCTCCCTGGTAAAGCTCGATGACTACCCGTTTGCTCCAGAGGTTGACGATGCCACAATGGCCATGAATCAGGAGATGTTCGGCTTTCTCGTTGACGAAGCCGACCGTCGTGGCATTCGTGTGATACAGATGTTCTATAACATCATACTCAGCAAGCCCTTTGCCGACCACTACGGCCTGAAGACACAAGACCGCAACCGCCCTATCACACCTCTCATCGCAGACTATACGCGGAAGTCGATTGCCGCCTTCATTGAGAAATATCCCAAGGTAGGTTTTCTCGTATGTCTCGGCGAAGCCATGTCGGGCACAGACACCGACATCAAGTGGATGACAGAAACCGTCATCCCAGGCATCAGGGACGGTTTGAAAGCCTCTGGCCGCACCGACACTCCCCCTATCATCCTGCGCAACCACGATACCGACGGGCCTGCCGTGCTGAAGGCTGCGCTACCGCTTTATCCGAACATCTATACGATGAACAAATATACGGGTGAGTCGCTGACCACCTACGAGCCCGGAGGTCCCTGGGGTGAGACCCATCGCACACTGGCTGCTGCCGCACCCATCCATATCGACAATGTGCATATCCTTGCCAACCTCGAGCCCTGGCGCTGGTCTTCTCCTGCCTTTACTCAAAAGGCGGTAATGGCCATGCATCAAGTGCACCACTCCAAGGGGCTGCATCTCTATCCGCAGGCATCCTATTGGGACTGGCCCTATACAGCAGACAAGCTGCCTGGAGGAGAGCGTCTTCTTCAGATTGACCGCGACTGGATGTGGTATAAGGCCTGGGGACGCTACGCATGGAACTGTGAGAGAGGTGAGGACCAGGCCTTCTGGCAAGAGCAGCTTGCCGACTACTATGGCATCACTACCGAGGCAGCAGCCCAATTGGTGACAGCCTATGACGAGGCCGGCGAGATAGCCCCGAAGCTGATACGGCGTTTTGGCATCACGGAGGGCAATCGTCAGACGCTGTTATTAGGCATGAAGATGGCGCAGCTCGTCAATCCCTACAAATACACCATCTACCCTGGCTTCTATGAAAGCTGCGGGCCGCAGGGTGAGAAACTTATCGAATACGTTGAGAAAAACTGGAAGAATGAGCAGCATGTGGGAGAGCTGCCATTGGATATCACCATGCAATGTGTGGCCCACGGCAAATTGGCCTGCGAAGCCATCAAGAAAGCCAACCTGCATCCTACCCGTCATGCTGACGAGCTGAAGCGCTTAGTCAGCGACATAGAATGCTACCTCAACTTTGCCCATGCGTTCCATTACAAGGTGCTGGCAGCCCAACAGGTGTTGAATTATAAGTGGTCAAAAGACATCAGCTACCTGGACCGTGCCGCATCCCTCATGGAAATCAGCCTGAACTACTGGCAACTACTGGCATCCATTACCGACGAGACCTACCTCTATGCCAACAGCATGCAGACCGCTCAGCGCCGCATTCCCATCGGTGGCGACAAGGGACGCTATAAGACATGGAGCGAGATGACTCAGGTATACCAGGACGAGCTCGACGCACTGAAAGCCAACATCGTGAAACTGAAGAATCCTTTGGACCTGGGTGACGTCAAGATTATGCCTGCTGCTCCTGCAGCGGTAAGGCTGTTAAGTCAGAACTATAAGTTTACGCCATTAAGCCACGACGCAGTCCTCTTTGAGAACCGCGAGGACACGAAGGTCGACTCTCTCGCTCCAGAACTTGCCGGTATGCAGGCGCTCATCCTTAACCGCGACACCTCACGTATTGTGGGAACATCCGTCGCGTTCACCTGCGAGCAGCCCGTCAAGATGCTGGTAGGCTTCTTCCAGGACGATGACTCGAAATGGGCCAAAGCGCCGAAACTGGAGGTGGACGCCACCGGTAATGAGTATGGCCAGGCAGAACCGGTTCTGACCAATGCTATAAGCCTGATGAAAATGCCTCCGGTGAATGTGCATGCCTACCATTTCCCCGCAGGCACCCACACCATTAACCTGCCCAAAGGTATCATCATGGTCTGCGGCTTCACATCCGACGATATCAAGCCTCGTGATGCTGGACTTCAAGGTGCTGGCGACGAGGTGGACTGGCTATTTTTGAAATAAGGAGGATTCTTCGCTTGCGGCCCAGGCACAAGCAGAACTATTAAGGAAAGACAATGAAGAGGAAGCTACTTTCGTTACTGGCCCTTGTCGTGCTCACCGCTACGGCACAGCACATCACGCAGCAAGAGATGCAGCGCATATACCAAGAGGTACGCACACCATATAAATACGGCATGGTCATCGCCCCTGCTGACAACTATCACAAGATAGACTGCCCCACGGTGTTCAGGGAAGGCGACACATGGTATATGACCTACGTATGCTATAACGGTAAGGAAGGCCTTGACGGGCGTGGCTACGAGACCTGGCTCGCAAAGAGTGAGGACCTGCTGCATTGGCAGACCATCGGGCGCATCCTTGCCTTCCCTGCCGACGGAGCCAACCTGTGGGACCAGAACCAGAGAGGCGGCTTTCCTGCTCTCATCGATTATGAATGGAATGGCTCCTATCAGATGTTTCCATATAAAGGGCGCCATTACATGACTTATATCGGCGGACCCGGTACGGGGTATGAGGCTGTCAACGCTCCGCTGAGCATCGGCATCGCCCATACGGCTAACGATATCACGATGGCACACCAATGGGACACACAGCCTACACCCCTCATGAGTTATAACGACAAAGAGGCACAGTGGTGGGAGCAGTTAACGCAGTACAAGAGTACCATCTACTGGATAAAGGACAAGCAACATCGCATCAAAGATGCAGAGAAATACCCCTTTGTCATGTTCTACAATGCAGGTGGAAAGGACGCCACGCATCCTAAGGGTGAGCGCATTGGCATCGCCCTCTCCAAGGACATGAAACGGTGGCGGCGCTACTCTGGCAATCCCGTCTTTGCACACGATAGCGACGGTACAATAACCGGCGATGCACAGATTGTCAGGATGAACGACCTTTGGGTAATGTTCTATTTCTCTGCCTTCAATCCCACCCGCAAATACAATGCTTACAACACGTTTGCCGTAAGCCGCGACCTCATAAACTGGCAAGACTGGACAGGCGAAGACCTTATCGTCCCCTCAAAGTCGTATGACGAGATGTTCGCACATAAGAGCTATATGGTAAAACACGATGGCATAGTGTATCATTTCTATTGCGCTGTCAACAACGACCAGCAGCGTGGCATCGCCGTTGCCACAAGCGTGCCCTTGGGACGGAGCCACGTCTCTTTCCCCGCACCGGAGCGCAAAGGACGGCGAGGCGTCACGTCGCTCAACGAAGGCTGGACAGCCCATTGTCTGGCAGGCCTCGATACCGTTCCGCAAACGGTTAACCTCCCACACAATTTTGACGACTACTACGGCTACCGACAATTGCGGCATGGGAACCTTCACGGCAGCGCCATCTACCAGAAAACATTCACAACCAAACTTCAGGAAGGCAAACGCTATTTCCTCCAGCTGGAGGGTGTGGGGACATACGCCACCATTACGCTCAACGATACAGAATACCCGAAAGAACTCATAGGGCGAACGGTTTTTACTCTTGATGTGACAGAGGCGCTCAACGACGGCAAGAACACATTGCATATTACCGTTGACCATCCCGCCATGCAGACGGAGTCACCATGGGTTTGTGGAGGATGTAGCAGCGAATGGGGATTTTCTGAGGGCAGTCAGCCCCTCGGAATCTTTCGTCCCGTATCGCTCATTGAGACCGATGCTGTGCGCATAGAGCCTTTCGGGGTGCACATATGGAATAATGCCGCTTGTGACTCCGTGTTTATTGATACAGAAATAAAAAACTACACCCTCCAGCCTCAGCAGGTAGAGGTGGTGAATAAGTTTGCAAAAGCCACAGGCAAACAGGTGTTCCGACATGCCACACCAATAACCGTCAAGGCAGGTGAAACCATTGTGATACGCCACTCTGAAAAGGTAGAGGATGTTCAACGCTGGAGCCTGGACGACCCATATCTCTATACCCTCACCACGATGATCAAGCGTGACGGAAAGACAACTGATGAGGTGCGCACTCCCTTTGGCATCCGTAACATCAAGTGGGGGCGGCAGTTCTTCCTGAACGGGCAACCCACCTTCATCAATGGCACCTGTGAGTATGAACATCTCTTGGGCAACAGCCACGCCTTCACCCCGGAACAAATCCGTTCGCGTGTGAAGCAAATCACCAACGCAGGCTTCAATGCCTTCCGCGAGGCCCATCAGCCCCATAACCTGCTCTACCAGCAGCTCCTTGACGAACAGGGCATACTCTTTTGGAGTCAGTTCTCAGCACATATATGGTATGACACCCCCGCCTTCCGCGAGAACTTCAAGCGTCTACTGGTTCGCTGGATAAAAGAGCGCCGCAACAGCCCCTCCGTCATCTTGTGGGGACTACAGAATGAGAGCATCCTCCCAAAGGACTTTGCAGAAGAATGTTCAGACATCATACGCCAGCTCGACCCCACCTGTGGCGAGCAAAGGCTTGTCACCACCTGCAATGGAGGCACAGGAACCGACTGGAACGTCATACAGAATTGGAGCGGCACATACGGGGGCAGCGCAGAGAATTACGACAACGAGTTAAAGCGTCCTGACCAGTTGCTCAATGGCGAATATGGAGCGTGGCGAACCATCGGACTGCATGGTGACGCCAAATACAGCGAAGAGTCATTCACCAAGCTCTTAGAGACCAAGGCACGGCTGGCAGAGAGCGCCAAGGACAGCGTCTGCGGACACTTCCAATGGCTCTTCACCTCCCACGACAACCCCGGTAGGGTGCAGCCTGACGGAGCCTACAGGCGCATCGACAAAATCGGTCCCATCAACTACAAGGGACTTACAACAATCTGGGAAGAACCCACGCCCGGCTATTACATGTATCGCCAGCGCTACGCCACCTCCGCACCCGATAGCAAGCCAGCAGAACAACCCACCACCGCACCCATTAGCAAGCCAGCAGGCACGATAACAGCAGGGGCAGCCACCGTGCCCGAAGGTTCACCTTCGGGGCCTCTCCCCACCGCTGCCGACCGTAACATCGACCTGCTGAAGGCTGCCGAGGGCTACCGCTACCTCTACCGCATCAACTGCGGCGGCGACACCTATACCGACGAATTCGGGCAGCAATGGCAGGCCGACGATACCACGCACAGCCATTCATGGGGACAGGACTACGGCATGCACCCTTATCAGGCGTCGCAGCGCCATATCTCAGAAGACATCCGAGGCACCAGGAGCGACGAGCTGTTCCAGTATTTCCGCTTTGGGCGTCACAGGCTGTGGTATGATTTTGATGTCAGCGGGCGAACCACTGACCACAATTATCGCATTGAGCTCTACTTCACAGAGCCCTGGCACGGAAAGGGTGGAGGCGAAAGGGATGACTATGAAGGGATGCGCATCTTCGATGTGGCAGTAAACGGCGAGACCGTGACAGACGACCTTGACCCTTGGGCAGAGGCCGGCTATTGCGGCGCCATAAAACACATAGTAAACGCCACAGCAAGAGATGGCCGCATCCGCATATCTTTCCCAGAGGTAAAAGCCGGACAAGCCATCATCTGCGGCATCGCAATAGCCACCGACCTTAAAGACCCCACCACCATTACACCCCCCGCTTCTTCACTCCTCGCTCCTCATTCTTCACTTCCATCCTGGCACTACTTCGATACTGACACCATAGCCAAGCTACCGAAGGCAGAATTGCCTCAGGACACCGAGGCCCGCCCTGCTACGGTCTATCTCCCCGCAGCAAGGCAGAACAACACATTCATCATCAAGCCGGGTTTGGGACAGGAGTATGCCCTGCGTTTCCGCTATAAGAACACTACCGGCAATGCGGTAAAGGCACGCATGACCATCACCGATACGAAGCGCACCACGCTCGTTGACCGTGAGATAACATTCCCCACCACTCCCAACAAGTTCAAGATGCTCTCAACCACTACGGGGACCCAGATTAATGCTGGCACATACACGGTCAAGATACACACCAACGAAGTAGAATTCAAAGAAATAGAAATACAATAGAATTCATAACTGTCAATGACGATGAAGCGATTATACCTTACTGTCCTATTATCATTCTCCATGTTGCACAATGCATTATGCACAGAGCAACATCACGACTGGGAGGACAACCACGTGTTGCAAATCAACCGTGAGCCGGCACGGGCATACTTCATACCATACGGCGAGAAAGCCTTCGACCGCATGATGTCGCTCAATGGTGAATGGCATTTCCGCTGGACAAAGACACCCGAGGAGCGCGTCTATGACTTCTATCGCACGGACTTCGACGACTCCACTTGGAAAACCCTAACCGTGCCAGCCAACTGGGAGGTCAATGGCTACGGCACACCTATATATGTCTCTGCCGGCTATCCCTTTAAGATTGACCCGCCCTACGTGACGAGAGAGCCCAAGAAGGAGTGGACAACCTACGAAGAGCGAAATCCTACCGGCCAATACCGCCGCACCTTCGTCCTGCCCGACAACTGGACCACCTCCTCGCTAACCTCCCCCACAGGCCAGGTATTCCTGCGCTTTGAAGGGGTAATGTCTGCCTTCTATGTATGGATTAACGGAGAGAAGGTGGGCTATTCGCAGGGCTCCATGGAACCATCCGAATTCAACGTCACGCGTTATCTTAGGAAAGGAGAAAACCATATTGCCATCGAGGTGTACAAATACAGCGACGGCTCCTATCTTGAAGACCAGGACTTCTGGCGCTTTGGCGGCATACACCGCGACGTGCTCCTCTATCGCACCCCCGACATTCGTTTGCGCGACTTCGCCATACGGTCTGATATGGATGGACTTTTGCAGATCAACCCCCAATTCTCCGTCTACAAGGGCGAAACCGGCGAAGGGTACAGGCTCGTCGCAACCCTCATGGAAGACTCGTCACTCATAGGCACAGACACCATAGCAGCAAGCGAAGTCCTCAACCTGCAACATAAGGCGGCGCTCATGAACGAATGGAATCCGCAGCGCGGCTACCGTAAGTTCAACCGCCTCGAGATAAAGGTTGACAATCCCCGCTTGTGGAGCAACGAGAACCCTTACCTCTACACCCTGTTTCTCCAGCTCACAGACAGCAGCGGGAAATGCATCGAGCGCATAAGGCAACAGGTGGGATTCCGCTCCATAGCCATCAAGGAAGGTCAACTGCTTGTCAATGGCAAGCCCATCAAGATACGTGGTGTCAACCGTCATGAACACGACCCCTACAAGGCACGTGTCATGACAGAAGAACTGATGCTGAAAGACCTTCGCCTTATGAAGGCTGCCAACATCAATGCCGTACGTCTCTCTCACTACCCTAATTGTCCTCGCTGGTATGAGCTGTGCGACTCCATGGGAATGTACGTGATGGACGAGGCCGACTGCGAGACGCACGGACTGCGAGGGGCGCTGGGCTCTGACCCTGACTGGAACGAGGCCTTCATGGATCGCGTAATCCGTATGGCAGAACGCGACAAGAACCACCCTTCGGTAATAATATGGAGCCTGGGCAACGAGAGTGGCTATGGAGCCAACCATGCCGCCATGTCTGCATGGCTTCATGAATTCGACCCTACGCGGCCCGTACATTATGAAGGCGCACAGGGAACAAGGTCCGTAGCCTCCGACAAGGACCGCACCCCCCACGACCCCGCAACAGTCGATATCATCTCCCGCTTCTATCCCAGAGTAATGCAGGAGTATCTCAATCCCGGCATTGAAGAGGGTTCGGACAAAGAGCGCGCTGAGAATGCCCGATGGGAACGCCTTGTAGAGATAGCCCGTCAGACCAATGACCATTGCGCCTGGGAAGGGTCGGATGGAGGTCCGCGGCCCGTGCTCACCAGCGAATATGCCCACTCAATGGGTAACGCCCTCGGAAACTTCGCCGAATACTGGGAAGAAATCAACAGCCATCCCCGCCTGTTAGGCGGATTCATCTGGGACTGGGCAGACCAGGGCATCATTGTTAGTGAAGAGTTAAAAGATAACAGTGAAGAGTCAAAAGACGGAAGTAAAAAACTGAAAGTGCTCTATGGCGGCGACTTTGGCGACAAGCCAAACCTCCATGCCTTCTGCATGAACGGCATCGTCATGTGTGACCGCAGCCTGACCCCAAAATACTACGAGGTGCAGGCAGTATATGGTAACGCAAAAAACGGGGATGCCAGCATTAAAGATCCAGCGCAAATTGGAGAGTCTGCACCCGTTGAAGAGTCTGCGATATCATCGCAGACATCGCCCGTTTCTTCGCCCCTGCCCCTTCTCTCTTCGCTTTCCCCCCAATGCTTCCGTGCTCCCACCGACAACGACAAGGGCTTCGGCAACTGGCTGGCAAAAGACTGGAAGCGCTGCGGTCTCGACACCCTTCGCATCCCTATGACCACAGAGCAGCAGGGCGACATCTACACCTTCACCTTTACCATTCCACCGGGCCTGCCCCCACTGCCACGCCTGGGCATTGTCATAGAACTGCCTCGCGACTATGAGCTCTTATCATGGCATGGGCGCGGACCGTGGGACAACTACCCGGACCGCAAGCAGTCATGCCACATCGGCACGTGGCGTTCCAACGTGAGTGAGCAATATGTCCACTATCCCCGTCCACAGGACTCCGGCAACCATGAGGACTGCACGCTCGTAGAACTGACCACGAAAGCGGGCAAGGGGCTGCGCATAGAGGCTGTAGAGAAGCCCTTCTCGTTCTCTGCGCTACCCTATTCTGCACAGTATATAGCCAGCAAAACCCACGACTACGAGCTGGAGGAGCAGGGCAAGACTTACCTCTCCATCGACTGCGCTGTCATGGGCTTAGGCAACAGCAGCTGCGGCCCGGGCGTACTGAAGAAATACACCGTACCCACAACAGGCAACACACTTAAGATTCGCATACAGACATTTCAGCGGTAGCACCTAAATTTATCCGTGTTGTACGAGTTGTCTGCACATACTTCCGAGAGTTGAGCTCCTTATTTGTGCTTTCCGTGTTTTTCGATGTGACTATTAAACATTGGATTTCATCCGACCTTTTCTTCACACATTATCTATTTTCAGCGGAGTTCAGGCGAGNNTTTGGTCATTTGGCTTAACGAAAACGTTGAAAAATCCCCTGCTGCGTTGTATTGTGACGCAACAGGGGATTTTTGTCTATCGTAATACAGGAGAAGCAGCAAGGCTTCAAAGACAGGCTTTGGAACTTTCAGGTGGGTTCTTGCGCTCCGTAGGTGCTCAGGCGCGAGCGGAAGAACCCACCTCAATCACTTCCAACGGCTGCTTGTTGCTCTTCCGTTAGCATCGAAATCCACAAGGAATCCTGCAAAACCGCTGATGATGTGTTGTACCCACTCTGCCTTCGTTTCGCTCGATACCTCATATGAGGTTGAACTGCCGTTGTTCTCTATATTGCCCACCACCAAGTCTGTGGCACTCACGGCATAGCCATTGCAGCTATAGCCGTATGAGCAGAATATCTTCTCCTGACTATCGATATCCACACCAGGCTTCACCTGTCCCCTGACACGCATGCCAAGGGTGACAGGCAGCTTTGCCCTCACCTTCTTTGTCCAGGTATTCTGCGTCATCGGTTCGCTCTTCAATGTGCCGTCAGAATCATAGTACTCTATAGTCATATTGAATAGAGCCAACATCTGGTCGCCCAGTTCCATTTTGTATTCCATCGCGGCAGCTACAGGTGTTCTGTCGGTAGCAGCAGGGGATTCATCATCTCCGCAAGAGGAGAACACAATTGCAGTCATAGCGCAGCAAATGACGGCTGCGAACATCATCGTAATCTTTTTCATTTTCTTAGAGTTTTTGTTAGTTTCGTTTGTTATTTCTTTTTTGCATCCTGCCAAAGCCACGTGATGAAGAATCCAACAAGGAAGATGGCTGATGTACCGAGGACTATTGCCAGGTATTGATGCAGATGGACACCAGGCAGATCCAATATGTCTGCCAACGATATCCATGCTATTACCATCACTCCGCAGATGCATGCTATTAGTGCTGCTGCAGGATTGATGCGACGAGGCATGCAGCCTAAGAGGAACAGTCCCAGCATACCACCTGAGAAGATGCTCGAGAGCGTCCACCATGCATCGATGATGCTCTCCACGCTGAGCATGGCGATGGCTACTATTATTCCCAGCACTCCAACGCCTATGGATGAGAGGCGCAGGATGGCCAGTTCCAGTTTCTGGTGCTTGTGATGATCTTTCGTATCATGGTGGCGCAGACGGTCTGCTGCATTTCTCACCTTTAGGAAGAAGGGTCGGAAATAGTCTGTCAGCAGCACCGTAGCCGCCGAGGTGACGCTGGTCGACACTGTGCTCATGCCCGCAGCGAAGATAGATGCTATGAGAAGTCCGCGAAGTCCCACGGGCAACCCGTTTACGATGAAATACGGGAAGACATAGTCAGGTTTTGCAGCTATCTCGGCTGGCAGTTCTGCTACCCCCGCCGTATAGTAGGCATAGAGGGCCGACCCTATCATGAAGAACAATGCCGATACGGGTATGAAGAGGTATCCTCCAAAGAGTGCCGAGAACTTGGCGTCCTCATCTGTCTTTGAGGCATGATAGCGCTGCACGTAGTTCTGGTCTATGCCATAGTTCTGCAAGTTGATGAAGATGCCATATATGAGGCATACCCAGAAGGTGGAGGAAGTGAGGTCGGAGGTGAAGGCGCCGAGCGAGAATTTGTTGCCTTCAGGCGAGTTGATGACGAGCTGGAAGGTCTGCATGGGTCCCTCTGGCATGGAGAACATCAGGATTCCAAGGCACAGGACGGCTCCACCTATAAGAATGATGCCTTGAATGGCATCAGCCCAGATGACGGCCTTCAGTCCTCCCAGCATGGAATAGATGATGATACATACGGATGTGGCTATGATTACCAGATGTATGTTCCACCCCATCAGTATATACATCGGCACAGCAAGGAGGTAAAGGATGCTACCCATTCGGGCTATCTGTGTAAGCAGATAACAGGCCGAGGCATATAGTCGTGCCCACGGACCGAACTTCTCCTCCAGGAAGGTATAGGCAGATACCGAGCCGCCATGTCGGTAGAACGGCACGAAATACTTGGCGGCGAAATAGCTCGCAATAGGTATGGAGAGAGAGAATACGAAGGCATTCCAGTTAGATGCAAATGCCTTGCCCGGATAACCTATGTAGCTGATACTCGACACATAGGTGGCAAAGATAGACATTCCCACTACCCAGCCCGGAATGGAGTGTCCCGCCGACGTAAACTCAT
>LXOW01266916.1_pt1 | contig 27993 bp, 24 predicted proteins | sample 1368591 | NCBI WGS metagenome assembly LXOW01 (sample SAMN04884650, study PRJNA319009) | bovine gut metagenome | isolation source: Cow rumen | host: Bos taurus | place: Italy: Legnaro (PD) | collected 2014-07-09
CACCGTCCCTCACCGCCGTCACGTCCGGCACGACCCGTCTCCTGATAGTAGCCTTCCAGCGATTTGGGCACATCGTAGTGCACCACAAATCGGACGTCAGGCTTGTCGATGCCCATGCCGAAGGCGATTGTCGCCACGATCACCTGGCACTTCTCCATCAGAAAAGCGTCCTGGTTCTTGCTGCGCTCGGCAGCGTCCATGCCGGCATGATAGGGCAGGGCGGAGATATTGTTAACCTGCAGAATCTGCGCCAGCGATTCCACCTCCTTGCGCGCCATACAATATACAATACCTGATTTGCCCTCCATCTGCTTGATGAAGCGCACAAGGTCCTTGTTGACATCGGATGTCTTCTGGCGTACTTCGTAATAAAGGTTGGGACGGTTAAATGAACTCTTGAATACAGTGGCGTCGTTTATCTGGAGATTCTTCTGGATATCCTGTTGTACTTTCGGTGTGGCGGTAGCGGTCAAGGCGATGATGGGCGCTATGCCGATCTTCTCCACCAGCGGACGGATGTTTCTGTACTCCGGACGGAAATCGTGTCCCCACTCGGATATACAATGTGCCTCGTCGATGGCATAGAAACTGACTTTCACTCCTTGCAGAAGCTCGACGTTCTCCGGTTTTTGCAAGCCTTCCGGTGCCATGTACAGCAGTTTGGTCTTTCCGTTGATTATGTCATCGTGTACAGCATGAATCTCCGGACGTGAGAGGGAGGAGTTGATGAAGTGGGCGATGCTGTCCTCGTCGTAGTAGCTGCGCATGGCATCCACCTGGTTCTTCATCAGTGCTATAAGCGGAGAAATGATGATGGCCACACCGTCCATCATCAATGCCGGCAGCTGGTAGCATAGGCTCTTGCCGCCGCCGGTGGGCATCAGCACGAAGGTGTTCTTGCCATCCATCACATTATTGATGATAGCCTCCTGGTTGCCCTTGAAATTATCAAATCCGAAATTATGCTGCAAAGCAGCAATCAATTGTTCGTGTCTGGTCATATACTGATTCAAGTATGGTCTGAATTGTATTCGGACTGCAAATATACAAAAAAGATTTGAAATATGCAAATTTTTCATAGAAAAAAAAGTTTTGAAAAGATTTTATATAAAAAATGCGTCAGCACTTGCAAATTCAAATTTTTTTTTGTAACTTTGCACGGTATTTTGCATAAGTGTGGGCAAATATATTAACCGCATCTGATAAATCAATAATACACATGGTATTACTTCTACAAATCATTACGCTCATCGGTTCCGTAGCGATGCTGATGTACGGAATGAAGGTGATGAGTGAAGGCCTGCAGAAGATGGCAGGTAGCAAGCTGAGTAATGTGCTCGGCACAATGACCACCAACCGTTTCTCCGGCGTACTGACCGGTGCGTTCATTACCGCTGCAGTACAGTCATCTACGGCAACCACGGTGATGACCGTGTCGTTCGTTTCGGCGGGTATCCTCTCGTTGGTGCAGGCCATCTCGGTCATTATGGGTGCGAACATCGGTACGACGTTCACGGCATGGATCATGGTGCTGGGCGGTGCCTCGTTCGACATGCGGCTTGTTGTCTATGCCACCATCGTGCTTGCAGTAGCGCTTATTTACACGAAGAAAAACGCCAACCTGGGCGACTTCCTTATCGGTCTGTCACTCATGCTCCTCGGCTTGACCACATTGAAGATCAATGCTACCGAGATGAAACTGGATGAGATCGATGTTGTCCGCGACTTCTTTGACTCAACATCCAGTTGGGGATACGGCAGTTATTTCCTGTACCTGCTGGTGGGCGGTATACTGACCTTTGCCGTGCAGTCGTCAGCGGCTATCATGGCTATCACGATGACCCTGTGCTCGGTTGGAGTGCTGCCGATAGACATGGGCATTTCGCTGGTGCTTGGTGAGAATATAGGTACGACCATCACTTCGAACATTGTCGCTCTCTCGGCTTCTGTACAGGCACGCCGTGCCGCCATGGCGCACTTGGTGTTCAACCTGTTCGGTGTGATATGGGTGCTCATCGTGTTCCGCCCGTTTGTGGGATTTGTGTGCTCCTTGTGGGGCATCCCGTTTGAACCGGGTGTGCGTCCCGAGCATGGACTGTCGGCGGAGAAGCTCAGTGCCATACTCGCCACCTTCCACACTTTGTTCAACGTAATCAACACCTGTATATTGATTGGCTTTATCAAGTATCTGGAGAAACTGGTGTGCATCATCATTCCGTCCAAACCCGAAGGCGACGAAGATACGACGCTCAAGTTCATTACCGGCGGTCTTATGTCCACATCCGAGCTCTCGATTATGCAGGCATGGCATGAGATACATGTGTTCGGTATACGTGCACGCAGGATGATAGATATGGTTAACGACCTGTTCCATATTACCGATGAACAGGAGTTCGTCAAGACTTACTCGCGGATTGAGAAGTATGAAGGCATCTGCGACCGTATGGAGGTGGAGATTGCCGCGTATCTGAACCAGGTTGCTGACGGACGTTTGTCCGACCAGTCCAAGCGCGAGATTCACAAGATGCTCCGTATTGTCAGCGAGTTGGAGTCGGTTGGCGACGCTAACTTCAACCTGTCACGGTATATATCATACCGCCATCGTGACAAACTTCCTTATACCGAGGAACAGAACCGCAATATCGAGATGATGGAGTCCTTGCTCGCACAGGCTGCCAACCGAATGGTGGACGCTCTGGACAAGGTGCATATCTCCGATAACGAGTTCGTGGAGATGATGAGCATGGAAAGCGAGATCAACAACTTCCGTGACGACCTGAAGGCGGAGAACACGCTGAACGTGACGGAGCATGTATATGACTACCTGACAGGTGTCAACTACATGGATACTATCTCCGAGTTTGAGAAGATGGGTGACTACATCATCAATGTGGAGGAAGCCATCTACGAAAAGAAGCATGACAAGTAATCTTGCGCGGCTTTAGCCTAAATAAGAAATCTTGAAATCTTGAAATCTTCAAATATGAATAATTTGAAATCCCGTCACATCGGCTTGAGTGAAGCCGACAAGCAGCAGATGCTGCAAACCCTCGGACTGGCAAGCGAGGAGGAACTGATTCGTCAGGTGATGCCGGCGGACATTCTGCTGCCGGAAGACAAGCAGCCGCAGATTGATGCCATGGGCGAGCAGGAGCATCTTGACTCGATGCATGCCTTGCAGGCTGAGAACGAGTGCCGGCGCACCTATATAGGCCGCGGCTGGTACGGAACGCTCACGCCCTCAGTCATTACACGTAATGTACTGGAGAACCCTGTATGGTACACCTCCTATACGCCGTATCAGGCGGAGATATCACAGGGTAGGCTGGAGGCGTTGTTTGCTTTCCAGACGGTAATCAGTGACCTTACAGGTCTGCCGTTGGCCAACTGCTCGCTGCTCGACGAAGCGACTGCTGCTGCCGAAGCGGTGACGATGATGCGGAACCTGCGCAGCCGCCAGCAGGTGAAGGATAACGTAAGAAAAGTGTTCGTGGATGCAAAGATTTTTCCGAATACCTTATCCGTTATGCGTACGCGCGCTTGCGGACAGGATATCGAACTGGTTATAGGGGATTATGCCGCCTTTACGCCATCCGCTGAATACTATGGTGCTATCGTACAACTGCCTAATGCTGACGGTGCGATTGAGGATTACACGCTGTTTGTGGACGATTGCCATGCCGCAGGGATGAAAGTGGCGGTGATTGCCGATCTGATGGCACTCTGTCTGCTCAAGCCGCTGGATGCTGATATAATCTGCGGTACTGCCCAGCGTTTCGGCCTGCCGATGGGCTTTGGCGGTCCTACAGCAGGCTATATGGCTACGCGTGACGAGTTCAAGCGCGAACTGCCGGGACGTATCATCGGACTATCGAAAGACCTGTACGACCGTCCTGCATACCGCCTTGCCCTTCAGACGCGTGAACAGCATATCAAGCGCGAAAAGGCAACCAGTAACATCTGTACCGCCGAAGCCTTGTCGGCCATGATGGTGGCGTTCTATGCCGAATATCATGGTGCAGAAGGCTTGCGCAAGATTGCCGAAGCCATTCATGGCAAGGCGGTCTATCTGAGCGAGATGCTGCAGGCGTACGGTTATACGCAGGAGAACAATGAATTCTTCGATACATTGAAGATTTATCTGCCCGACAATGTCAGTCTTGAAGCGTTGAAGCAGGCTGCCGATGAGGCGGAGATCAATCTCTATTACGCTCCCGATAGTTGGGTAGGCCTGTCGCTGGACGAGACGGTCACTGTCGATGATATGAACGACCTGTGCGACCTGTTTGCCGGACTGGTGGACGGAATGGCTATGCCTGTAGAGGACGAATCGGCGTTTGAGGGATTGTGGGCGATTGACGAGAGTAGGGTTCGTGAGGCGGATTATCTGCAGGCGGAGGTATTCAAAAAGTACCACACCGAAACGGAGATGATGCGCTACATGCATCGTCTGGCACGCAAGGATATCAGTCTGACGCACTCGATGATTCCGCTCGGCTCGTGCACCATGAAGCTTAATCCCGCTTCGGCGATGATACCTATCACCTTCCCGGGCTTCCTTGCCGTGCATCCCTTGGCTCCTGACAATCAGGCGCAAGGCTACATACAGATTCAGGAAGAACTCAAGCAGATGCTCTGCCGGATTACAGGCTTTGAGGCTTGTACCCTGCAGCCTACATCCGGTGCTGCCGGCGAATATACCGGTTTGGTCACCATGCGTGCCTCACTGGCCAAGCATGCGCCCGGACGCAAGGTGCTGCTTATCCCCGCTTCGGCACACGGCACCAATCCCGCATCCTGCGTACAGGCAGGTTTTGAACCGGTGGTAGTGAAGTGCGACGAACTGGGCAATACCGATATGGCCGATTGGCGTGCCAAGGCGGAAGAGAACAAGGAGCGTCTTGCCGGCTGCATGATTACCTATCCGTCCACGCATGGCATCTTTGAGAGTGCTATCCGCGAGATGTGCCAGGTCATTCACGATAACGGCGGTCTTGTATATATGGACGGCGCAAACATGAATGCACAGATCGGCTACACCTGTCCGGCATTCATCGGTGCGGATGTCTGCCACCTCAATCTGCATAAGTCCTTTGCCTCGCCTCACGGCGGCGGCGGACCGGGTGCAGGTGCCGTGTGCTGCAATGCCAAGCTGGCGGATTGTCTGCCTCAAGAGGACGCCAACCGCGTATCGTCCGCTTCTTACGGCAATGCGAATATGTCCCTCATAGCCTATGGCTATATCCGCATGATGGGCGGCGAGGGGCTGCGCGAGGCGACGGCTTCTGCTATTCTCTCGGCAAACTACATGGCGGCCAAACTCAAAGACGCATACGGAATAGTCTATACCGGAGCATACGGAAGGGTAGGCCATGAACTGATCCTGGATTGCCGCCAGTTCCATGCCTTCGGTATTACGGAGGCGGACATTGCCAAGCGTCTGATGGACTACGGCTATCATGCGCCCACGCTCTCGTTCCCTGTACACGGCACGCTGATGGTGGAGCCTACAGAGAGTGAGTCGCTGGCTGAACTTGACCGGTTCATCGGAGCCATGCTCAGTATCCGCAAGGAGATTGACGAGGTGCAGAGCGGTCAGGCGGACGCCAAGGACAACGTACTCGTCAATGCACCGCACCCCGAGTACGAAGCCGTGGCCGACGAGTGGAACCACAGTTATCCGCGCTCTAAGGCTGTTTATCCGACACCCGAGGTGGCGGCGAATAAGTTCTTCATTCCTGTAGCCAAGGTCGATAACGGCTTTGGTGACCGCAATCTTGTAGCACGATTCGTATAATTCCATGTCTTTCCGTCTGGAAAATATCTATAAGGCCAAGCCGGTAATCCTTATCAAGGAATATCTGCTCATCATGCTGTGCAGTATCCCGTACGCGATTGTTGTGAACCATATCTTGGTTCCCCATGCCATCGTAGGCGGCGGACTGACTGGTTTCTGCGAAATTATCTATTTCGCCTCCCACCGTGTGATACCTATCTGGGCGTCATCGGCCACTATTAACCTGTTGCTGCTCATTACCGCCTTTTTCACAATAGGCAGGCGCTATGTTCTGCGTACGCTTTATGGCGTGTTCTGGCTCACTATCTGGCTGAAGGTCATTCCTGTGCCGGATGTGCCGGTCATCACTGATCCGTTTATGGCGGTGGTGCTCGGAGGTATCTTCAACGGTACGGCATTNNAACCGGCGGCACGGATATCGTGGCGATGATTGTCAACAAGTACCAGCACCTGCCTATGGGACGCGTGCTGCTGATATGCGATATAGTGGCTATCTCCTGCGGTTATTTCCTGCCGGAGGTGCGCAGCCTGGAGAAAGTGCTGTTCGGTCTGTGCTACACGTTCATCAGTTCGACGGCTGTGGATTGGATTATGAACAGGATGCGCCAGTCTGTGCAGTTCTTCATCTTCTCGAAGAAGTACCAGCAGATTGCCGACGCGCTTATCCACGAACTGCATCGCGGTGTGACTTATCTGAGCGCCGAAGGCGGCTATTCGGGTGAGCAGTACAAGGTGATTACGACCATTGCCCGCCAGCATGACAGCGCGAAGATCTTCCGCATCGTGCGTGATATCGACCCGGGAGCGTTTGTCAGCCAGTCACAGGTGCGTGGCGTTTTCGGTGAAGGTTTTGACCGACTAAAGGATACAAGGTAATATGAGTTCATTACGCGAACAATTGTATGGCGAACACTACGGCCAAACGCCGATTAAGACTGCCTTGGAGTACGTGGCAATCTTCCTTGCTATGTTTCCCATGGCGCTGATAGTCAACTGGATTATCCTGCCGCACAATATCGTATCCGGTGGCCTGACCGGTGTGTGTGCCATCATATATTACGCCACACGCGGACTTTTCCCCGAGACGTTTGCTATGTACGGAGGCTCTATACCCATTTGGCTTACGTCGCTGGTCTTCAACCTTATCCTGTTGTGCATCGCGTACTTCACGGTCGATTGGCGGTTCTGCCTGCGTACCCTGTTCGGCATACTCACCATGGCGATGTGGTATCGCATTATCCCTATCCGTGAAACGCCGCTGATTGACGATCCCGTTTCGGCATGTATCGTCGGCGGTCTGGCGTTTGGCGTGGCGCTGGGAATAGTGATGACCAACAACGGCTCGTCCGGCGGTACGGACATTGTCGCCAAGGTCGTGCATCATTACCGGGATATATCATTGGGCGGGGTGATGATTATCTGCGATCTGGTTATTATCGCCTCATCGTTTATGCTGCCGTTGCCGGAGAACTATATCGTGGACGGACTGACACCTCAGGATATCGCTGACTTCAAGACGCGTCGTATCCTCTATGGCTTATGTATGACCGTGTCCTATACGCTGTCGGTGGATACGATGATGAACCACTTGAGGCGCTCGGTACAGTTCTTCATCTACTCGCAGAACAAATATGCGGAGATAGCCACTGCCATCAATCAGACCGTCAACCGCGGTGTCACTGTTCTGGACGGTACAGGCTGGTACTCGCAGCAGCCGATGCATGTGGTATCCGTACTGGTCCGCCGTCACGAAGCGGCGCAGATATTACGCATCGTCCGCAACATTGACCCGACCGCTTTTGTCAGTCAGGCGAATGTATCCGGAGTGTTCGGCAAGGGATTTGAGGCAATCAACGGATAAAGCATGCCGCATCCGGTAGAGAAAACAGAATAGCAATAGGAAAAATAATTAAACAGACAAATATATGGAATTCAAGTATGCACCGATGTTTCAGCTCGGCAAGGACGAGACTGAGTATTATCTGCTCACCAAGGATTATGTCAGCGTGAGCGAGTTTGAAGGACACCCCATCCTGAAAGTGGCCAAGGAAGGCTTGACGCTGATGGCCCAGCAGGCGTTCCATGACGTGAGTTTCATGCTGCGCCGCAGTCACAACGAGCAGGTGGCAAAGATCCTGCGTGACCCCGAGGCTTCGGCTAACGACAAGTACGTAGCTCTGACCTTCCTGCGCAACGCCGAGGTGGCTGCAAAAGGCCAGCTGCCGCTTTGTCAGGATACCGGCACGGCTATCATCCACGGCGAGAAAGGCCAGCAGGTATGGACCGGCTTTGAGGACGAGGAGGCATTGAGCCGCGGTGTGTTCAATACCTATACGGAGTGCAACCTGCGCTATAGCCAGAATGCGCCGCTGAACATGTACGACGAGGTGAACACCAAGTGCAACCTGCCTGCACAGATTGACCTGGAGGCAACCGAGGGAATGGAGTACAAGTTCCTGTGCGTTACCAAGGGCGGCGGCAGTGCCAACAAGACCTATCTGTATCAGGAGACGAAAGCGCGTATCCAGAACGAAGGCACGCTGATTCCGTTCCTCGTTGAGAAGATGAAATCCCTCGGTACAGCCGCTTGTCCGCCATACCACATTGCGTTCGTTATCGGCGGTACGTCGGCAGAGAAGAACCTGCTGACCGTCAAGCTCGCTTCGACGCACTACTATGACAGTCTGCCTACCACAGGCGACGAGACAGGCCGTGCGTTCCGCGACGTGGAACTGGAGAAACGTCTGCTGCAAGAGGCGTACAAGATTGGTTTGGGTGCACAGTTCGGCGGCAAGTACATGGCGCACGACGTTCGCGTGATCCGTCTGCCGCGTCACGGCGCCAGCTGCCCGATTGGTCTGGGTGTAAGCTGCTCGGCTGATCGCAATATCAAGTGCAAGATCAACAAGGACGGTATCTGGATTGAGAAGATGGATAATAATCCCGCCTCTCTCATTCCTGCCGAATTGCGCAACGCGGGCGAAGGCGATGCCGTTCGTATAGATTTAAACCAGTCAATGGCGGATGTGTGCAAGATCCTGACGAACTATCCGATCGGTACGCGTCTGAGCCTGAACGGCACAATCATCGTAGGCCGTGACATAGCTCACGCCAAGATCAAAGCCCGTCTGGATGCAGGCGAACCGATGCCCGAGTACCTGAAGAACCATCCTATCTACTACGCCGGTCCGGCCAAGACTCCGGCAGGTATGGCTTGCGGTTCGATGGGCCCGACCACAGCCGGACGTATGGATCCGTACGTGGACGAGTTCCAGGACCACGGTGGCTCGATGATCATGCTTGCCAAGGGCAACCGTTCGATTGATGTGACCAACGCATGCCAGAAGCACGGAGGATTCTACCTCGGTTCGATTGGCGGTCCTGCAGCTATCCTGGCACAGGAGAACATCAAGTCCATCGAGTGCGTGGAGTATCCCGAACTGGGCATGGAAGCCATCTGGAAGATTGAAGTGGAGAACTTCCCCGCGTTCATCCTCGTAGATGATAAGGGCAATGACTTCTTCAAGCAATTGAAACCTTGTGAAGGTTGCACTATCCTTTAACCGTCAGCTGTCAGCCATTGGCCATTGGCCGTTGGCTGGCAATGAATAATTATACAACGTAGAAAAAAGACCAATGGCTAATGGCCAAAAGCCAATGGCCGGGAAAAGCCAAAATGTACAACGACGAAAGTTGGTTCAGGCGTATACGCCGCAAGCGGCGTCTGACGCTGATTGACGATGACACGCTGCGCGAGTTCTGGCACATTCATGTGTCGGGACTCGGCGTGTTCACCGTGGTGTTCTTTATGTTTCTGCTGACGATAGGCATCCTGTCGCTGCTGATAGTCTATACGCCGTTCAGGAATATCCTTCCTGGTTACTCGGCGAGCCTCAGGCAGGAGATTATCGAGGAGTCGATGCGTATTGACTCTTTGCAGCAGACCATGGACCTGCAGACGCAGTATATCTCCGTCATTCGTAACGTGGTGGCTGGTGAGGTGAAAAGTGACACGGTGATTAGGCTGGACTCCCTGCAGATTGTCATGCAGGAGCAACTGCTTGAGGCAAAGAACGAAGCTACGGAAGCCTTCCTGGCGGAGTATGAGGCACGCGAACGCGACAACTTGCTGCTGTTCGATGCTCCGAATACGACGCCGGTGTTCTCCCTCTACGCTCCGGCACATGGCGTGATTGTCAGTACGTATGCTCCACAGGAGGGCAGGCACGGCGTGACCATTCAGACGCCTGACAAAGAGAATGTCTGCGCCACCTTGGACGGCACTATCGTCTTTGTTGATGCCGAAGATAACGAGATGTCAACCGTCATGGCGCTGCACCAGAGCTATTTGTCCGTTTACCGGAACGTAGGACGCGTGCTGTGCCGTGTAGGTGACGCGGTGCAGACCGGTCAGACCATAGCCATCGTTAAGGACGGTACGCCGTTCACGTTCGAGCTATGGAAACAGGGACAGGAAATCAATCCGGAAGAAATAATAGCTTTTTAGCCATTAGCCATTAGCCGTTGGCCGTTAGCAGCCAATGGCCAATGACCAAAAGCCAATAGCCAAAATGAAGCAATTAGCAATATTAGGAAGTACGGGCAGCATCGGTACGCAGACCCTGGATATTGTCCGCGATAATCCCGAGCGCTTCGGTGTGTATGCCATCTGTGCCAATCGTTCGGTGGACCTGCTTATTCAGCAGGCGAAGGAATTTCATCCGGAGATAGTGTGTATCGCTGACGAATCGTTGTACCCGGCCTTGCAGGATGCTCTGAAGGACGAGCCGTGCAAGGTGTGGGCCGGTGCGGATGCCATCGCCGAGATGGTCACCTTCGGACCTATCGACATAGTTGTGGCGGCTATGGTGGGCTATGCCGGTCTGCGTCCGACGATGGAGGCTATCAAAGCCGGCAAGACCATTGCTCTGGCGAACAAAGAGACGCTGGTTGTGGCCGGTGAACTGATATGCGAACTGGCCCGGAAACACCATACGCCCATCCTGCCTGTGGATAGCGAGCACTCGGCTATCTTCCAGTCACTCATCGGTGAGCAGGCGGAGATAGAGAAGATACTGCTGACCGCCAGCGGCGGACCGTTCCGCAACTTCACGCTGGAGCAGATGGAGGCGGTTACGCCCGAACAGGCCTTGCAGCATCCCAACTGGAACATGGGCGCGAAGATTACTATCGACAGCGCGTCGATGATGAACAAAGGCTTTGAGGTCATTGAGGCCAAATGGCTCTTCGGCGTGCCGGTGGAGAAGATTGAGGTGCTCATCCATCCGCAGTCCATCGTTCACTCGGCGGTGCAGTTCACCGACGGCGCTATCAAGGCGCAACTGGGTGCACCCGACATGCGCGTGCCTATCCAACTGGCGCTGACCTATCCCGAGCGTATAGCGTCGAACTTCCCGCGTGCTGACCTCGCCGCTTTGGGCGCACTGACGTTCGAAAAGCCCGATTTGGCGCGCTTCCCGAACCTTAGGCTGGCATACGAGGCGACTAACAAAGGCGGAACCGTTCCCTGCGTGCTCAACGCCGCCAATGAGGTGGTGAACCTCGCGTTTCGTGAGCACAAGTGCAGCTTCCTGCAGATGTCGGAACTGATAGCCAGGGCGATGACCGATATGCCGTTCATCGCCAAACCGACATACGACGATTACGTCAAGACCGATAAACAAACAAGACAATTTGTACAACAATTGTTACAGTAAATCTTCCAATCTTCAAATTTTCAAATCTTCAAATAATCTATGGCAGCAATCCAGTGGATACAACTGATATTAGCGTTAAGTTTTCTGGTAGTTATTCATGAACTCGGACACTTCACGTTCGCGCGTCTGTTCAAGGTGCGCGTGGAGAAGTTCTACATGTTCTTCAATCCCAAGTTCTCGCTCTTCCGCATGAAGAAGGTGGACGGCAAGTGGCGTTTCGCTTTCTGCAAGCCGAATGTTGAGTTTGCGGTTACGGAGCAGATTGACCCCGTTACCAACCGGCCCAAGAAGGATGAGAAAGGCAACATCCTCTATCGTCCGATGACGATGGATGAGATCAACGCCTTGCCCGAAGGCGACTGGCGTCGTGACCCCGACAACACGGAGTGGGGTATAGGCTGGGTGCCGTTCGGCGGATACTGCTCGATAGCCGGTATGGTGGACGAGACGAAAGCCGCTACCGACCTGCCCAGCGAACCGCAACCGTGGGAGTACCGCAGCAAGAAAGCCTGGCAGCGCCTGCTGATTATCATGGGCGGCATACTGGTGAACTTTATCGCCGCGCTGCTGATGTTCGGCGCTATCCTCTATCACTGGGGTGAGAACTCGCTGCCGCTGAGCAAGATAGAGAGCGGTCTGTACTATGCGCCTATACTGGAGGAAGAAGGTTTCCGCCAACAGGACAGGATTATCTCGATTGACGGCCAGGAGCCGGAGTTCCTGTCGGATGTCGTGCAGCAGCTGATTATCGAAGGCAAGCGCAATGTGCTTGTGCAGCGTGGTGACGAAACGGTGCAGCTGACGATGGCCGAAGACCTCAGTACGCGTTTCCTTGCCTTGCATAACGAGCACGACCGCATTGAGCGTGCCAAAGCGCATAAGGACAATACATATCAGAAGCGGAGTTTCGTGCTGGTCAGCTATTTCATGCCGTTTGTGGTGGATAGCGTAATTGAGAACCATGCAGCCTATTTCGGCGGAATGCAGTCCGGCGACAGCGTGGTTAGCATCAACGGCGAACAGACACCGTGTACGGTCATGGTGCAGAACGCTTTGGCTGAACATCCCTGTGACAGCATAACAGTCGGTCTGTACCGTCAGGGTGAGTATCAGGAGGCGCGCCTGTTCATCGGTGACCACTGCAAGATGGGCGTGACGATGAAGCCGATAGATGCGTTCTTCACACCGGTGCACAAGGAGTACGGACTCTTGGAGGCTGTTCCTGCGGGTATCCGTTACGGCTGGAATCAGTTGGTGATGTACGTCAAGCAGTTCCGCATTGTGTTCACCAAGGAGGGTGCCGAGTCGCTGGGCGGTTTCGGTGCTATCAAGAACATGTATCCCAAGTTCTGGGACTGGCAGGCGTTCTGGTACATGACTGCGTTCCTGTCGCTCATTCTGGCATTCATGAACTTCCTGCCTATTCCCGCACTCGACGGCGGTTATGTGCTGCTCTTGCTGCTGGAGATGATTACCGGCAAGCAGATTCCCGACAAGTGGCTGGAGAAAATCAACAACATAGGTTTCTGGCTCCTCATCGCCCTGCTCATTTACGCCAACGGCAACGATATATTCAAAGCGTTTTTCTAGACACCCCCTTGCCCCTCTCAAAGGGGGAATAGAGGAATGCTCTGGTTATGAAGAACGAAGTATATATTACTGCTAATCCATTGATGTATGGATTGTTGAGGGAGAATGCCCAGCAACACAAGCATAATCCAACAGAGGCGGAAAGTGTTATGTGGGCACTATTGCGTCGGAAACAATTGGGTGTAATCTTTCGCAGGCAGTATATAATTGATGAATATATCGTAGATTTTGTATACTTAAGCAGGCAGTTGATAGTGGNNGTTGATAGTGGAGGTGGATGGCAAATACCATAATGCGCCGGAACAAATAGAAGCAGACAGTATTCGCGAAGAACGATTACGTTCATTGGGATTTAGAATAATCCGGTTCACCAATGAAGAAATTTTAGTTTTTCCTGAGCAAGTGATTAATAAAATAAAGAACGAACTTAATAGAATAGATTATGAACAATGATAGTTCTGTAACTCAGTCCTTTTCCCCCTCTGAGAGGGGGGGAGGGGGTGTCTTTGTACACGAGTCCTCGTATGTGGATGAGGGCTGCAAGATTGGCAAGGGCACCAAGATTTGGCATTTCAGCCATGTAATGAGCGGCTGCGAGATAGGTGAGGACTGCAATATCGGTCAGAACGTTGTTATCTCGCCCGATGTGGTGCTGGGTCGTAACTGCAAGATTCAGAACAACGTGACCGTCTATACCGGCGTGCGTTGCGAGGACGATGTGTTCCTGGGCCCGAGTATGGTGTTCACCAATGTCATCAATCCCCGTGCGGCTGTCAGCCGCAAGGACGAGTACCGGCAGACCATCCTCAAACGCGGTTGCTCGGTAGGCGCCAACGCTACCATCGTTTGCGGTCACACGCTTGGCGAATACTGCCTGATAGGTGCCGGCAGCGTGGTGACGAAAGATGTGCCGCCATACGCGCTCATGGTCGGCAATCCTGCACGACAGATAGGCTGGGTGAATGCACATGGTGACAAGTGCGCTTCACTGGAAGAGGCAATGAAATAAATTGGTAATGAGCAAATTGTAAACGGTTATATGATACAACGTATTCAAACACTTTACTTACTGGCAATCGTGGCTCTGGGTATCACCCTGTGCTTTGTGCCGGTATTGCAGTTGGTTACGCCCGAAGAGGCGGCTGAACTGCATGTCTATCAACTGGGCGCAAACGGCCTGGAGGAAATAACGAACGAGCAATGCCAGCCTGTCGTATGTCTGCAAGGACTGTGGGGATTGCTGGTCACCACGCTGCTGATACCCTTGCTGGCACTCGTGGACATCTTCCTTTACAACAAGCGCATCCTGCAGGCGCGCCTGAACATCTTCCTCGCCATGCTTTGCCTCGGCTATTACGGCGTGCTGGCGTTGTACGTATGGCTGGCTAAATTGAGCATGAACGTGGACTGGCACATTATGCCGTGGGCGTCCGTGCCGTTGGTATGTTTTGTATTAACCCTTATGGCAACGCGTGCCATCCTCAAGGATGAAGCATTGGTGCGTGCTGCTGACAGAATCCGGTAATTTCGTTTTTTAGGGGAATCTTGCCGCCTTTTATTCGGTCATTATGACCCCCAATATAACTCCCTTATAAAAAACGGCAATCTTCCTCCTAAACCCCCAAAATCATAAATACATTACTCTATGTTATTCTTACAAACACCGCTATCTATCTTTTTGCAAGTGACAACCATCACGCCTGAGGAGTTGCAGCAGCGTCGTGACTCCGTGCGTCTGGGAGCGCAGCACATGTTGGAGTATGCCAAGACGGACCCGCATGGTTTCTGGCAGACGGTAGGCGAAACAATGCTGCAGTTTGGCCTGAAGGTGCTGGCTGCTCTGTTGCTGTATTTTGTGGGCATGTGGCTGATCAGTCTGCTCAAGCGTGCACTGAAGCGCATGTTCGAACGCCGTAACACGGAGCCTACGTTGGCATCGTTCATATCGTCGTTTGTATCCATCTCGCTGACTGTGCTGCTGGTGGTAGTGTCCGTAAGCACACTGGGCGTCAACACCACCTCGCTGGCTGCCTTGCTGGCTGCCGGAGGTATGGCCATCGGTATGGCGCTGTCCGGTACGGTGCAGAACTTTGCCGGCGGACTGATGCTGCTGGCGTTCAAACCGTTCAAGGCCGGTGATTTCATCGAGGCGCAAGGGCAGAGCGGTACGGTTATTGAGGTGAACATCACCGCAACCAAGATTCTGACGGTGGACAACCGCGTGGTTATCCTGCCTAACGGTGCGCTGTCCAACGGCACGATCAACAACTTCTCCGGCCGTCCCTTACGCCGCGTGGAGTGGCTGGTGAGCGTGTCCTACGGCAGCAATGCCGCTGCATGCAAGAAGGCTATTCTGGATATCGTCAATTCCGAAAGCCGTGTGCTGAAACCCGACACCGACATGAACGCCCTGTACAAGGAAATGAACATCAGCAAGTTCCAGCTCTCAACGGTCAACTACCGTATGGACGCTATCCCTGCACCGTTCGTGGCACTCAAGTCGCTCAATGAGAACGATATCACGTTTGTCGTGCGCGCCTGGGTCAAAGGTGCGGACTACTGGGGCGTGTTCTTCGACCTGCAGGAGCGATTCTATACCGAACTGCCCGAGCAAGGCTTCTCGTTCGCTTATCCGCATATGGATGTCACATTGCTTAAATAGACCGCTTTGCTGAAAGAGCAAAGACAAATCATACTACCATGAACTACCCTTTGGATAAAAACCTTGTTGACAATGTGTGCACCACCTTCGGTTTGATGGATGCGCATGAGTTAGGCAACGCCACTATCCGCCAGATGGTGGGTATCATCCGCGAGATTGAGCGTCAGGCGGATTGCGAGTACGTGCATATGGAACTCGGCAATCCCAGTCTGCCTTCCGAGCAGATAGGCGTTGAGGCGCAGATTGAGGCCTTGCGCAACGGTTGTGCGAACAAGTATCCGCTTATCACCGGCATACCCGAACTGACCAAAGCCGCCTCGGAGTTCGTGCGCGCGTTCCTCGGACTGAATGTCCCCGAGGAGTGCATCGTGCCTACTGTCGGTTCGATGCAGGGATGCTATGCACTGGATACGCTAATCTCACAACTCCGGCCGGACAGGGATACCATCCTGTTCCTCGACCCGTGTTTCCCCGTGCAGAAGCAGCAGAGCAGGGTCATCGGACTCAAGGTCGATTCCATTGACATAGGCGACTATCGCGGCGACAGCCTGCGTGACGCACTGGAGAAGAAACTGCAGAAGGGCAATATATCCGCCATCCTGTACAGCAATCCGAACAACCCGTCGTGGATGTGCCTCACCGAGTACGAACTGCGTATCATCGGCCAGCTTGCCAACCGCTACGACACCATTGTCATTGAGGATGTTGCGTACCTGAACATGGACTTCCGTGACCCCAATCGCGGCAAACCCTACTGCGCACCGTTCCAGCCTTCTGTCGGACGGTACACGATGAACTGCGTGCATCTCGTCTCCTGCTCGAAGATCTTCTCTTACGCAGGTGAGCGTGCGGCAGTTATCGCGGTCAATCCCGATCTGGCACACCGCCATTTCCCGGCACTCACCAAGCGGTACAACAGCGACGGACAGTTCATGCGTACGCTGGTCTATCAGATCCTGTACGCCATCTCATCCGGCGTTTCGCACTCCGTGCAGTACGCTATGGCGGCGATGATGAAGGCGGCGTGCGAGGGTAGGATCAACTTTGTGCAGAACACCCGGGTGTATGCTGAGCGTGCGCATCGTATCAAGCAAATTATGGAGAAGCACCATTTCCACGTAGTCTATGACAAGGATGCCGACAACCGTCCTGTGGGCGACGGCTTCTTCTTCACCTTCACCTACCGCGACTGGACGGGCGAACAGCTGCTCAACAAACTCATCTACTACGGCGTGTCCGCCATCTCGCTGGTCTCCACCGGTGCCAAACGCGAAGGCATGCGCGGCTGTGCGGCATCTATACGCGATGACCAGTTTGACGCCCTCGATGAGCGCCTCGCATTGTTTGACCGCGACTTTGCACCTGCATCCCCCCAACCCTTATAAAAAGGAGGAGAATATTCACTTGGTTATGAAACAGAACAATACATCTGCATCCTTCATCCCCTCTGAGAGGGGGCTGGGGGGTGTCGTATCTCCCCAAGAGGCTGTCAGCCTCATTCAGTCCGGCGACACGATAGTCGTGCAGGGTTCCACCAGTGTGCCGTTCGTCCTGCTGCGTGCGCTCACCGAGCGTGCAAGCGAGTTACGTGATGTCAGGCTCATCTCCGGCTTCGGTATCTATCCCGAGGATGCACCGTATGCCAAACCAGAGTACGTGGACTCGTTCCGTGCGCTGTCCATCTTCGTGCCCAACTACCTGCGCCGTGCCATGAAGACCGGACTGGCGGACACTATCCCTTGTTTCCTGGGCGAAGTGCCTTTCCTGTTCCGTAGCGGACAGGTGCCTGTGGATGCGGTGTTTCTCAATGTGTCCGAACCCGACGAGAACGGTTACTGTTCCTACGGCATATCCGCCGACATAGCATTCTCTGCCGCCGAGTGCGCCAAGAAAGTCATAGCGCAGGTCAACAAGTATATGCCCCGTACATTCGGCGACCCGGTCATTCATGTCTCGCAGATCACTGCCATGTGCCGTGGCGACGAGCCGCTGGTGGAGGTGCCTACGCCCGTTCCCAATGAGACGGAGAGCAGGATAGGGCACTTTATTGCCGAGCAGATACCCGACGGCGCTACGCTCCAGATTGGGGTAGGAGGTATCCCCAATGCGGTTATCAACGCCTTGGGCGGTCATAAGCATCTGGGCTTGCATACCGAGGCTATCACCGACGGTGTGCTGCCGCTCATCGAGAAAGGCGTGATTGACAACTCCATGAAAGCCCTCTATCCGGGCAAGAGTGTCGGCAGTCTGGTGCTCGGTTCCAGACATCTGTACGACCATGTTGACGGCAATCCCGACTTCGTCATCCGTGATGTGGCGTGGACCAACGACCCGCAGAACATCCGTCAGAACCCCAAGGCGATGGCCATCAACTCCGCCGTGGAGGTGGACCTGACCGGACAGATCTGTGCCGACTCTATCGGCGAGACGGTCATCTCCGGCGTGGGCGGTCAGCACGATTTCATGTACGGCGCGGCCCTCTCCGAGGGCGGCAAGTGCTTCATCGCCATGCCCAGTATGACCGACAAGGGACAGTCGAAGATTGTGTCGCATCTGCAACCCGGAGCCGGTGTGGTTACCACGCGTTTTCAGGCGCAGTATATCGTCACCGAGCAGGGCATCGTCTATCTGCGCAACCTTCCGCTGGCGGAACGTGCCAAGGCGCTCATCAGCATCGCCCATCCGTCTGTCCGTGAGGGTTTGGAGCGCGAAGCCGTCCGTCGCTTTGGTATCGGCTTCCTTCGGCTGCGTTAATCCCGAACAACAACCAATCCTCCGCACCTGTCATTTCGGACAGATGCGGAGGATTAGTGTTGGGAACCGCTAACTCTCTAACTCTCTAATTCCCTCACTCCCTCACTCCCCTTTGTGAGGGGAGCCGGAGGGGTGTCGCTGATTAGAGCATCTTGCTCGCGTCGTAAGACTCATTTGTATGACGGCTGGGAAAAGAAAGATATTCCACCTGTTGCTGTTAAACTGCGCGAGGTGGCACTGACTTATTTCAGCGATGAGAAGAAGAAGTCGGTTACCCATTGCGGCAGGTTGTTCCGCTTCCTTCTTGGCTCAGCCGGTGCTGCCGACGGTTCGGGTTCGCCCAGCACCTGACGTATGTGCTGCTTGCCGGCACCGAAACGCACACCGATCTTCAGATGCGCCTGCCAGTGCCAGTTGCTGATACTCAGCGTGGACATGTCGCCTGATTTGGAGGTGAACCTCAGATTGTTCGCCTGCGCCCATGCCGACAGGTGCACCCAGCGGTTGATCTCCCAACTGACTGCCGCACGCACGTTACCCGTGACATGCGCCGGTGATGCGGGACGCAACATGTATAGCGGTTCACCGGGCAGATACACTCCCGCAGGCGGCATATACGACACGTGGTTCACCGAGTAGCAGATGACCTGCATGTTCGCCGCCGCGTGCAGCAGCACCTTGCCGTGGTTGGGCGTGTAATTGATACCGTAGCCGAGGCCTATCGCCACCTGGCGCGTGATCATTCCTGTCACTCCGTCAAAGAGAATGCTTGTCGCCTCGTCATGGATGTATTTGGCGGAGTCCAGTATGGACATCTGCGATGACATATACCCCAGCGACAGCAGCAGCGAGCCGGCGGTGCGCTTCTGTATATACCCCTGCTTGATAGCCGCGTTGTGCGAATAGTGAGCGGCATTGAGGGCGTACCACGCATTAAGCGAGGTGTTGGCGATGCGCATCTCTCCCTTGTTGAGCGACGGCAGGTATGGATCAACAATCTTGTCCACGGAAAACTGTCCCGTCAGGTTCGTGCTCACGTTGCGCAGGAACTCCACACCGACAATCATACTGCCTAACGACAGGTTCCAGTTCGTAGTGTAAGCATTCAGCAAGTCCCATGAATAGCCTCCTCCGTAACCGTGATAGCCGATATTGAAACCCAGTTCCAAACTGGGCGTAGTCTGCGAACGCAGTGCCACAGGCGTGCCCGGATCCATCCATGTGGTGTAAGTGGCATGTATGCCCGTGCCGCCTGTTATCATGCCCACACTCCAGCTGTAGTCAGGCGTAGTGATATAGTTCGTGTCCAGACCGAGCTGCTGAAAATCATCCACCCACTTGCCGACCTTGCAAAAGAACACCGACGCCTTGCTCGGCTGGTCGGGCGAGGCAGCAGATACGGATGCACTACCGGTGAATGGCGCGAGCAGGAGAATATGTAAGAACCGTTTCACGTTCAGGTCAGTTGCTCACTTATATACAGAATAGGTCTTTTACTTGTTTACCGACTTCACGCGGTAGCCTGCGGAGCGGAGTTCGGCAAGCAGGCCTTTCTCGCCGCCGAGATAGACGGCATCCAAGGTGATGAACGCACCGCCCTCCACCAGATAGTCGCGCAGACGTTTGACCCACTGCAGGTTACGGGCGGCATAAATCTGATAGTCGGAATAGGACTGCGTGCTCTGGTTGTCGGGTGACAGGATCTGGTAGGACATGTCCGTCAGCCTGCCCATGCGGTACATCTCCGCCAAGGTGCGTTCCTGGCGTATCTCGCGTTCGGGATAGTCGATGATCTGCAGCAGTTCCTTGCATTGCCAGTGGAAGGGTTCGCGGTCGAAGAGCATGTACATCGTTTCGCCTATCTCGTCTATCGCCTTGACAGGTATGCCCTTGTCGGATGCCAAGGCCTGGAAGAACGCCTCCATCGAACGCTGCGGGTCGTAGTCCAGCCACTTGTGCAGCAGTTCGTCGCGGTACATGGCGGTGAGGTAGGAGGGTTTCATGCGGCAGAGCTTGTCCATACCCATGCCCAAGGTGAGTTGCATGGTCTCGTCAATCTTCTTATACTCCTCGTCGGTGTAATACCTGTCCAGACGGATAGAGTCGGGCAGGAGTGCCGCTACACGCAGTGTAGCCAACGCCTCGTAATCCTGCATGGCGAACTCCGTGAGCACCACCGAGCAGCGCGAGAAACACTGCAGCAGATTGGGCACTGTATCCAGAAACTCGATGCCCACAATCTTGTTCATCGCAAAGATGTACGACGGCGCTTTGGCACTGTTGCCGCTGACCTTGTACAACACCTGACCATTGACCATTGACAAATGACCAATGACCAATGAAAGAACAAGCAGGCTTCTCCTAAATATAGTATGTAACTTTTCTGTATTCATCTTTCACCTTATTGCAGCCGGGTGATAATGTTGTATGCCTGATAGATACCGAGCTCACCGGCGCGGGACAGGTCCTGCAGTCCCAACTGATGCTTGCCGATATAGATATATGTCAGTCCGCGGTTGAAGTACGCCTCGGCAAACTCCGCGTCCGCATGTATGGCATCGGTGTAGTGCATGATAGCCGCCTCGTAGTCCTTCTGCTGGCAGAGGATGTTCGCCTTGTTGTAGTAGGCAAACGCAAAGTCCGGCAGGCGGCGGATAACCTGGTCGTAATCCATCAGCATGAGCGTGAAGCGTCCGGCGTTGATGTTGGCGTAGTCCTGCTGTCGCGAGGCGTGTTCGGCAAACGGTCCTTCACCTGCAGCACGCTGGTACTCGAGCAGACGGTAGCGCCAGTTGGCCTGGCAGAAGTACATGACAGCCACCGTCGTGTTGTCCAGGCCCGACAGCGTCAGCGCGCGCGAACAGTCCTCGATAGCCGAGGCGTAGTCCTGCACGACGGCGAACTCCACAGCCCGTGAGAACAGCGCGCGTGCCACATGTTCGCACTCGCGTTCCGGTACGGAGCGCAGGTCGGCAGGCAGCGCATCGATGGTAGTTGACAGGCTGCTTATCTGCGCAAAGTGGTGCGATACCATCTCCGCCGACAGCGGCAGTTCGTGGGTGGTGGCTTTTAGTACGTCGGGCAGCAGCTGGCGCCGGTTGAACTCCGCCAGCGAGTAGTTGAACTTGCTCTGCGACTGCGAGTAGTAGGTGAGGGTTATGCCCGGTTCGTTGATCAGGTCCTGATACTTGTCCTGTACGCGTCCGCGTGTGGCCGACTGGTATTTCTGCTCCTGGTTGTCCGCCTCTCCGTTCTGGGCGGCTCGTTGCGAGAACAGCTTGCGGTAGTCGCGCCGGCCTGTCTCCGTGCGCGCCATCTGCGCATCGGTGTTCAATGACGGTGAGGATGCAGCCAGCGTGTCACGTCCGGTATTGTGGTTCTGCTCGATGGCGTAGGCTTTTTTCAGACATGCCTGTGCCGCCTTTTTCTCGCCTAATGACGTATGTGCGCGCGATGCAATATAATATGCGGGCAGGAACGTCGGGTGGAGTACGCTCAGCGAATCAAAATCCCGGATGGCGTCTTTCCACTGCTGCAACTGCATGGACACCATGCCGCGCTGGTACAGGATAGGTCCGAGCAGGTCGGATGACGAGGTGGCGGACGGCGACAGCTCAATCAGCTCCAGCGCCTTGCTCAGGTCGTCATAGGCGCGGTTGTAGTCGCCCACCTCCTGACGCAGTACGCCGCGGTTGAAGTAGCATTGGGACTCCTGCGGCGACAGTTCGATAGCCCTGTCGTAGTCCGACAAGGCGGCACGGTAGTTATGCTTGCGGTAATAGATGATACCCCGGTTGATATAGTCGCCGGCATATTTCGACCCGAGATTGACCGCTTGTGTGATGTGCGCAAAAGCGGCATCGTCGTCACCGGTCATCATGGTCACCACGCCCAGTGCCGACCAGTTCTGTGCGTTCTGTGAATCGTACTGTACCGTGGATGTGAACTCCGTCAGCGCACATGCCGTGTCCTTCTGCTGCATGCATATCACGCCCCGCTCAAAATGCAGTGACGCAGACTCGGGTTCGCGGCGAAGCAGGTAGTCGATATCCGCGCGCGCCTCGTCGTAATGTCCGAGCTGCGCACGAGTGTCCGCACGAAGAAGGGTGTAGGTCTTGTTTTCCGGCGCAAAAACGAGTGCTTCGGTGAAGTTGGCTTCGGCTTGTTCGTAGTCGCCCAGCTGCCGGTAGACATAGCCTCGCGTGTAGTACGCACCCGGCTGAAAAGGATTGCGCTCGATAGCCGCATTGCAGTCACGCAACGCACCCTGATAGTCGCCGAGCTGTATCTTGGCGATGGCACGCAGCTGGTACGGTTCCGCCAGATAGGGCTTGAGCTTGATGACCTGGTTGAAGTACTGGATACTGAGCACGTAGTCCTCAAAGTACAGCGCATTCCGGCCGATGGATGTGATACGGTCGGTGTTGAGCTGTGCCTGTGCCGGACCGGCCAGCAGCCAGCAGCCAAGCAACAGACATACTATGTGGCGGAACGTCGTCATTCAATACATACAGAGCAAATCGCGTGCCGACAGCACGTGTCAGCCGAAGAAAGAGAAATGTACACTGCCGTAGGTGCGCAGTTCGAGGAAATGCGGATGGCCTGAGAAATCGTATTGGTCTCCGTGCTCCAGAACAAAAAGGCCGTCGGGCTTGAGCATACTGAAACCTCGCGGCGCCTGGCAGTCAGGCTGTATGTCGAAGATGATATCAGGCAGGGTAGGCAGTTCGTCAAGCGCATAAGGTGGATCGGCGAAAATGAAATCGTAGCGTATAGCGCAGGACTTGAGGTAGCGGAACACGTCACCCCGGATAACATGCAGGTTATGGATGCCGAGCGACTTGCAGGTGGAGATGATGAAGTTCTGCTGGGTGTGCGCCAGTTCGACCGCCGTCACCTCGCGTGCACCGCGCGAGACGCACTCCAGACCGATACTGCCTGTGCCGGCAAACAGGTCAAGCACATCCGCACCCTCTATCTCCATCCGGTTGACGAGCAGATTGAACAGACTCTCTTTGGCAAAGTCGGTTGTCGGACGTGCTGTTATATTTTTAGGGGGCATCAACCGACGCCCCCTAAATTTTCCGCTAATAATACGCATGTTATTCTTCCTTTTTGGGGTCCCTGCCACAAACCTACATGGTGCTTTTGGCGGGGAGAACGGAAACAATCGTGCGGTATGCCGAAAGCGACATCCTTCAGCACGATTTGTTGAACGCGTTATTCCCAGTTACCGGCATTGTTGTTCGGAGCCTCGACAGAACCGACTTTCAAGCCTGCGTAGTGGTCAAGCTTCTGCTCCTTGTCAATGAGGTTGACGAGTTCCTGCTTGTCCTGATCAGCCAGATAGGTCTCAAACGGCGCACGAGCCTCAAACAGAGGGACATGGATGCCTTGCGAGGTCTTGTACTCATCGTTCACCTCAATCTCATAGCGCAGATTGTCGGAGTACGGGATAAGGATAATCTGGTCTATGTTCTTCTCGTCGAACTCACCCTTGTAGAGCGTCTCAATCATGTTGCGCTCGATGGTGTCACGGCGGAAACCTTGCAGACCGGCGGTCTTGATGTCCTTGTCATTCTCCCAGATGTACGCATAGAGTGCCTCCTGGTCGTCCGTCTTGAGCTGCTTCATGGCTTTCGCTTTGGCCTTCTCAATCAGCTTGACAGCCTTGTGCTCGGTCAGACCTTTCTCCAACTGCTTGTCGGTAAGCGAACCTTCCTTGAGCACTTCCTTCTTCGGCGTGTTCTTCAGGAACAGCAGCAGCGAGTCGGGATCAGCCATAAAGCGGCCGTAGTGGTTCTTGAACTCCACCTCCGCCGTACGGATGTGTACCAGATTCTTTACCACAGCCTCCTCACGCGCAATGCGGGTCTCTTCGAACTGAATAGGAGTTACAACGCTGTCCACGCAGATATAAGCCAGAAAGACAATAGCTGCAGCCAGCAAAATACGAAATGTTGTTTTCATGTATGTGTTATTTTGTTTAATTATGTATCAAAAATGAGATAGTTCACACTAAAACGCTGCAAATTTACAAAAATATTTTGAAATATGCAAATTTTTTTTTAATTTTGCACGAAATTTGCGTAGGTATTTTCAGATTTATTGCAAAAACAGGCAGTTTGAGGCAAAAACCGACGCATAAATAGCATAAATATGGAAGATAGCAACAAAGTATTGTACGACATTCTCATCGAGCGACTGGAGTTGTTGCGCACCTTGGACAAGGAAGGTGACAGCGACCGCCGCCGTCATGTGGCCAACGAGACGGCAAGTCTGCACGCTCCTCTGGCACACCGTCTGGGCCTGTACCAGATCAAGACGGAGATGGAGGACCTGGCGCTCAAATTCACCGACTACACCAAATACAAGTATATTGCATACGAACTCGCCGCCAAGAAGACCGAGCGCGATGCCTATATCGCCTCGTTCATCACCCCTCTGGAGAAGAAACTCCGTGATGCAGGCTTCGAGTTCACCATCAAGGGCCGGCCGAAATCCATCCACTCCATCTACCACAAGATGCAGGTGCAGCATTGCGATGTCGACAGGATCTACGACCTGTTTGCCATCCGTATCATCCTGGACTCGCCGCTGGAGCGCGAGAAACAGGACTGCTGGCAGGTATATTCCATCATTACGGATATGTACCAGCCCAACCCTAAGCGTCTGCGCGACTGGCTGAGCGTACCCAAGGAGAACGGCTACGAGAGCCTGCACACCACCGTGCTCGGTCCGGAAGGCAAATGGGTGGAAGTGCAGATTCGTACACGCCGTATGGACGAGGTGGCGGAGAAAGGCGTAGCGGCACACTGGGCATACAAAGGTGTGGACGGTAACCGCCTGAATACCGACAAACAGAGCGTCTATGTATTCACCCCGACGGGTGACCTGAGGCGTCTGCCTGCCGGTGCGACCGTTTTGGATTTCGCGTTCTCGATACACTCCGAAGTGGGATGCCGTTGCGTGGGCGGACGCATACGCGGACAACACGTCAGCATCCGCCAGGTACTGGAGAACGGTGACCAGGTGGAGATAAACACTTCGCCCAACCAGCATCCTACAGCCGACTGGCTGAACTTCGTGGCGTCCACCAAGGCGAAAAACAAGATCCGTCAGGCACTCAAGGAGATAGAGTACAAGCAGGCTGCCGAAGGACGCGAACTGCTGGAGCGGCGACTGAAGAACTGGAAAATTGACTACGACGAGGCGCATGTGACCAAACTGGCGCTCAAGTTGGGCTACAAGGCCATATCGGACTTCTACCAGGCACTTGCGTCCGGCAAGGAGGATGTGCAGCGTATAAAGGAACTGTACGCCGATCAGGACACCATCCATGTGGTCAGTCCGCAGCGCGAGACGGTGCAGACCACATCCCACACGGCGCTGGCGCTGGAGGTAGACATCAATGTCAAGAATGTGGACTATGCCCTGTCCAAATGCTGCAATCCGCAGCCGGGTGACCCGATCTTCGGTTTTGTGAGCGTGACCAAAGGTATCCGCATCCATCATTGCGACTGCCCGAACGCCATGCACATGCGCGACCGATACCCGTATCGTGTCATACCCGCGCGTTGGAAAGAAAAGAAGTAGAGGTGAAAGGTTAGAGGTTGAGAGGTTAGAACAATGGAAAGCCAATTGCTGGATAGTGCGGTCAACTCGTTTGCGTCGCTGCCCGGAGTAGGGCGGAAGACGGCTCTGCGTCTGGTGCTGCACCTGTTGCGCCAGCCGGAAAACGAGGTGCAAGGCTTCGCGGATTCGCTGACGCGGCTCAAAAAGGAGGTGCACTACTGCTGCGAGTGCAGGAACATTTCCGATACGGAGATGTGCCCGATCTGCAGCAATGCGCGGCGCGACCACTCGACCATCTGCGTTGTGGAAAACGTGCAGGATGTAATGTCCATCGAGAATACAGGTCAGTATCACGGTGTATATCACGTACTTGGCGGCGTCATTTCGCCCATTGACGGCATCGGACCCAAGGATATCGAGGTGGACAAACTCGTGGAGCGTGTGCTGACCGGCGAGGTCAAGGAGATCATTCTGGCCCTGCCTACCACCATGGAGGGTGACACGACGAACTTCTACCTGTACCGCCGGATAATGAACAGCCTGGAGCAGGCAGGCAGACCGGTGGAGGAACTGACCGTTTCGCTCATCGCACGCGGTATAGCCATAGGCAACGAACTGGAATACACCGACGAGATAACACTCGGACGGTCCATACTGAACAGAACAATATTCAACGGGTGACAAATCACCCCAATCAATCTATGATGGATAATCAACAACACCGCAGCCCCAATGAGTGGCTGACAGAAATCAAGCGGCTTTATTACATCGTTTACGGACTGACAATCGCCCTGTTCGGAGTGATTTGGTACATGAACTACACATCGCTTGCCGATACCGGCGAGGCGTTCATGCTGTTTGAACCGAACTCCGCAATCGGCATGTACATCCAGTATGGTGTCATCCTTTACACGCTTGCCGCTATACCGGGCGCGCTGTACTGGTTCAAACGCAAATGCACGGTCCTGTCCAAGATAGAAGACGAGGCGGAGCGGTACGATAAATATTACGCGTACGCATCCATACGCATTGCCATCATCGCCGTGTCCATGCCTCTGAGCCTGTTCGGATACATGGTGTTGGGAGCATACAAACCGATGCTGTGGCTGGCAGCGATAGCGGCAATAGCATTTGTGTTCACCAAGCCGTCCGCCGCAAAGACCGAAGAGGAACTCCGTCCGAAGGACGACGACCTCAAATACTAAATGTCAAATGACTAAATAGCAAATGCCATGACTATAGCCGTAGATTTTGATGGAACCATTGTAACGCACGCGTACCCTGCCATTGGCAAGCCCATCCCGTTTGCCATCGAGACGCTCAAGAAACTGCAGCGCGAGGACATGTGCCAGATCATCCTGTACACTTGCCGTGAAGGGCAACTGCTGGAGGATGCTGTCAACTATTGCAAGGAGCGCGGACTGGAGTTCTATGCCGTGAATGCCTCGTTTCCCGAGGAGACACCTGACATGCGCGTGTCGCGCAAGCTGGATGCCGATGTGTTCATCGACGACCATAACCTCGGCGGACTGCCTGACTGGGGAGTGATCTATCAGATGATCCATAGCGGCAAACCCTTGAAGCCTGCCGAGAATCACTCATTTGATGACGAGAAGCAACGCCGCAAGCCTTCGCTGTTCGAGCGTTTGTTCGCATGACAGACAGCCCGTCCATAGTATTGCGCAAACTGGAGCCGGAGGATCTGCCTCAACTCTATGTCTGGGAGAACGATGCCGAAGCATGGCTGGACGGCAACACGCATAATCCGCTCTCCGAGGCCGACCTGCGTGAGTATATCCTGCGCACCACCGGCGATATCTATCAGGACGGACAGTTGCGGCTGATGATTTGTCTTGCGTCAGAAAAGGAGCCTGTAGGTCTGTCTCTTATACACATCT
>LXOW01386910.1_pt1 | contig 27950 bp, 26 predicted proteins | sample 1368591 | NCBI WGS metagenome assembly LXOW01 (sample SAMN04884650, study PRJNA319009) | bovine gut metagenome | isolation source: Cow rumen | host: Bos taurus | place: Italy: Legnaro (PD) | collected 2014-07-09
ATACCCTCAGCGCCTTCGTAGATTCGGGGAATCTGCTGACGGAGCCCCTCAGCGGTCTTCCCGTGGTGCTGGCGGAGGGGATCGACCTGCCGGCGGGCCTGCCGCTGTATATAGAGGGCCAGGGCGTGGTGGAGGTGGTCCGCTGCACCGTACAGGCGGCGGGGCAGGAGCCGGTGCCCGTGTACGCGGGCCTGTCGCCCCTGCCGCTCAAGGATTTTCAGGCGCTGCTCCCCGGGGCGGCGCTTCATGAAGGGAGGAAATATGTTCATCCGGATCAAAACGTTCTTCTATCGGCTCTACGCGCGGCTGTTCACCCGGCGCTATCGGTGCTACCTGGTCCGTACGGGGGAGAGCCTGCCCCCGCCTCTGACCCCGGAGGAGGAGCGCTGCTGCGTGCTGCTGGCCGCCAAGGGCAGCGAGGGGGCCCGGAACCGGCTCATCGAGCACAACCTGAGGCTGGTGGTGTTCATCGCCCGGAAGTTTGAGAACACCGGCGTGGCAACGGAGGATCTCATCTCCATCGGCACCATCGGCCTCATCAAGGCGGTGAACACCTTCGACCCGGAGAAGAAGATCAAGCTGGCCACCTACGCCTCCCGGTGCATCGAAAACGAGATACTCATGTACCTTCGCCGCTCCTGCAAGCTGAAGCTGGAGGTCAGTTTGGACGAACCGCTGAACGTGGACTGGGACGGGAACGAGCTGCTGCTCTCCGACATCCTGGGCACGGACGGGGAGGAGGTGGGCAGGGCCTTGGAGGACGAGGTGGATAAGCGCCTCCTCTGGGCGGCTCTCGGGCGGCTCAACAGCCGGGAGCGGCGGATCGTGGAGATGCGCTTCGGCCTTAAGGAGCAGCCGCCCCGGACCCAGAAGCAGGTGGCGGACGCCATGGGCATCAGCCAGAGCTACATCTCCAGATTGGAAAAGCGGATCATGGACCGGCTCAAACGGGAGATCATCAAGATGCAGGGGTAAGCGTTTTGTAAAAACTTATCAAAACGGAAAGGAGGCGCTGCGGGAGCGTGTCAAACACCTTGACACGCTCCCCTTTTTGTGGTACTCATGGGAAAAAGCAGGAAAGGGAAGCAAGAGAATGGCCGTGACCACAACATCCTTCGGCGTCCTGAAGGACGGGCGGGAGGCCCGTCTCTACACCATCACCACCCAGGCGGGGAGCAGCGTCTCCCTGACGGACTTCGGCGCCACGGTGGTGAAGGTCCTCATGCCCGACAGCCTGGGGCGGCTGGGGGACGTGGCCCTGGGCTTCGATACCGTGGACCTCTACGAGCAGGACCTGGGCAACTTCGGCGCCGTCTGCGGCCGGTTCGCCAACCGGCTCAGTCGGGCGTCCCTGCCCCTCGATCGCCGGGTGTGGCCCCTGATCCCCAACGACGGCCCCAACACCCTCCACGGCGGGCCCATCGGCTTCCACCACCGGCTGTGGGATGCTGAGGTCCTGGGGGAGGACAGCGTCCGTTTCACCTATTTCAGCCCCGACGGGGAGGAGGGCTTCCCCGGGGACCTGACCGTTTCCGTCGCCTACCGGCTCTCGGAGGAGAACGTGCTGTCCCTCGACTACGAGGCCGCCGCCGGCGCGAAGAACACCGTGGCCAATTTGACCAACCACACCTACTGGAACCTGGACGGGGACACCTTCGGCAGCGCCCTCGATCACAGCATCCGCATCCACGCCTCCCAGTTCACCCCCACCAACCAGTATAACGTGCCAGACGGCCGGCTCCTGCCCGTGAAGGGGGCCTTCGACCTTCGGGCCTACCGGACGGTGCGGGAGGGGGTCCAGAACCGGGGGGACGAGCAGATCGTGAAGGTGAACGGCTACGACCACAACTTCGTCCTGGACGGCTGGGATGGGAAGACCCTGGTCAGGGCCGCGGATCTCAAGGCCGCCGTCTCCGGTCGGCGCATGGAGGTCTGGACCACGCTCCCCGGCGTCCAGCTCTACACCGGCAACCATTTCGACCGCTTCCCCGGCAAGGGCGGCATGCGCTATAACCGGTACGCGGGCGTGGCGCTGGAGACCCAGTTCTATCCCGACGCCCCCCACCATCCCGCCTGGCCCCAGCCCACCGTGAAGGCCGGGGAGAAGCAGACCTCCCGGACGGAGTACCGCTTCTTCGCGGAATGACCCCTTCAGTCGCTGCGCGACAGCTCCCCCATTCCCTTACGGGAACAGGGGAGCCTTTTTTATGTGCATGCAGCCAAAAGCCTGCCCTGTCAGGCGTCAGCCTGATGGGGAAGGTGGCCCGAAGGGCCGGAAGGGGTATGCCTGCCCTGTTCCGCGAAGCGGAATGGGGAAGGTGTCTGCGCAGCAGACGGAAGGGGGTTCATGTATATTCCGCATATATTTTACAACGCCATTACAACTATCCTGTTATACTGGATATAACGAAGGGGAATGGAGAGGGAAGAAATGGCAAGGATACTGATCGTGGAGGACGAGCGGGCCATCAACGACCTGCTGAAGCTGAATCTGGAGATGGTGGGCCACGACTGCGTCAGCGCCTTCACGGGCCGGGACGCCCTCCGGGCCGCCGGGGAGCAGGGGTTCGATCTCATGCTCCTCGACGTGATGCTGCCGGACATGGAGGGGTTCACCGTCATGGAGAAGGTCCGGGACGTGCCCACCATCTTTCTCACCGCCCGGGGGGCCACAGTGGACAAGGTCCGGGGCTTCGGTCTCGGCGCCGACGACTACATCGTGAAGCCCTTCGAGGTGGCGGAGCTGCTGCTGCGGGTCCAGGCGGTCCTGCGGCGGACCCACCGGGCGGAATCGGAGTACGCCATCGACGATCTGGTCATCCGCTGGGACGCCCACGAGGTGCTCCAAAACGGGGAGAAGGTGGAGCTGACGCCCCAGGAGTTTACGCTGCTGCGCATCCTGATCGAGAATCGAAACGTGTGCCTCAGTCGGCAGAAGCTCCTCTCCGAGGCCTGGGGCACGGACTTTTTGGGCGAGAGCCGCACCGTGGACGTGCACATCCAGAAGCTCCGCCGCAAGCTCAGTCTGGAGGACCACATCAAGACCATCTACAAGAGCGGCTATCGGTTCGAAGAATAGCCCCCGCGCGTATTGCGGGAGGGGCAAGCCCCTCCCCTACAGCAGCTCGGTTCAACTGGTCGTAGGGGCCGTGGCTTGCCCGGCCCGTTTCTCCACAAAGAAAGGCATATCGCGCACCATGAAACTCTGGCAAAAAACCTATCTCCTGTCCACCCTCCTCTGCGCCCTGATCCTCTTTGGGTGCATGTTCGGCGTCACCGCACCCGCCATCGCCGCCACGGTCCGGGGTGCCACGGACGCCGCCCTGCGGGAGGAGCGGGCCATCGCAGGAGCCCTTCATAAGACCGTGACCGACGCGCCGGAGGGCCGGCAGGGGGCGGTGCTGCGGACGTTCCTCGACTACTACGCCGGCACGGGCCTGGACTTCCGGGCCGCCCAGGATGGGGCGGACCTGTACCGGAGCCTGCCCTTCGATCTCGAGAAAGCGCCGGGCAATCTGGGCTTCGTGCGAAAGCAGGGGCGACTGTATCTCTTCGTCAGCGACAGATTGCCTGCGGGCTTCGACTTTCTGTACCTGAAGGACGCCTCCGCTACGGACGCCCTCCTCCGGCAGCAGGTCACGGCGGCGGCCCTCACGGGCACGGCGGTGGCCCTGGTCATGGCGGCCGCCCTCTACGCCCTTCTCTACCGCGTCAACCTGCCCGTGAGCCGCCTGGCCCACGAGATGCGGACCCCCCTCACCGCCATGAGGGGCTACGCCGAGACCCTCCGGGACGCGAAGCTGAACGAGGACCAGCGGCACATGGCCGCCAGCTATATCGCTGAGGAGACCGCCCGCCTCTCGGAGGTCTCCGCCCGGCTCCTGACCCTCCACAACGCGAAGGAGGAAGCCACCCCCTTCGGCCCCGTGGACGTCCTTGACCTGTTCGAACACGTCCGGCAGACCTATCCTACCGTCACATACGAGGTCCGCTGGCCCACCGTTTTCGGGGACCGGGCCATGCTCTCCTCCCTCCTCAACAACCTGGTGGACAACGCCGTGAAGGCGTCGCCGCCTGGGGCCCCGGTGGAGCTCCGGGCCGCGCCCAACGTCCTCGCTGTCCAGGACCACGGCAGGGGCCTTTCTGACGAAGCCCTCCGGTACGTGAACCATCCCCCGAAGTACAGGAAGCTCCACGCTGCCGGGGGCCTGGGCGTGCCCCTCTGCCACCAGATCGCCAAGGCCCACGGGGCCAGGCTCACCTATACCCGGGCCGCCGACGGGGGCACCGTGGCCACGGTGACCTTTTACAACTCCCTTACAGGTCCATGAAGACTCCCTAACAAGTCCGGCCCTATACTGTAGGCGAAGCTTGTGAAAGGAGCGAAACGAACATGAAACTCTTTTGGATGAAGAACAAGGCCCTGGCAGCCGCCCTCTGCGCCGTGCTGGTGCTGGGGGGCCTCTTCTGGGGCGGCCTCAGGCTCTTTGAAGGGAAGACCATGGAGGACGCCCTCGTCCGCACCTCCGCCGCTGAGGCGGAGGCCACGCCCACCCAGGTCCCCAGTGAGATGCCCACCCCCACGGCCGTGCCCCCGGAGCTGATCTCTGCGGACATCCTGGGCCTGGAGTGGAAGTATCGGAGCGTTCTCCCCCGCATCTCCAACACCGTGCCCTACGAGGCCAAGAGCTGGAAGGAGGGGGACAAGGTGGCGGACAGCCTGGCCGTGGAGGCCATCACCCGGACGGGGGAGGTCTATGAGCAGCTGCTCCATCGGACGCTGGATCTGTCCAACCTCTCCGTCACCCGCTGGGTGGACGAGAAGGGCTACCGGCCCAACGTTCTGCGGCTGACGGACGAGAAGAACGACTTCGCCTGCGTCCTCCTTGAAAAGGACCTGTCCCTGCTGGTGGCGGACAACGGCCAGATCGCCCCCTCCGCCTGGATGGATGCCAAGACGGATGCCGCCAGCGTGGCGAAGTTCCTGGGCGCCAAGACCACCGGAAAGACCCAGGACAGGGGCGGCTCCAGCCGGAACGGGGAGCGGATCGAGTATGCCGTGGCCTATGAGCTAAATGACGGCCGCTGGATCACCCTGGCCTACAACCGAAACACCCTCAACGGTATCCAGGTCCATGAGGACAAGGCGTCCATGGAGGAGATGGTCTGCTTCGCGGCGGACATCACCATGAACCCCAGCATCGTCCATCTGGTGTCCGAGGCCTGCTTCACCCGGGGGGACCTCGATAACATCGCCGAGGGGGACATGACCCCCGCAGAAGTGGAAGCCATGTACAGCCGCTTCCTCACCGCGGCCCTCGGACAGCGGTTCGATCCCGACGATCCCACCAGGGAGATCGGCTATACCCTGGCCCCCGGCCAGCTGGTCTACTACCGGGACGAAAGCGGCATCCGGGAGAACTGCTACCACATCCAGGATACCTTCGCCATCATGGACATCGCCGCCAAGTCAGGCTACATCGTCCGGGCGGACTGCAGCAAGCTCTACAACCAGCAGGACCCTGCCCTGGACCTGCGCAGCATCGACTATGACCATATGGGCGGCGAGGAGTACATCGCCTACGTGCGGCACATCGCCGAGGAGACCTGGGGCAGGGAGGCCGTGAAGAGCGTGGACGTGAACGCGGTCTACGACGGCAACTACTGCACCATCGATCCCTACATGACCGACGGCCGCTGGTACGAGTTCTTCTTCGAGGGCGGCATGCTGACGGAGATCCAGCACTTCGCCTCTGAGCGCAGCAACGTCTGCGGCTGGGCCGCCGACGGCCTCTACGTGAACACCGTCACCGGCGAGGAGTTCTGTCAGGAGTGGTAAACCCAACCCCCTTCAGCCGCTGCGCGGCAGCTCCCCCATTCCCTTGCGGGAACAGGGGAGCCTTTTTATATGCCAAAAGCCTGCCCTGTTTTGCCGACAGGCAAAATGGGGAAGGTGTCGCCGCATGGCGACGGAAGGGGGGTGCCTGCCCTGTTATGCCGACAGGCAGAATGGGGCCGCAGCGCCCGGAAAAGGCCACAGTGCGGCCTTTTCAGCAAGGCCGGGCGAAGCCCATGGATGAAGGTGTCTGCGGAGCAGACGAAAGGGGGAGAGCTCACACGCTCAGCAACCTCCCCAGGTACAGCGCCCCGGTCTTCAAACTCTGCAGGGCGCTCTCGTTCAGGGCCGGGCCGCCCTCGGCGGACAAGAGGAACACCCCGCCCACGCTGTCTCCTTCGAGAAGGATGGGCACGCCCAACAGGGCCGTGAAGGGGGCCTCCTGCCCCTCGATGAGCAGGGCGTTCCGCTCCTCGATGACCTGGCGGCCCAGGAGCCGCCGCCGGATGGCGTCCAGGAGGGGCTTATCCAGGAGCCACCGCCGCTGGCGGCCCGCCACCGCCACGCAGCTCTCCCGGTCCGTCACCGCCGCCGTCAGCCCGAAGGCCCCGTTCAGGGCCTGGGCGTAACTCTCCGCCACGTCCCTCAGCCCCCCCACGGAGGAGTACTTTTTGAGCTGGATGCTGCCGTCGTCCCCCATGTAGATCTCCAGCGGGTCGCTCTCCTGTATGCGGAGGGTCCGCCGTATCTCCTTGGGGATCACGATCCGCCCCAGCTCGTCTATCCGCCGCACGATCCCGGTCGCCTTCATAAAAAACCTCCTGCTGCCATCTTTTGCTTTGGATAGTATTTGCAGGAGGGTATTTGTTATGCAAAGGTCCCATCAGGAGGCCTAAGGGCCGGGACGGCCCGCCGGATCCTCCTCCGGCACGAACTCCATGATATCCGACACGCCGCAGTGAAGGATGCGGCAGAACATCTCTATGGTGTGGGTGCTGACGCTCTCGTTCCGCTTCAGGCGCGTGATCTGAGCCGGGCTGACATGGTACGTTTTTATCAGGGCGTACTGCGTGACGCCCCTTTCTTTCATCGTCTCCCAAAGCCTGTCAAAACGAATCATCACTTCCCCACTTTCTACTTGAATGTTAACCAAAAATGGAGTATATTAGTATTAACCAATATCGGTTAATACATGGACTGGGGGAAAGCAAATGGCGGCTTACATCAGAAAGCTGTTCATCATACTGATGCTGTTCAGCCTCGTTTCGTTCCTGATCGCTTGCTCGACTGGTCCCTCAAAAGCGAAGCTCCAGGAGCAGGAGGCGGCCGCGGCGGCCCAGGCCGAAGCGGACAGGGAGAGGGAGCAGGCTCTCGCTGCCCAGGCATATACAGAGGTAAACGCCGCCCATGACATGTTGGATGAGATGGTATCCGACATCTACAAGGCATGGCATTGGGCCATCCATGAGGCGAAGGACGATATCTGCAGCCTGGCCCTGCTGGCAAAGGAGATGGACCGTCCCATCAATGAGCTCAAGCGGGGCTTTGCCTACGGCACAAACGAGGGCACCTGGGGCGATCTTTCCGTGGGCGATCGGCAAAAGAAGATCAACCGGGCGGAATCCGACTTTAAATTGCTGCTGGCCACCGGCTTCAGCCGTTTTTCAGCGTGCGTGTTGACCGTCAGAGGCGTTTACATGGAAAATGGGAACTATAGGGAGGCGGAACAGCACCTGCAGGCGGCGGAGCAAGCCCTGGACACGCTCCATGAGGCGTTCCCCGACAGTCAGTACTATGCCGCATTGAAGGAATACTACGCTACTGAAACAGCCATGGCGGCGTATTGCCGATCTGTCGATGGGAGCCTCGAACAGGCGAAGACCACGATCAACGACTATCGAAACGACGTGCGCAAGCTGAAAGCAGAACTGGAATTGCTCATCAAAAACAAATAAAGAATGGAGACGAGAGAAATGAAGAGGTATCTGTTGTGGCTGTTGGTTCTGTGCATGCTCCTGGGGTTGGGCTGCGGAAAGAGCGAGGAGGCCAAGGCGGCGGACCAGCTGATCCTGGACGTGGGCACGGTGACGGAAAACAGCAAAGCCGCCATCGAGAAAGCGGAAAAGGCTGTGGACGCATTGAGCGAAAAGGACCGCGGCTCCCTGGACAACCTGGAGAAGCTGAAGAGCGCCCGGACGGAATATGAGCAGATCCTGGCGGAGAAACAGCGCCAGGCGGAGGAAAAGCAGCGGCAGGAGGACATGGAGGCCGCCCAGGTGGCCATCGACGCCATCAACGAGATCGGCACCCTGGCCTATGACAGCGGGGAGAAGATCGAGGCGGCGCGAAACGCCTACGACTCCCTGGAGGCGCACCAGCAGGCCTACGTCACCAATCTCGACACGCTTATCTACGACGAGGAGCACCTCTCCGAGGTGAAGATCGCCGCGGCCATCGAGCTCATCGACAAACTGGGCGAGGTCGTCTATCCGGACAGCAGCGAGCTAAAGCCCATCCAGGCGGTATACAAGCTCATGTCGGCGGAAGAAAAGGCCAAGGTGACCAATTCCGCCAAGTATCAGGAACAGATAGACAATTACAACCGGGGCCTTGCGAAGTCCATGGTGAAGAACGTAAAGCTGCGGGTCAAGAAATACGGGGACAGCCGGATCGAGGTCTTCCTGGACTTCATCAACGCCAGCGATAAGACCATCAAATACCTGCGCTTCTATGTGCGCTTCAAAAACGCGGTGGGCGACGTCCTCAAATACAAGTCCCAGTATGATTTCGTGGCCTGTGAAGACACGGGCCCCTATGCTCCCGGGAAGGGAAGCGTCAACAGCTCCGACTGCTGGACGTTCTACTCCTATCAGATCGACGTCTACAATATCTCGTCGTACGAGTTGATCTATTTGGAGTGTGAGTACACCGACGGGACGAAAAAGTATCTCACAGAGGACTCGATCAAGTTCCTGCACGAATGACAAACATAGACGGAGCGCTCCTGCGGGAGCGCTCCGTTTGCGTTGAGATATGGGCCTCTCCTCTCTTCGAAAGAGGAACGGGGGCGAAAAGAAAACGATCCCTCAATAGAACGTGGCCACGGGCTCTTCGGGCTCTTGCCAGGGTTCGATGGAAAGGGTGTTGAACACGGGGCCCTTCTTGCCGTAGACGGTGGAGTAGCGGACCTCGATCTTGGCCGTGACCCTGTACCAGCCCTGGTTCTGGAGGCTGGCAGCGTTGTCATACTTGAAGGCGAAGGCGGCGAACTGGATGTCCGCGGCGCAGCACTGCATCAGCTGCCGCCCGGCCACAAAGGTGTCCTTGGGCATCCGGTTGTTCCGGGCCACCAGGGCGGTGAACTCCACCACCTTGCCGTGGTACTTCTTGAAATCCTCCACCAGGTCCTGATAGAAGAGGGCGTAGTCCCTATCCTGGACCTTCACGATGGGGGCATTCACGTCGAAGGGCAGGGGGTCGACGATCTCGTCGTACTCCGTCTTCCCGCTGGTGTAGGAGTAGGCGATGTCCGCCTGGCGGGTGATGGCCCGGACGACCTTGTGAAGGGCCATCTTGTCGGTCTCCTCCGTGACCCGGTTGAACAGCACCAGCTCCGCCGTCCGAAGCTTATCCACCACCAGCTGCCGCATGTTGGCGTTGTAGACGGCGAAGGACGTGCTGTCGAAGAACAGGGTCTCGCCCGCGATGGACCAGCTTTCGGGCAGGGCCTGGAACAGGGCGTTGTTGAGCCACATGCCGTTGTATTCCACGATGATCCGGGCGGGCTTATACTGCCTCGTCAGCGCCAGCAGATGCCCCTCGGTGAGCCGGTCCTCGGACTCGATGGACACGATGCTGACCTTTCCCTTCTTGGGGAACCGGTCCGGCAGCAGCTCCTCCTCGCCCGCCTCGCACTGGATCACCAATGTGGGCTGGCCGTTGTTGAACTCCTTGTCCTCCAGCAGGCTCTCGATGAAGCTGGTCTTGCCCGCGTCTAAAAAGCCCGTGAACAGGAATACGGGGATGTCTTCCATAGCTTACACCCGGAACAGAGCCTTGAGGGCCTCTTCGTTGAGCTTGGACCCGATGACGCAGATCCGGCCCGTGAAGGCGGCAGGGCCCGTGCGGACCTCGTGCTCCTCGGGCACGTAGTCGTAGTGGATCCACATGCCGTCGGTCCCGGCCACCACGCCCTTGGCCCGCAGGATGGCGCCGTAGGCAGCGGCGTCGTCCAGCTTGGTCAGGATGCCCTCGATCTCGTCCTTCGAATACTTGTTGGCCGTCTCCACGCCCCAGCTGGTGAACACCTCGTCGGCGTCGTGGCCGTGGTGCTCCTCATCGTCATGGTGGTGATGATGGTGGTGATGCTCGTGCTCGTCCTCGTCGTCATCGTCATGGTGATGATGGTGGTGATGCTCGTGCTCGTCCTCGTCGTCATCATCGTCGTCGTGATGGTGATGGTGGCATTCGCATTCGGGATCGTCGCACTCCTCGCCGTCCTCATGATGATGATGGTGATGGTGCTCGTGCTCCTCTGCTTCCTCCTTCTCGGCCATTTCGGTCAGCTCCTTCAGGGCCGCCTCCAGGGTGTCTTTGCGCTCCATGGCGCTGAGAATGGTCTTGCCGTCCAGCTCGTTCCAGGGGGTGGTGATGATGACGGCGCTGGGGTTGTGCTCACGGAGCATGGCAAAAACCTCGCTGAGCTTCCCTTCGTCCACCAACTGGGTCCGGCTCAGAATGATGGCGCTGGCGCTCTCCACCTGGTTGTTGAAGAACTCGCCGAAGTTCTTCATGTATACCTTGGCTTTCTTGGCGTCCACCACGGTGGTGAAGGAGTTCAGCTGGATGTCGTGGGAGTCGATGCGCTCTACGGCCCCGATGACGTCGGAGAGCTTGCCTACGCCGGAGGGCTCGATCAAAATGCGGTCCGGGGCATACTCAGCCAGGACCTTCTTCAGCGCCCGGCCGAAATCGCCCACCAGGGAGCAGCAGATGCAGCCGGAGTTCATCTCGTTGACCTGGATGCCCGCGTCCTGCATGAACCCGCCGTCGATGCCGATCTCGCCGAACTCGTTCTCGATGAGCACCAGCTTCTCGCCCTTGTAGGCCTCAGCGATCAGCTTCTTGATCAAGGTCGTTTTCCCCGCGCCGAGAAACCCGGAGAAGATATCTATCTTTGTCATGTTTCCTTTGCCTCCATATTAAATCAGCTTATTATAGCCCGGAAGATGCGCTTTTTCAAGGCCTCATGGCGGCGCAAATGAAAACAATATATTTACCGCGGGCTGGTCCCGGGGCGGGGCCCGTGGTATACTATGGCCGACTATGGATCTGGGAGGCAGAGCATGCAGGTACAGCGCAGCGCGTTTTTGCAGGGCACGAAGCCCCTGCTCGAGAGGCTGATCGGGCGGCTGAGCGAGAAGCACGGGTACGTGTCCGTGCTGGCGGCGGACACCCGCAGCAAGCGGTATCAGGTGAGCAACGGCGGCGTCACCGCCGGGGAGGACGATCTGTTGACGGGCCGGGGCTTCGTGCTGAAGGTCTACGACGGCCGGTCCTACGGGGAGTATTCCTTCACCCACATCGACGAAGCCGCCATCCCCGCCATCGAGGCGGAAGTGGAGGGGCGGCTCATGCCCCTGGCCGACAGGCTCCCGGCGGGCCTGACCCTCAGCGAATACGGCCGGATCCCCGACGAGCCCACGGTACTGCTGAAGGGCAGCGAATATGAGACCCATCCCGACCGGATGGGGGACGAGGCCATTCTGGACGCCCTCTCCGCCATCCGGGCCGAGGCCAAAGGCCGGGACGAGCGGGTGCTGGACTGCGTGGCCCGGTTCGAATTCCAGGAGATCCACAAGCTCTTTTTGTCCCCGAACCGGGATCTTGAACAGAACCTGCTGTGGAGCAGCGCAGACCTGTACGCCATGTGCCCCAAGGGGGACGACGTGGTGGGCTACGCCGACGGCGTGTCCGATCTGGGCGGGGCGGAGGTGCTGGACGCCCTTCGGGGGCGGCTGGACCACGCCGTGGACAGCGCCCTCGCCCTCATCGACAGCCAGCCCATCCCCCCGGGGGAGTACGACTGCATCTGCACCCCCTTTGTCACGGGGACCATCGTCCACGAGGCCTTCGGCCACGGGGTGGAGATGGACATGTTCGTGAAGGATCGGGCCCAGGCGAAGACCTGCGTGGGCGAGTACGTGGCGTCGCCCCTCATCACCATGCACGACGGGGCCGCCGTGGAGCGGAACGCGGGCACCTACTTCTTCGACGACGAGGGGGTGTTGGCCCACGACACAGTCATCATCGAGAAGGGCGTTTTGAAGCGGGGCATCAGCGACGTCCAGAGCGCCATGCACCTCGCTGCGGAGCCCACGGGCAACGGCCGCCGGGAGAGCTCCCTGCGCAAGGCCTATACCCGCATGACCAACACCTGCTTCGAGCCGGGGACCGACAGCCTGGAGGACATGATCGCCTCCGTGGGCTACGGCTTTCTGCTGGACAATCCCACCAGCGGCATGGAGGACCCCAAGAACTGGGGCATCCAGTGCATGGTGAACGTGGCCCGGGAGATCCGGGACGGGAAGCTCACCGGCCGGGTCTTCTCGCCCATCGTGCTTACGGGCTACGTGCCGGACCTTTTGAAGTCCATCACCATGGTCTCCGGCGACTTCGAATTGGAGGGCGGCGGCTTCTGCGGCAAGGGCTGGAAGGAATGGGTGAAGGTCAGCTGCGGCGGCCCCTGCATCAAGGCTCGGGTCCGGCTGGGATAAGGAGGAAAGATCATGCGCGACATCATTCTGAACGCTTTGGAGCGGCTGAACATCGCCGCCTATGAGATCGGATATGAGGACACCGAGTCCGTGGAGCTGTTCTTCATCCGCAGGACCCTGGACATGCGGCGGACCTGCCGCGCCGTCTCCTGGGCCGTCACCGTCTATCGGGACTTCGAAGCGGAGGGGACCAGATACCGGGGCAGCTCCCGGGCCCTGCTGTTCGAGGGCATGGACCCGGCGGAGGTGGAGGATCGGCTGAAAGGAGCCTGGTCCGCCGCCCGGTATGTGAAGAACCCCTGGTTCGAGCTGTACGAAGGGAAGCGGGAGGCTCCCGTGGACATGCCCTCCACCCTGGCGGATAGGCCCTTGGAGGAGGACGCCCTGCTCATGGCGGAGGCCCTGTTCGCCGCCGATACCCAGGCGGACGCCTTCGTCAACAGCGCGGAGATCTTCGTGGACCGGACCCGCACGTCCATCCTGTCCAGCGCGGGCACCGACGTAGAATACACTCGCTATGAGGTGAAGGGGGAGTTCGTGACACAGTGCAAAGCGCCCCAGGACGTGGAGCAGTTCTTCGAATTCCAGTACGGCGACCTCAACACACAGGCCCTCACCGAGAAGGCCCGGCAGGCCATCGCCGCGGTCCGGGACCGGGCGGCCGCCCAAAAGGCTCCCCAGGCCGGGACCTATTCGGCGGTCCTCTCCGGGGACCAGGTGGCCACCCTCATGGAGTACTACACGGAGCGGTCCCAGGCCCCCATGATCTACGCCCGCTATTCCGACTGGGCCCCCGGCAAGCCGGTCCAGGGGGAGGAAGTGAGGGGGGAGAAGCTGGACCTCGATCTGCTGCCCCTGGCCCCTTACTCCGAGGAAGGCATCCCCATGACGGCCCGGCCCCTGGTGAAGGACGGCGTCCTGCAGCTCATCCACGGCGGCAACCGCTTCTGCCGGTACCTGGGCGTGGCGCCCACGGGGGACTATGACCGCGTCGGCCTCCGCAACGGCACGGTGCCCCTCGCTGACCTCCAAAAAGGGTGCCTCTGTCCCGTGTCCTTCTCTGACTTCCAGATGGACGCTCTCACAGGCCGCTTCGGGGGAGAGATACGCCTCGCCTATCTCTACACGGAGAACGGCGTGGAGATCCTCACCGGCGGCTCTGTCAACGGGAGCCTGCCCGAGAAGCAGGGGGACCTCCGCTTCTCCACCGAGCGCTACGACACCCTGCGTTACACCGGCCCCTTCGCCGTCCGCATCGAGGGCGTGGAGGTGGCCGGGTAAAAAACGGCCAAAACCAGTAGGGGAGGGGCTTGCCCCTCCCGTTTGCGTATCATATCAGCTCAAATACCTGGTGTAAGTCCTGTATCTCGTAGTCTATATCCATTCCCTCGGGCCGCTTTTGCCCGCCGGGGTTGTACCAGCAGGTGGGGATGCCGGCCAGCAGGCCCCCCTTCATGTCGCTGGTCAGGGAGTCCCCCACGATGAGCATTTCGTCCCGGGGGATGTCCGGCAGGGCGGCGAAGACCTTCTCGAAGAAGGCGGGACTGGGCTTCTCGGCCCCCAGCTCCTCGGAGAGGAATACCCCGTCCATCCAGTCCCCGATATGGGACCGGCGGAGCTTCCGGCTCTGGGCGATGACGGTGCCGTTGGACACCACAAATTGCTTCACCCGGCCATGGAGGGCCTTGACGATCTCGAGGCTCTCATCCCGGTAGACGATGGTGTCCCCCAGGGCCACCTGGTACCGGGCGTTGAAGGCGTCAGAAAGGTCCGGGTCCACCCCTGCCTCCGCGAAGAACTCCCGGAACCGGCCCGTCAGCACCTGGGTTTTTTTGATCTCCCCCCGCTCCAGCCGCTTCCAGTAGATATCGTTGATGGCGGAGTATCGGGCCACCATCTCCTCCGTGCAGGGGCCCAGGCCGAACTCCCGGAACAGCGCCTGGATGGCCGCCTTCTCCGCCGCCAGAAAGTCCAGGAGCGTGCCGTCCACGTCCCACAGGATCGCCTGTACCCTCATAGCCCCTCCTTGTGCTCGCCGATGAGCTTCTCCATCCAGATCATGTCGTACCAGCGGCCGAATTTGCAGGCGCACCGATGAAAGCTGCCCGCCTTGACGAAACCCATGCGCCCGTGGAACCGCTGGCTGCCGCGGGTCAGGTATTCGTCCTCCACGATGGGGTCGGCGATGCAGGCGTACAGGTTCAGGAACCCCCGATCCTTCATCTCCGTCTCCATGGCTTCATAGAGCTTCCGTCCCAGGCCCCGGCCCCGGGCGGAACGGTCCAGGTAGATGCTGAGCTCCGCCGAGCGGGCGTAGGCGGCCCGGGCCTTGAAGGGCCCGGCGTAGGCGTAGCCCAGGATGACCCCGTCCTCCGCCAGGACCAGGTAGGGGTAGCTCGTCAGGGTCCGCTCGATCCGCCTCCGGAACTCGTCCTCGTCGGGGGCCTCGTACTCGAAGGAGATGGCGGTGTCCTCCACGTAGTAGCGGTAGATCTCGGCGAGCCGCCCCGCGTCCGCCGGCGCGGCGCTGCGAATGTGGATCATGGTCTGCTCCTTTATCGGATGGTCTCCTCCATGATATCGGAAACGGGGCCTTTAGTCCAGCCCCAAAAGGGCCCGGCGGCTTTACTTTTTCCGGGGGCTGGCGTATACTGAGGGGGAATACGACAGCAGGAGGCATGTGATGGAACGAGTCAACGCGTGGACCACCTATACAGAGGCGGAGGAGAAGCAGGTCATGGACCTGGGTGCGGCCTACCGGGCCTTTCTCGACAGGGGCAAGACCGAGCGGGCGTGCGTCAAAGAGGCCATCCGCATGGCGGAGAAAGCCGGGTACGCGGACCTCGACACGAAAGAAGTTTTGCGGCCGGGGGACCGGGTGTACGTGAACACCATGAACAAGTCCGTCCAGCTCTATATCCTGGGCACGGAGCCCCTGGAGAAGGGCCTCAATCTGGTGGGAGCCCATATCGACAGCCCCCGGATGGACGTGAAGCAGAACCCCCTCTACGAGGACACGGAGCTTGCATACCTGGACACCCACTACTACGGCGGCATCAAGAAGTATCAGTGGGTGACGCTGCCCCTGGCGCTCCACGGCGTGGTGGCGAAGAAGGACGGCTCCGTCGTCGACTTCGTGGTCGGCGAGGACGAGGACGATCCCGTGGTGGGCATCTCGGACCTGCTCATCCACCTCAGTGCCACCCAGATGGAGAAGAAGGCCAGCACGGTCATCGAGGGGGAGGCCCTGGACGTGATCGTGGGCGGCAAGCCCCTGAAGGGAGCGGAGAAGGAAGCTGTGAAGGCCAACCTTCTGGCCATTTTGAAGGAGAAGTACGGCGTGGAGGAGGAGGACTTCCTCTCCGCCGAGATCGAGGTGGTCCCCGCGGGCAAGAGCCGGGACTTCGGTCTGGACCGCAGCATGGTCCTGGGCTACGGCCACGACGACCGGTGCTGCGCCTTCGCCGAGATCGAGGCCATGCTGAAGATCACGGACACCCCTAAATACACCTGCTGCTGCATCCTCACCGACAAGGAGGAGATCGGCAGCGCCGGGGCCACGGGCATGCAGTCCAAGTACATGGAGAACGCTGTGGCGGAGGTCATGGAGAAGGCGGAGGACTATTCCGAACTGAAGCTCCGCCGGGCCCTGCAGAACAGCCGCATGCTCTCCTGCGACGTCAGCGCGGGCTTCGACCCCTCCTACGCCAGCGGCTTCGAGAAGAAGAACGCCGCGTACCTGGGCCGGGGCGTGTGCTTCAACAAGTACACCGGCGCCCGGGGCAAGTCCGGCTGCAACGACGCCAACGCCGAATACATCGCCAGGCTCCGCGCCATCATGGACGACAACAAGGTCTCCTTCCAGACGGCGGAGCTGGGCGCGGTGGACGTGGGCGGCGGCGGCACCATCGCCTACATCTGCGCCCTTTACGGCATGAACGTCATCGACAGCGGCGTGCCGGTGCTGTCCATGCACGCTCCCTGGGAGATCATCTCCAAGGCGGACCTCTTTGAAGCCGTGAAGGCCTACTATTTCTTCCTGCTGAACGCGTAAGGATCCGGGCGAGAGGGGGACCCCATGAAGCTGACCATATTATCCGACAACAACACCCTCATCGATCAGTATCTGCTGGGGGAGCCGGGCTTCTCCTGCCTCATCGAGGCGGAGGGGAAGCGGTTCCTGCTGGACACGGGCTACTTCGGCATCTTCGCGAAGAACGCGGAGGAGCTGGGATTGGACTGGCGGAACGTGGACGGCGTCGTCATCTCCCATTGCCACGACGACCACACCCAGGGCCTTTCCACCTTCTTCACCGAGGGGAAGAAGCCTACTCTGGTGGCCCATCCGGCCCTGTTTCGGAAGCTGTGGTCCGCCCAGGGCAAGGTCATCGGCTGCCCCTATCCCCGGTCCAAGGTGGAGCGGTATTTCGACCTCTGCTTGACGGCGGAGCCCATGGCCCTGACCGAGAACCTCTTCTACCTTGGCGCCATCCCCCGGGTGTTCCCGGACCAGCAGGATCAGGCTAAGCGCCGCAATGAGGACGGGCCGGACGCCACCCCCGATGACACCGCCCTCGCCTACCGGGGGAAGGAGGGGGTCTACGTCATCACCGGCTGCTCCCACAGCGGCATCACCAACATCTGCGAGCAGGCCAAGAAGGTGACGGGGGAGAGCCGCATCTTGGGCGTCATCGGCGGTTTTCACCTGAGACAGCTGGACGAGCGGTCGAAGGGCGCCATCGCCTATCTGAAGGGGGAGGACATCCCCCACCTCTACCCCTGCCACTGCACGGCTCTCAGCGTGAAGGTGGCCATGGGGCAGGAGATGCACATCGAGGAAGTGGGGGCAGGCACCAGCCTGGAATGGGCATGAACGAGCAGAAACAGCGGGTTTTTGACAAGATCGACAGCCGCGCCGAGGCCATCCGTGCCCGGAGCCGCCGCCTTTTCGACACCCCGGAGTTGGGGTATAAGGAGTTCGAGACGGGGAAGCTGCTGAAGGGCTGGCTGGAGGGCTGGGGCGTCCCCTACGAAGTTCTGAGCTACACGGGCCTCATGGTCACGTTGGGCAGCGGCGACCCGGTGGTGGCGGTGCTGGCGGACATGGACGGCCTGCCCAAGAAGGACGGGAGCCGCATCCACTCCTGCGGCCACAGCCTCCAGACTTCGGCGGCCCTGGCCCTCATCGAGGCGCTGAAGGACGAGCCCCTGAAGGGAACGGTGAAGGTCATCTTCACCCCGGCGGAGGAGATGATCGACTTCGGGTACCGCCAGGGCCTCATAGAGCAGGGGCTGGTGAAGTACCCCTCCGGCAAGCAGGACATGATCGCGGGCGGCGTCTTCGACGACGTGGACTGCATCCTCTCCTGCCACGCCTCGGAGAACCCGGGCAGCAAGTTCGACGTGGGCACCACCCTGAAGGGCTTCTACATCTTCAAGGCCACCTACCGTGGCCTGGGCGCCCACGCGGGGGTGGCCCCCTTCGCGGGGAAGAACGCCCTCCACGCCGCGGCAGTGGCCCTGAACGCCGTGGCCTTTTTGAAGGATAGGTTCGATCCCGCGGACGGGGTGAACGTGCAGCCCATCCTCAGCGACGGGGCGCGGACGGTGAACATCGTGCCCGACTTCGCCGTGGTGGAGACCTACGTCCGGGCCCAGACCCAGGAGGCACTCTTTGCCGCCGCGGACTTGGTGGAGAACTGCTTGAAAAAGTGCGGCGAGGCCATGGACATCGACACGGAGGTCACCCGTCGGCCCGGTTTTTTGCCCCTCGCGCAGAACGAGGAGATCAACGTCCTGGTGAAGAAGAACATGCTCCTCCTCTGCGACGAAAAGGAGATCCTGGAGGGCCTGGTCTCCGGGGCCTCCGGGGACGTGGGGGATCTGGGGACCCTGCTCCCCACCATCCAGTTCGGCTTCACAGGGGTGGCGGGCCGGTTCCACGGGGACGACTTTTCCGTGGTGGATGAACAGACCGCCTGCCTCCTGCCCCCCAAGGTCTTCGCCGGCACGGTGCTGGACCTCTTCGACCACCCCGTTTCCGGCCGTCAGGGTTTCGCGGAGCGGAAGGCGGAGTACCTTCAAACCTGGCTGGGCTGATCCCCAGATAGGAAAACGCCCCCGACAGACCATCGGGGGCGCTGTGTTTTTGGTGGGAGCCTGCCCTGTTTTGCCGCAAGGCAAAATGGGGAAGGTGTCGCCGCCAGGCGACGGAAGGGGTGGGGTCAGTTGTCCGCGAGATCGAACCCGTCTTTCATCCCCTCGGTGGCGATGAGCAGGATCTCGAAGAGGACGGCGGCGGTCTCCTTCTTCGCCATGGCGGCCAGGGCTTCGTTGGCCTCACCGGTCAGGGAGAAGTCCCCGGTCTCGGCCATCTTTTTGTCGTACTCCCGCACCAGATGACGGCCCTTCGCTACGACCGTGGCCTGATACCGCTCCATGGGCCGGATGGTCCGGGCGTAGTGGGGGTCGGAGAGGGCGGCCAGGAGTCGGCTGGACCAGTAGAAGGTGTCCGTGGAGACCTCCATGGTGACGCCGCTCAAATAGGCGGGCATCTTGGGCGCGTTGGTGTACACGGGAAGCATGGCGTCGAAGGTGGTGGGGCCGAAGAAGACCCACTCGAGGCCCTTGATGGGGTCGGGCACGTCAGAACGGATCTGGCAGACGCTGGCTACGCCCGTCCGATTGATGCCGATGGACCGGTACATGCCCCGCTTGCCGGTGTCCCGGTGGATGTAGGGGTCGAAGTCCGTGCCCTGGAAGTGGGCGGAGAGAAGATACTTAACGTCCTCCACGGTCACCTTCCGGTCGGGCACCAGGGACCAGGGGATGTTGTCGCTTTCCGGATTGAACTCGGCGTCCGGCCCCTCCCAGCTGTGGGAGAAGGGGCAGAGGTACCGGCCCATGAACCAGGCCCGGGGGGTGTTGTAGATGTGGTCCGTGTCCCGGCGGGAGCCGAACACGTCCCGGGGGTTGAAGGTACCGTTCTGGTTGAGATCGAGGTGGTTCTCCGCGATGAACTCTCTAAGGTCCGCCGAGCACAGGTGCTCCTTCTTTGCCCCGAAGGCGTCGTCGAGGTCGAACTCGTCCATGCCGAACTGGTTGGGAGCGATGACCACCCGATCGTCGGGGATGCGCTTCGCCATCCAGTGGTGGCCGCCGATGGTCTCCATCCACCAGACCTCGTTCTCGTCGTTGAAGGCGATGCCGTTCATCTCGTAGGTGCCGTATCGTTCCAGCAGGGAAGCGAGGCGCAGCACCCCCTCCCGGGCGGTGCGGATGTAGGGCAGCACCAGGACGATGATGTCCTCTTCGCCGATGCCGCCGGGGATGTCCTTTTCACCCCGTTTCTGGGCCTTCTGATAGACCACCAGGGGATCCCCGGCCATGACCCGGGGATTGGAAGTGATGGTCTCCGTGGCGGTCATGCCCACGTTGGCGGCGTTGATGCCCGTGGCCGCCCAGACGCCCTTCTCCGTGATGTCCACGCTGGGGCAGGCGGTGTACCGGAGGGGCTCCTCGGGGAGGGGTACGGTCAGATGGGAGATGACGCTCTTATAGATCCGCTTCTGATCCTTGGGCTCCACGACGATCAGCTTCTTCACGTCGTAATGGCCGTCGTCGGTGCGGGAGATCATGGTGCTCTTGTCGTTGCTGGCATTCTTGCCGACCAGAATGGTGGTGCAGGGCATGGGGTATTCCTCCTTTAGGTCCTTTGTTGTCGCCCCCACAGTATACGCCCGGGGCCCCCATTTTACAAGTCGGATTCTGCGGATTTATTGACATCCCGCCCGTTTTCTTCTATGATAATGGCGTATATATATGGAGGCGTGACGAATAAGCGTGATAGTGGAGGAGACCCGGGAGCAACAAGCGCATAGGACCCCCTGGCGGCAGCTGGTGCTCATCGGGCTCATCCTGCTGATCGCCGTGCCAGCCCTGGCTTTTTCTCTGCTCTATCGCCAGGTCCGCCCCGTGACGGTGTGGGAGCTCAGCGGCAGCTGTCCCCCGGCTTCGGCCCTGTTGAAGGACGGCGGGGAGGGGACCTACGCCTTCGACACGGGGAAGATCGACTGGACCAGGACCGGGGACGCCTGGGTGCTGGTCTCCGGGTCCGACGGCCCCCGGATCGCCCTCGTTCGGGTCCGGGACACCACGGCCCCTTCGGCCCGGGGGGTGGAGCAGGTCCTGGGGGTGGACGAGGAGCTGGGTCCCGACGCCTTCATCGCGGACCTTGCCGATCAGCAGCTGGTGGGCGTGTCCTTTGAGACGGCCCCGGCGTTCCACACCGCGGGGGGGTATGAGGTGGTGATCCGCCTCGAGGACCTGTCCGGAAACGTGAGCTTCGTTAAGGCCGCCTGCACCATCCTGGGCGCGGTGCCCCGGTTGGACCTGGAGGCGGGGGACGATCTGCCCNNGGGCTCGGAGATGTGTATAAGAGACAGATCCTGGGCGCGGTGCCCCGGTTGGACCTGGAGGCGGGGGACGATCTGCCCCCGGTGAAAGCCTTTTTGCCCAACGACACGCTGGAGGGCCGGCTCGTCACCGACCCAGCATCCATCGACACCACCGTGCCGGGGGTCTACACCGTGGAAGTGGAGGCCCTGGGCCGGGTCTATGAGACCGCCCTGGTGGTCCGCGACACCGTGGCCCCGGTCTGCGCCTTTCGGGAAACGGCCTACGCCTTCCCCGGCGAGCCCCTGGACCCGGAGAGCCTGGTGGAAAGCGCCCAGGACGCTACGGCCCTCAGCTTCGGTTTCGCCGAAGCCCCCGACTGGGAGCGGGAGGGGTACGAGGACGTTCAGGTGGCGGTCGCCGACGCCGGCGGCAACCGGACCGTGGGCACCGTCAGCGTGCTGACCTCCCGGCTCCGGCCCCTTGTTTGGGAGGCGGGCACCCAACCTGTGGCCGGCGCCGCCGTGGCGGCCCGGCAGCGGGAGCTGGATGATAGCTTCACCGGCGAGGTGGTTTTGGACAGCTTCGTTCCCCGGACGTTGGGCAGCTTCGACGTGAACGCCCAGGTGGACGGGGCCCCCTGCGTCCAGCGGATAGAGGTGGTGGACACCACGGTCCCCCGGCTGGCCTTCCCGGCCAACCCCCAGGCCTTTCTGGACCATCCCAAGGCCCCGGAGCAGCTGCTGGACCGGGCGGAGGACATGACGGAGCTGACCTTCTCCTACACCACGGAGCCCGACTGGACGAAGACGGGCTATCAGAGCGTGGGCGTGGCGGCGGTGGACGCCGCCGGCAACCGGACCGCCATCGTGGGCACGGTGCAGGTGGTGAAGGACATGATCCGGCCCCAGATCCTGGGCATCAAGAACTGGTACGCCTACGTGGGGGATACGGTGGCCTACTTCGCCACGGTCCGGGTCACGGACAACGCCGACGCTCCGGAGGAGGTCAAGCTGACGGTGGACAACTCCGCCGTGGACATCTACCGGGCGGGGGCCTATCCGGTGATCTACCGGGCGGAGGACCGGTCGGGGAACGTGGCGGAGCGGCAGGTGTACCTGTACGTGCTGAAGCAGAGCGTGTCCGACGAGAAGCTGAACGCCAAGGCCGACGAGATCCTTGCGAAGATCGTCACCGACGACATGACCCCCGGCCAGAAGGCCTACGCCATCTACTGCTACATCTACGACAACTACCACTATTCGGCCAGCTCCGATAAGCGGTGGGACTGGAAGCAGGAGGCGTGGCGGGGGCTGACCCGGCAGCGGGGGGGCTGCTACACCTTCTGCGCGGCGGCCAAGGCGCTTTTGGAGCGGACCGGGGCCCAGGCCATGTTCGTCACCCGCAATAGCGGTATTCGCCACGACTGGCTGCTGGTGAACGTGGGCACGGGCTGGTACCACTTCGACCCCCTGAACAGCGGCCCCAGCGCCCGATACCGGTGCTTCATGCTGAGCACGAAGGAGGTGGAGACCATCTACCCCTTCTTCTGGCGGTTCAACGAGAAGCTGTATCCCACCACGGCCACGGAGCCGTTCGTTAAAGATTGGTAACCCCTTCAGTCGCCTGACGGCGACAGCTCCCCCTTTTGGCTTCGCCAACAAAGGGGAGCCTTTGGGAGCAATAGAAGCCTGCCCTGTTCGGCGAATGCCGAATGGGGCCGTAGCGTCTGGAAAACGCCACAGTGCGGCGTTTTCAGCGAGGCCGGGCGAAGCCCATGGATGAAGGTGCCCCGAAGGGGCGAAAGGGGGTTAGCCCCATGATTTGGAGATTTGTATGAAGAAACGGACCTGGTTCGCCCCCCTGTTTTCCCTCCTTCTGGCCGGCCTCCTGATCTGGGGGCTGGGGAGGCTGGTGCGCCCCAAATACGCCTCCGGCCAGACGCTGGAGGGGAGCATGGTGGAGAACTGGTACGCCCACAAGGACGAGGGCCATCAGGTGCTGTTCATCGGCGACTGCGAGGTCTACGAAAGCTTTTCCCCGGTGACCCTCTTCGACGAGTTCGGGGCCACCTCCTACATCCGGGGCAGCGCCCAGCAGCTCATGTGGCAGAGCTACTACCTGCTCCTCGAGGCGTTGAAGACCGAGACCCCCCGTACCGTGGTCCTGTCCGTCTGCTCTCTACGGTATGCCGAGCCTCAGAGCGAGGCCTACAACCGCATGACCCTGGACGGCATGCGATTGAGCAAAGAGAAGTTTGAAGCGGTCAGGGCCTCCCTGACGGAGGGGGAGAGCGAACTCAGCTACTACGTGCTGCTCCTTCGCTACCACGACCGGCTCTTCGAGCTCACGGAGGAGGACGCCCGGTATCTGTTCACGGGGCCGGAATCGACCTATAACGGCTACCTCATGCGGACTGAGTCGGTGCCCTATACCTGGCTGCCGTCGGCCCCCGTGCTGCAGGACAGCGCCTTTGGGGAGAAGCCGGTGGCGTATTTGGACAAGATCGTGGCCCTGTGCAAGGAGAAGGGCGTCGAGCTCATCCTGGTCAAAAGCCCCTGCCTTTACCCGGCCTGGTACGAGGAGTGGGACCGGTGGCTCGCCGACTACGCCGAAGAAAACGGCGTCGAATACGTCAACGCCATCCCCCTCATGGAGGAGATGGGCATCGACCTCGAGACCGACACCTACGACGGGGGCATCCATCTGAACGTCTACGGGGCGGAGAAGTACACCCGCTGGCTGGGGCGTCACCTCCAGGACCGTGGATTGATCGAGGACAAGCGGCTGGACCCCATCGAGGCGGCCCGGTACAGCGACCTTTCCCGCCGGTACGAGCGGGAGAAGCAGAAAGGGAAGGGGAACGGATGAACACGGTGAAACGGGCATTGGCCCTGGCAGCGGCCCTCCTGCTGCTGGCGGGCTGCGGCGCCAAGACGACCCCAAAGGAGGGCGTGGTGTATCTGGACCCCAACAAGGCCCCGGCGGCCACTGCCGCCCCGGCAGAGGCCGAGACCAAGCCAGTGGAGGCCGTGACCGAGACCACCGCCCAGGGCGGGGCGGAGGAGGCTCTGGACCTGCACTTTGAATACAGGGGCGTAATTATGGCGCCCATGATGGAGGCGGCCCCGGTGCTGGCGGCTCTGGGCGACCCCCTCCGCTATTTCGAGGCCGACAGCTGCGCCTACCAGAGCAAGGACCTGTTCTACGCCTATCCCGGGGTGGAGCTGACGGTGAACGACGCGGAGGGGGCGGAGCGCATCACCGCCATCCACCTGACGGACGACACCATCGTGACGCCCCAGGGCCTCCGGGTCTACGACGAGGAGGCGAAGCTCCTGGACCTTCTGGGGGGCCAGGGGACAGAAGGGGTCTACAGCTATCGCAGCGGAAGGACCCTGCTGCTCATCGAGGTGAAGGATACCGAGAACGGACGGCGCATCTGGTCCATGGAGTACCGGGCGGCCGACGAGGGGGATCTATGAAGAGCTTTCTATCCTATCTAAACGACACGGCGGACCGTCTGCCGGACAAGCTTGCCTTCTCCGACGGGGGAAATGGCCTGACCTTCTCGGAGCTCCGCCGGGCGGCCTGCTCCATCGGGGCCTGTTTGAGGAGCAAAGGAGCTGCCGCTGAACCAGTGGGCGTGCTCATGGAGCGCAGCGCCCGGACCGTGGCGGCCTTTCTGGGGGCCATGGAGGCGGGCTGCTTCTACGTGCCCCTGGACGAGCGCATGCCCAGGGAGCGATTGGACCGGATCGTTCGGACCCTGCAGCCCCGGTTCATCATCGCCGACGGCAAGAACCTGACGGCGGCCCAGAGCCTGTGCCCCGCGGCGGACCACCTTTTGTATGCCGACGCCGCGGCCTGCCCCGGCCCAGACAGGCTCCGGGCGGAGAGCGACGGGGACGCTCTCGCCTACGTGGTCTTCACCTCCGGCTCCACCGGGGAGCCCAAGGGCGTGGCCATCCGGGAGAGCAGCCTTTTAGATTACGCCGCCACCCTGCCGGAGGCCCTTGGCTTCGACGAAAGTTTGATCTTCGGCGTCCAGTCCCCCCTCTACTTCGACGCCTGGCTCAAGGAGCTGTTGGGGGTCATGGTGAAGGGGGGCTCGGCCTATCTTTTGCCCCCGGAGCTGTTCGTGAACCCCATGGCCCTCATCGGGTACATCAACGATCGGCAGATCAACGCCCTGTGCTGGGTGTCCTCGGCCTTCTCTCTGGTGTCCCGGCTCCGCACCTTCTATGTCATCGTGCCAGAACACTTGAAACTCATGTGCTTCGGCAGCGAGGTCTTCCCCGTGAAGCAGCTCGCCGCCTGGCAGACCGCCTGTCCGGGCGCCCGGATCTTCCAGCTCTATGGAGCCACGGAGTGCACGGGCATGTCCGTCTATCATCCCGTCGTCGGCCCCCAGGACCCGGAGAAGCCCATCCCCGTGGGCAAGCCCTTCCCCGGCACGAAGCTGTATCTCATGGACGACGAGGGGAAACTCGGCACCGAGGGCGAGATCGTCATCGGCGGCCCCTCGGTCATGGCGGGGTACTACAACGACCCGGAGCGGACCGGAGCGGCCCTGATCCCTGACCCCGCGGACCCGGCGGGCGGGGAGCTCTGCTACCGCACCGGCGACATGGGCCGTCTCGACGAGAACGGGGACCTGATCTTCATCGGTCGGCGGGATCAGCAGGTGAAGCACATGGGCCACCGGGTGGAGCTGGGCGAGATCGAAGCGGCCGCCCTGAGCCTCAACGGCGTCATCGAGGCCGCCTGCCTGTACGTGGCGGATCGCCAGCGGATCGACCTCTTCTACACGGGCCCCGCCCAGCCCTGGGACCTGGTGGTGGGGCTGAAGACGAAGCTGCCGGGGTACATGACCCCCAACCGGACGGAGCAGCGCGCCGAGCTCCCGCACCTTCCCAACGGGAAGATCGACCGGCGGGCCATCGAGCAGAAGGAGTATAGAAAATGACCTATCAACAGCTTTTGGACCTGCTGACGGACATGCATCCCGACGTGGACTTCGAGACCGCGGAGGGCCTCATCGACCGAAAGATCCTGACCTCCTTCGACGTGGTCTCCATCGCGGCGGAGCTGTCCGAGACATACGACATCACTCTGGGCGCGGTGGACATCGTGCCGGAGAACTTCAACAGCGCCCGGGCCCTCTACGCCCTGGCGCAGCGCCTTACTGACGAAGCATGACCTTTCTCTCCGGCGGCTTCTTCCTGCTGGTCCTGGGGCTGCTGATAATCTATTACGTTTTGCCCAAACGCTTCCGTTATCTTGCTCTGCTGGCGGGGAGCCTGGCGTTCTACNNAGCCTGGTGTTCTACGCCCTGGCGGGGCGGGGGTATCTGCCCTTTCTGGGCGTCACGATCCTTTCCGTCTACGGCGCCGCCCTCCTGCTGGGCCGGAGCCTGGAAGCCCAGAAGGCCTACGTGGCGGAGCATAGGAAGGACCTCCCCAAGGAGGCCCTGAACGCCTATAAACAGCGGGAGGGGAGGAAGCGCAGCGCCCTGTTCGTCGCCTGCCTCCTTTTGGATCTGGGCCTGCTGGCTGCCCTCAAGTACACCTCCTTCGTCCTGGAGGCGGTCCGGGCCCCCTATACGGTCAGCTGGGTCCTGCCGCTGGGCATCTCGTTCTACACCTTCCAGTCCGTGGGGTATCTCATGGACGTGAAGCGGGGCAAGTACCTGCCGGAAAGGAATATCCTGCGCTACGCCCTGTTCGCCTCCTTCTTCCCTCAGATGATCCAGGGCCCCATCAGCCGGTACGACATGCTCTCCAAGACCCTTTACGAGGGCGCGGACTTCGACGGCCAGCGCCTTGTGCGGGGCCTGGTCCGCATCCTTTGGGGCGCCTCTAAGAAGCTCATCGTGGCGGATCGGCTGGCCCCGGCGTTAGCCCTCCTCTTTGGGGCCGACGCCGCCAGCTACAAGGGTGGCTGGGTACTTCTCGGCATGGTCCTCTACGCCCTCCGGCTCTACGCCGACTTCACCGGCGGCATCGACATGGCCCTGGGCGTGGGGGAGCTCTTCGGCGTCGTTCTGCCGGAGAACTTCGACCGGCCCTATCTTTCCAAAAACATCGAGGAATACTGGACCCGCTGGCACATGACCATGGGCAGCTGGTTTAGGGACTACCTCTTTTACCCCCTGAACGTCTCCAAGCGGTTCCTTAAGTGGACCAAGGCCCTCCGCACCCGGTTCGGCAACGGCTTTTTGAGCCGCATGCCCCTCTACGCGTCCACCCTCATCGTGTGGCTGGCCACCGGCGTGTGGCACGGAGCGGGCTGGAACTTTGCCCTGTGGGGCCTGACCAACGGGGCGGTCATCATCATCTCTCTCACCATGAAGCCCCTCTACGACCGGTTCCACGGCCGCTTCCCGACCCTCAAGGCCACGAAGGGCTACGGCGTTTTCGAGATCCTGCGGACCTTCCTCCTCATGTGCCTCATCCGCCTGTGGGACTGCTATGCGGGCCCCGGGGCCGTGGGGCAAGCCTTCTGGTCCCTGTTCACCACGTGGAACTATGGGGCGGTGTTCTCCGGGCTCTCCGCCCTGGGCCTTGCCCTCAGCGACTGGATCGTCCTCCTCGTCATGGCGGCCCTCATGCTCACCGTCAGCCTGATGAAAGGCGAGGGCTCCTTCCGCGCCAAATACTTTTCCACCTCCGCCAAACTCTGCTTCGCCGCCGCAGTCCTGCTGATCCTCTGCCTCCTTCTCGGCGCCTACGGCCCCGGCTACGCCGCCTCCGACTTCATCTACGGACAATTTTGAAAATGAAGCGCAAAAAAAGCACGGTCGCCCGTGCTTGATGGTGCTTCGATGTGCTTGGCTGTGCTTCGGCGCGCTCAGTGCATCTCGCAGGACGCGCAGCTGCCGCAGTCGGGGAACTGGGCGGGGTCGTAGGGGATGTTGTTCTTGTCGAAGTAATCCTTGAGGG
>LXOW01163742.1_pt4 | contig 27869 bp, 51 predicted proteins | sample 1368591 | NCBI WGS metagenome assembly LXOW01 (sample SAMN04884650, study PRJNA319009) | bovine gut metagenome | isolation source: Cow rumen | host: Bos taurus | place: Italy: Legnaro (PD) | collected 2014-07-09
GATTAACAATATCCATAAATTCTTTTGTAGGGGTTATGCCATCTATAAGATATTTACCATTTCTAATATCCATTAAGAAGTCATGTTCTTTTTCTCTATAAGTATTAATCTCTCCGTTTTCAAGAATGTCTTTTGCCATTAAGAAAAGTCTTACAAGATGCATCTGGTGTTTACCAAGCTTGTCATGTTCAATAGCTTTGTCATTCCTTATACTTTTAGAGTAATCAGAATGCACACAAAGAATACTTTGAGAGAGCTTTACAAAATTCTCCAGCTTATACTTACCAAGAGGATGTATGTAAATTTCACCATTCTCTTCAGTCGCAACGGTAGTGCAGTCAATAACATTATCCCTACAAAGTGCTTCAAGTGCTTTCTTTATAGATCTTAATTCATTTGTTGTTGCTTCTTCATTGGCTCTGCCAGATTTATTATTTAATCTATTAAGCTGTGCCATAGCATAACCACTAAAAGAATTAAGAGCCTTCTTAGAAAGGAACAATTGTTTATTATCAAGAATCATTTGCCCCAAAGGAGAGACATAAAGATAATGTTCTGGTTTAAGCCCAAGCATTTCTATAGTATTAGGATTACAACTGATGAGCAGTTTAAAAATCTTTTCTAAAGAATAAACTGTAGTATCAGTTTGATTATTAGTTACTTGCTCCCAATCTCTTCCTGTAAGAATTTCCTCTTTACTTCTTGTTGCAATCCCTCTTAGATCTAAGTCAGAAGTTTCAACATTGGTTCCATAAGCATGACTTCCACCAAGTCCTAATAGAATAATATTGTTCCCAAGATGAGGATTCGTTCTTAAGAAGTCATATTCTGAAGTATTAAGTTTGTTTTTAATTTCTTCGATCGTCATTATTACTTTTATTCTTCTTTTTTCCAGTTTAATCTTTGTCCACAATTACGACAATAGCTATAGAGTACAACTTCTCCACAATAGGGACAGCAGACATCTGTAGTATAATTATATTTGATTACTTTCTTTGGAATTTGTTTCTCTAATGCTTCTATTGCCAAATCATATGCAGATACTGTACCGTCAAAATCTAAATATTCTTCAAGAAATTCATTCTTTAATCGTGTTAGTTTTTTTATTGCTTCTTCGTTTGTCATTACTTAACCTTCTCGTTTGTTCCAAAGATTTATTGCTGCTGTTTTTGCTTCTTTATTTCGTTCGGCATCTGCTCTGTTTGGATATAAATATTTAGAGTCTTGTTGCCAAGTAACTCTTGGCCCATAACATTTGCAAGTATTACAATAGCATTGACTATGATACAGGGCAAAATCGTTTGCTTTGCTTACTGAGTATCTAATATCAGCTCCATTACAGAAAGGACATTCTTTTACTTCTTCTGATATAATCTTATATGCTTCCATTATTCTTTATCCATTCTTGCTCCACAACAAGCACATCGATATCTATGACTGTCATAGCCATATTGAATTTCACCACATAAAGAGCACTCTTGACCACTTCCGGTGTCGATCCATTTTGCATGTTTTACAGGCTCAACATCTGCTATAGGGAGTTGCTTAAGATTAATATCGTCTGTCTGATATCCTACGTTATATTCGTCACCTACTAATCTTGCATTGCCAAGCATTTCTCGTACGTCTGAAAGTTTTACATACTCTTCCATTTATTACTTTCCTTTCTTCTCACAGATAGGACACTCATTTTCACAGAGCATATAAGTACCCTCACTGAGCCATAGAGCTCCACACTCTTTAGTCTTTACTTCAATGCCAATCTCGTGTTCATACCATTTCTCTATTGTAAGACATTGGTCATTACCGTCATGGGTAAAGATATGTATCCTCTTAAAGTTATAATTGCCAAATCCTAATGAATGATTGCCACATCCCGTAGCAACAGTCAAAAGAAGAATTACCATAAGAATGGCAAGAATACTTGTAATTATTTTCTTCATTATATATCCTCCGTTTAAACTTCTCTTATCTCTACCTTAATGATTTTCCAGATACTATCTCTATATTCTGGATATCTTTCTTTAATGTTTTCAATAGCTTCTTTGGCATAACGAAGACTATGATATATCTTAACCTTTCTCAACTGCTTGTCAAAGCAGAGCCCACAGTAGTATACATCATTTTCATTTTTCAAGATATATCCTGAATCTTGGTTTGCCATTTTTATAATCTCCTCTTGTCAATATTATCTTGTTTCTCATTGACAATTATATTATAATATATTTTTATTTATTTGTAAATAATATTTTGAGCGAATTTTAAAATATTTTATCTCATCGTTAAAAGCTGAGGATCTCAACCTTCATCACTATCATCGTTATCATTGTCATCTTCTTTATCCCAGTCAGGATTATCTTTCTTATACTGCTCCCACTCTAAATCATCATTAGTCATACCTGCTTTTACGTCTTCAAAGTCTTCTGCATGTAATAGACCTGATTCAAAAAGCTTTTCTTTAATACAGTATTCATCACCGTCGATCCAGACAACATATTTAGAATTAGTGAGAAATTCTTCTAAGGATACGTTATGTGATCTTAAGAAGTTCTGAAGTAACCCTATACTCTGATGATCTATGTAACCTTTAATTACACCATACCAACTACGGTCTTCCTCATCATCATCTTCATCTACTTCTACATCATGTAAATCTAACCAGCCACCTTCTGTATACTTAGTAAAGATACCACAAATTTCATCTATCTTATCTTGATCATCATGATAAGATGCCAGAGCAAATCTAACTTTATCTTTAAAAGTAGTAAGTGGTTCAAAAGGTGATCTACCGAATTCTAGATCATTATCCCATACCCAGTGACTACCCTCTTCGCTTAACCAAAGATCTTTCATGATCTCTTCTTTAGTATAAGTATGACCATTCTTACGAATAGATATACTGTGAGAACTAGAACTGTTGGTTTCAAATACTCCTCTTCTAATCTGAAACATATTGTTTATCTCCTTAATTTTTATTTTCGTGCTTTCTATAAAACACTATTATATACAATAAAAAAAGAGCTTTGTCAGCTCTTTTTAAAATTTATTCTTTCTTTTAGTTTATCTCAAAACCAATGCAACTGTCCATCATCTTCTCTATTAGTCTCATTAGAATCTGTATTATCTTCCTCTTCATCTGTAGATGGAAGTTGACCAGACAGCATCCGTTCTAATAGGTTCTAATAGAGTTCTTGCAAGAAGATTCTCAAATGCTTTATTATCTATTTTTATACTACCTTCTTTAGACTCACAAATCTGATTGTGATTGTTTACCGGTTTAGGTTTATTATAAATCTTTAACAGATAAGGAATACTGCGTTCTTGTCTATATGTATCTTTACCTTGAACTAATCCTATTCCGTACATTTTGTTTGTCCTCCGATTCTTTTTTGTAAGTCTTTATTTAACTTACATTATATATTATATCATAAAAGCCGTTGTTTGTAAACGGCTTTTTGAGCATTTTATTTTAACAATAAATAAAACCATAAGCTATAAGACCCCAACATACTACGCTGAATAAACCACAGATAACTTTTATTATATCACAGATGACAGGATGTCTGTCTTCGAAATCGTCAAGTTTCTTTGTGAATGCCTGAAATTTTGTCATTGGTATTTACCTCATTTCTTTTCTGTTCGTAAGTTATTTTTAACTTACATGTATATTATAACAAAAAAAAGACTGTTTGTAAACAGTCTTTTGAGCGAGAATAAAATTTTATTTTATTTAAACATATCAGCAACTTTATAATAATCTGCTTCTGTTAATCTAATCGATTCTTCAATGNNATTCTGTACTGATCGATGCGACTGATTTGTTAATCTCTACTTTGGTAGCAAGACCAAGCTTTGATTCGATAATGATCTTATCTTTAGTTATAGTCAAAGTTTTTACTCTACCTAAGATTGCATCAGCTACTGTATTAGCCGGAAGAGGTTCAGGTGCAGTAGTGACTTCAGGAGTTGGCGATGTCATAGATGCAGGATCTGACACTGTAGTCTCTACAGGTTTTGCACATCCGCCTAGACTAGTGACCAAAGTCATTGCGCAACAGCTAAGCATAAGTATGCCAACTAGACTAAGAGTTATTCCAAGAAATGTTGTTCCGATTCTACCCATTATTTATTCTCCTACTCTAATTAGATTTGTATGTTCCGCCCAATCCACATCAAACAGATCATATGAATCAGCAAGTTTATTATAGTCATTTATATGAGAAGCCTCTATGAAGAATGTACCATCATAGAAATTCATAGTTCGACTACTTTTCATCGGATCATAACCGGGACCAACAGAACCATCTTCATATAGTGGAGTTATTATATGATCACCGGATATTACCTTAACTACTATTCCTCTAAGATTTTTTTCATTCTTAATTTCAAATGGATACTTTATATTGTTATAATCCATTACATTAACTATCATCTTTACCTCCTAGAATATAATGTCTGATCGTGTGCCTGTCGCAATCTTCTGCTCACCTAATCTACTTGCTACTGGATGTTCTTTTTCGTAGAGACTAATTACCCAGTCAGCTTCTTGATATCCAGTCTTTGCGGCAAGCAGTAGTAAGTCTGTCTTAATTTGCTTGTTGTCTTTCGCGTATTTGTTGATCGCCGATATGAATGTCTGGATTACTAATTTAGTAAGAAAGCTTTTTCCTTTCGGGTTTGCGTATACGGCATCTACCCAACCTTCATAGTAAGTCGACAGATCTGGATCAGGATCTATTCCTGTAGCAATCTTAGTCATAGTAATTTTCTGACCAAGCTTCTTACGTTCAGCAGTCTGTAATTTACTTTCACCAATCTTCTTCTTTAATGTCTTGTTCGGTTTAATAGCATCATCTATAATAACAGCTGATGCTGTTTCTAAATCCACTCTAATTCTATTACGATCATCCGGATCATATCCGAGAATTCCTAGATTAGCAAGTTCATTATCACACTCTAATTGATCCTCTTCAATTAACGTAGTTTTGTTTTCAACATACTTTCTGTCTAACCTAAAGAATCCTTCGTTATCGAATCGAGCTTTAGTTTTAACTCTCTCACTAATCTTTAGGATACAGCTGAAATATACAGCCGCAGGTAATGATGTAAGTGTTGCTAGTTTTATATTATATTGTCCATATGCATCTGGACTCATTAAATCTACATATGCCACAAAAACATTCCTCCGAACTTATCTTAGTTTCACTTATACTATACGGTATAATAGAGCCTAATCTTTCGATCAAGCTCTATTATTTTTCTTAAATACCTGCATAACTTGCTTTCAAATCAGCCAGTGCTACATCTAGCATCTTATATTTCTTCTGATTGTTCGCTTTCTTTATTGCATTGAAAGCAGCTTCAAAAGATTTCTGACTTGCTGAATATGTAGACAAGAAATACTTCTCGTAATTATCCGACAAAGCACACAGTTCTTTGACCACTTTGAAAGGCCAGAATTCTGATGTATGTCTTGTATACTTTGTCGGATTACCTTCGCTGTCGGTAGTTTTAATTACTTTCTTCTCATGCTTGTACGTATCTTTGTAGGCAATGGTGTCAAAGATAATTGCCTCAATTATCTTATTGTTATTTATGTAGTGCTGAATTACTGCTGCCACTGCCTCTTGACTAGCTGAAGTATCTACTGACTCATCCGGAATAGTCTCAATCAAAGCTCTATCCTTATCATCATCCGAACCTGCCATTGTAGCATCAAGACTTACAGTCATATGCTTACCAAGATTCTTCTGAAGATTAGATTCGTAATAAGCAGCCGCTACAAATCTAGTTGCCAAGATCTGATTAATTACCTGCTGCGCAGATAACTTAGAATCCTTCTGCCAAGCTCTAGCATCTGGCGCAGTTGCCATGAGAATAGCACCAACTACCCAATCGTAGTATTCAGTATAAGAAAGATTAAGAGTTATATTTTCTGAGTAGAGCTTATAGATCTTATACCAGAATCGAAGCACTAGCGCACAGAAGTAAGCGTCTCTCTCAGGGCTCTCAGTATCTGTATATTCACAATATTTATCTGCAAGCTCATCTATAGAAATTTTCTCATAATCTCCTACTGCTTTTGCACATGCTTTTAAATCTTTATAAGTATCATAAAGTTCTGTCATATAAATTCCTTTCCTCCAAATCTTTCTTAATTAAAATGATAGTTAACCCTCTTTGTAAATTCCGATTCTCTCTTAGCTTCTCTGATATCAAGAAGCTCTTCAACAGTAACTGCACCTCTGTAAACCTTTGCTGCTTCTTTGCAATTAAGTCTGATATGTTTTGTAGCTTTGCCATCAGATGTCGGACGCTCCAAATCATAATAATAACTCTGTCTGCCAGGATTCTTTGAAAGAGAGCGATCCTGTTTTCTCTTAGGCTGCACTTTTGCAATACCTACATGAACACATCTCCAGCCGTTGTCAAACTCTTTGTTTAAATATTTACTTGTACGTGCCATTGTTTCGTACCTCCTTATTTATTTTGTATTTATATTATATCACAATATTATTTATTTGTAAATAGCTTTTTGAGTAAATTTAAAATATTTTTTTAAATTCTTACCATACTCGTAAATATCGTGTCGATGTTTTCAGTATACTCGCCATCAACTACTCTGGTCGACTCTACACGAATTTCAATTCCTTCTACGCTGTAAGGAATACTGTAATCATCTCTTACGTCGATTCTGTTATCGAGAATATCATCTCTGAGTTCTTCTGCAAAATCTTTAGCAGCATTTGCATCATCAAAGGTTTCAGCGAGACACTCAAAGTCTACTACATTGTCATCATTGTCTAGACCAAGTAGCCAAACTTCATACATGATGTCACCATCTTCATCATCGAAATCTATGTCTTCGAAATCTTCGTAGTCTTCGTTTGAACCTTCTCTGTCACCATAGTAGTAATCATCATAATTATATGCCATAAATTTAAATCTCCTTTATTTATCTTACATGCCAGCCGTCTTCGTCTGGATAAATTATTCCTTCATCTTTTAGAAATTCCACTGCTACTTTACTTGCTGCATCGATATCTTCATCTTCTGCTTGATAACCAATGCCGTATCTTTCGCTGTTAAAGAATCCCCAGTTCCAGTCAGTCTCAATCTTACCGTTATTAATTCGTACATTTACATAATAGTATCGACTGTTAGTAGGATGTAGAACTTTCACCGCCCAATGAGCCGGACTGATTAGCTTAAAACTTTCTGCTTTCCACATAAATTACATTACTCCTTTACAAACCAATTTGCTTCATCATCTTGATAAATAACTCCTGCTTCTTCTAGTAGACAGATTGCCACGCTAGTTGCATCATCAAAATTATTATTATCTTCTTGAGTTTCTTTTCTTAGTTCATCTTCAGGATCTTTCTTAAAGAAAATATACTGACTCCAGTCTGCATCTATATCGTGATACTTTTCGTCTACCCATATGTCTACCCAATATAATCTAGCATCTTCTGGGTTTTGTACTTGTACTTTAAATGATACTCTATCTATGACCTCATACTTAATTGGTATCCACATCGTTTTCAGCCTCCATCATTTCTTCTAGTATTTCTGCTACAGGTTTCATCTTTGCTCTGTATTCTTCTACCGTCATTGTAGCATCATCTTCTGCCGGATACCAAAATGGTCCTGACCAATAGAACCATTCGCCGTTAGAAAAAAGATAGTTACACTCTTCATCAAGTTTTGCTTCGAAGAATTCTTTAAGGTTTTTAAACTCTGCAGCCGGACAGGTCTCACCTCTATCTCTGTATGCTAAACAGTAGTGGAGACTTCGATACATAAATCCTCCATCCCAACCTTTCTTGGTTGACTTAGGTTTCTCTCCAAGATAAGAGAGGTCACCTAGATCCATCAACTCATCGAGATTAGTTTCATTATAATTATTTAAAAGTATCTGACCATTATTTTCTAGATATCCATCCCAATGACAGTAGATACTTCTGATAGTTCCGTCAGGTTTCTCATAACTGATTCTAGATCTTGTTGCCATTAAACTGTTTCCTCCTGCCATTCTTCTGTGTGATATTCGAGATTAACCAAATCTCTTTCTTCTGAGTAGTATCCATGGTCAAGATACTTTGATATCTCTTCAAAGATTGCTGAACAACTGTTGCCTGTACATACTCTTACAGTTCTTGCTCCGCCTTTATAATTGATTACAAGATACTCTTTCTCCCAACCCTCATGAGTTAAACTCTTGAATATTCTATATCTGATACTCGTTACATTGTCTTGTACCTTTGTAACAGCCTCACTTATTTCATTAACAAATTTTACTTTCTTAATCAATCCTGTTGTCATAATTATTTCCTCCTCGTCTTTCTGTAAGTCATTCATCAACTTACATAATATATTATACCACGCTTTAAATCATTTGTAAATAGCTTTTTGAGAATTTTTTTTTAAATTAATCCATAAGCTAACAATGCAAGACATGCCGCAATAACTATACAACAAAGAAAAGAAATCATTGTTGCAAGTATGGGGTGCTTATCTTCAAAGGCATCAATTTTAGATTTACGTTTTTTCATTTGTATGTTCCTCCATTTCTTAGTAAGTCTCTTATCAACTTACATGTATATTATATCATATATATTTATATTTGTAAATAGTTTTTTAAAAAAATTATGCACAGAAATCTAGGATACTTTCTGTGCATATTATCTAGGTAATTGTATATAATGTTTCTTAATATAAATCACAACACTTTATATTAATACCACATACAAAAGTAAACTTCAGCATCTGGATCAGTTTCGTATAACTCTTTAGCTTTTGTAAAGAAGTCAATAGTATCTTCCCACTTTGCTTCACTATTCCAAGTTCCGAATCCATCATAATCTTCGGAAATGTCGTAACCCTCTTCGTCAAAGCTATGTGTTGCTAGGATATTTTTTGCTTCGGCTAAGATGTCTTCGACCTCTTCTTTAGTTACAAGATAGTCTTCACAACAACCGTCATCGTTATTGCGATGTCTATAACTCTTAAGATTATCCAAGATTACTTCTAACTGATCATTTGCTTTTCTCCAGTAACCTAACTCTATATTATGGGATTCATCTGAAACAGGTACCATCCCAAATATGCCACTACAAACACCGGTATGCTCTGTGCCTTCTGTATTTGTTTTTGACTTTGCTCTAAGCCACATGTCTAATCCCATGTTAATTCTCCTTTGCTTTTTCTAGTGAGTCTTCCCAAGCTTTCTGTTCTTCTACATTATACCAATGACCCCACTGATTCTGCTTCCAACCTGGATTTTCTTTTAGCCATTCTTCTAGGGCATCCTGATAGTCTGCTTCACTAAGAAACCATTCAGCATGATCATCAGGGAAGGATCTATAGTTCATAACATCTTGATCTTCATCTACGAATTTAAACTGACCACCATATGCATGATCATGCGGAATCTGAACCCACTCTACTATATAAGCATGTTCTTCAATGTAAGTGTGGATATCATTATAGTGAGTACTATCATTCTCTGAATTCTCATGTAAGACCTGTATAAACTTCATTGCCTCTTCTAAGCTTTCAAAATACATACTATTAACTGACATGTTAATTATCCTCCTTAGTTAATTTTCTATAGTAAGTGAAAAAGATTCCAACCCCATCCAGATAGAGATAATACTTTTCACTAGCTTTATTTAGTTCTGTTACGATGATTGATCGGATCTGTAACTTATCTAAATATAGTGCAGCGACTGGTGCATGTTTATAGTTAGACAGTTCTATAATTACATTTCTTTCGGTTGCTCATTTTGCAAATAAATTACTGACCTCATTCATTATCTTCTATCCTTTGCATAGTTCTAAAATCAGTCTTTAGATCTTCGTCTGTTCTATCATTACCTAATAGCACATCTATAATATGACCACCGAATAATGTATAGGAAAAGAATTCATTTAAAAGATTTTCATATAACTCATATTCTTCAGTATAAAACTTTTGACATATTCTATATGTTCTATAACTATATAAGTTATTAAAAGTATCCAATCCCTGTCGTAGTGTTTCTTTGTACTGTCTAAATGCTTCATTAGCTGCTGCTCTAAAACCATCTGCTAATTTACCATTAGCATTGCGCAGAAGTCTAGCTGCGCGTACTTCATTATAGTTACGAAGAAAGCTAGACTTGGGATGTTTGTTTTCTAAGGCAGTTTTAATCAATCCCTCGGTGAAGTCTAGCATTTCTTCTTTTGACATATTATTTTTATTTTGTTCTGTGAATCAGTTCATATCATCTCCTTAAAAGAATTAGGCCTTAAGACCTAATTCAAATTGCTCTATATGAGAAGTTGGAATACATTTACGAATTTCATCAATATTTTGCGTCTTACCAAATGTAAAACCGTAATTTTCAATTAAATCGAAAACAAATCCAACATTGTTAATTTTATTTCTTTTGATTTGTGAATAAAGACTTGCAGGAATTTCTTCGTCTTTTACTTTCTTAAATGAGATTGTAAAACTTGGATTCCATTTCATTGCAAATCCACCTGAAGTTTTTCTCAAAGAATTTATTACAGTCTTTGAAGAAGTTTTACCGAATCTGTTATCAAACCAGTTCTCAAGATAATCAGGAATCTGTGCTGAGATACTTCCAACATGACCAGCAATCCAACCTAAGTCATTATAAAAAGTATTTTCAACTGAAACAGATTTTCTTTTAATCTTATTCAGGTCGTTAAGAATCTTCTCTTGTTTCTTTTGAAGTTTCTGTCTTGCTTCGTATTCTTTCTTTGTTGCAAGTTCTGCTTCTTTAACAATCTTTCTAACTTCTAATTCTTTTTCAATTTCTTCAAGATGAACTTGATATTGAACATCTGCAACCTTCTCAAGTTCAACCATTGCATCTTTTATAACATCTTTCAATTCTACATTATATAATACAATAAAATTTGTTTTTATTGCAAGGTTAATATAAAATGATCTGATTTCTTCTTCAAATGCAACTTGGGCTGCAATACCAATCGGTACATCANNCGTCAGATGTGTATAAGAGACAGCCATATTTAGGACTCTTTACCTTTTCACCGATAAAAGTTTCATTAAGTTCATTTTTAATTTCTTCAAGAACTTCTTGGTAGTTTTCTCTGTTTACATCTTCATAAGTTTTCATTTTATGTTCCTCACTTTCTTGTAAGCTTTTTCTTGCTTACAAGTATATTATATCATATTTATAATAACTTGTAAATAGTTTTTTGAGAAACTTTTAAAAAAAATTACCATGCAATTTGACCTTTGTGCTTAGGCTGTCTTTTAAAAGACCCCTTTCCTTTTCGAGGGGTAAAGGTCTGAGCTTTAAAAGTAAGTCTTGCTTCCAAAATATTTTTGTCCGGAACATTAAACTCATGTTTAATAACCTTATCTTTCTTACCTGTTTTATCTATTATTGTAATTGTTCTTTTCATCTTATCCTCCTTTATGCAAATAAAGCTGAGCCAGTAACGTTATCTAAAGGTCTAGGCATTTTCATTGCAACTCCAATCATTTGATTGTTTAGAAGCTCTGCTCTACCTGCACAATATTTGTTGAAGACTCTTACAAAGTCATCATTCATTGCATTATTTATAGGATTATATCCGGCATCATAAAATCCAGGGACAACAGTTATACTGTCTTCAAAGATTATTAACTTGCCTGCATCATCGTGTAAATTTATTTTATACATTTTTATTTTCCTCGCTTTCTTGCAAGTCATTTTTAACTTACGAGTATATTATATCATATAAAAATATCTTTGTAAACAGTTTTTTGAGTAAAATAAAAAGATACTCAGTTATTACCAAGTATCTTTAAATTCATTATTTACTTTAGATATAGTTCAACTTACACAACGACCGGACCCAACTCCGCGTATCCTTAACTTTGATTAAGTACCCATCCCCACTGATCACTACAGTACTCTCCGGAGCAGTAACTGTCGATATCAGCGTTCCTCAGTATCTATATAAATACATAAATAATATAGTGAAGTTTTTCAGCCTTTCACAGGGCATCCCTAGTTATTGGCCAGGTCTCTATCCGATTCATTAGTCAGCGGTCATCTAGATCTAGATTCCGGATGGCCCCCATCCTAATTACTATTCACTAAAGTTTCACGATGCTTTCGGGTTTCGGCACCCGCATCAACCTCTGATCTCACTAAGAAGCTCTCAGCATCGGATATAAGCTTATGATCAGTGGCATGTCTTATAGATGTATTATAGTTTATTTTATTTCGGGTAACTACTAAAGTTTTAAAACCCCTGGAGCTAGTGAGAGGATTCGAACCCCCAACTTAATGATTACAAATCATTCGTTCTGCCAACTGAACTACACTAGCAAATAAAAAATAGATATATATGTGATTGACATACATATCTATTATACGATATTTTTTTATTTATCTGTCCTGTAATCGAGATAAACTGGAAATCTCAAACTGATTCCTCCATCTTGATTAGTTGTTTCCTCGAAATACTGAACGACGATCGTGCGTCCAAGCCACTCGTCTTTGTGATTCCAAATCTCATCTCTAAGTTCATCAGAAAATCCAGACCCAACCTTTACGGCAAAACCTTTATAGTCAACAATCAATGCACCTAATCTTCCGGCATGTCTGTTAGTTCCTTCTTCAAAACCAATTACTTCAAGATCAAGATCGTTCATCAGTTTCACTTTGAGTAAATCCGAACTTCTCTTAAATCTGTAAGGAGCCGACCCAACATTAAGCATAATTCCCTCATCTCCATTAGCAATCGCGTGATTAAGATACTCAGTAATCTTACTTGTATCTTTACCATAATAAAGAAGAGGAAGAAGTTCAAAATAAGTTAGTCTATTACTGCCATCAGAGTTTCTGAGTAACTTCATAGCTTCTACTCTACGGGAGCAGTATGGAATAGTTGAATATTGTTTCTTAAAGTCTGAAATCGGTAACCAATCAAAGACCAACATTTTAAGACCATGCTTGATTCCATCTTTTCTGGAAATCTTCATAGTTTCCTTATACTGTTCTTTGCTAATCAGCGTTCCTTTGTTAAGAAGAGTTAATTCACCATCAAGCATGAAATTATCTTCAGAAATGCCGGCAAGTTCAGTTTCAAGGTCAACAAGACCTTCGTACTTCTGTCCGGCTCTTGTATAAAAGGAAACAACGCCATTTTCTTTGAGTGCTACAATTCTACCGCCGTCAATCTTTGTAGTGATAGCAAATTCCTTACCCTCTACTACAGAAGGATTGTCAAAGTATTTGTTTGAAAGAGCAATTTTAAATTCCGGAATAAGCCCGGGCATAACATGGTTAATTGTTTTAGCATCCATGCCAAGATTGAGATTCTTTGTGATTATTGCTCTAAGAAGAGGACGAAGATCATCAGGAGTTCTATTCATTACTGCATGGACACGAGCAATATCTTCATCTCTGCCTGTATTATGTTCTTTAAGATACTCAAAAATATCGCCATCGAAGAGGACAGGAGCTGTTGTCTTTGTAATTTTCTTATCTGAAATGCCAGTAACAATATAAGGATTAAAAACAAAGTTTAAAAAATACTTTACATCTTCATTGTTTCTGTAATCATTCCAAAGCACAGCAGTTTTTCTTATTCTGCTATTATCTTCAAGAATCTCATCAACAAATTTTTTAAAAGTTCTCAAGTCTCTCATAATATTTGCCTCACTTTCTTGTAAGCTTTATTTAACTTACAAATATATTATAACATAAAAAGGGGTATTTGTAAACCCCTTTTTGAGCAAATTTTATTTATTCTTTAAAATGGTCAATCATTTCATCAATGTAATCGTGAATGATCCTCTTTAACATATCTGTATCGTCATAAGGATATTTGCATCCGCTTGAACCATTATCAGAAATATACACCATATCATTGCCAAAGTCATCTTGATAAAGTTCAATCTCAATATTAAAATATTCCTCTACCATTTTTATCCTCCTTACCAACTTGCCCTATATTTAACTTCCCAAAAAGATCCAAGTTTTTCTTCTTCAGTTTTAAAATTAAGAATCTTACGACAGAGGTCTCTAGTATATTCTACTCCTTTAAAATACCAATCATCATAACCATAATTTCCAAAGAAGAATCCAGACTTTGTAGGTAATACTGCCTGTGCACAAGACGGATCATTTAAAACTGCTTCACAGGTAAAGAGCAAATCTGCAAGGTCATCATCAGAGACATACATCTCTCTGCAATCATCTTCTCCGTCAGCACAATGCTGAACAAACCAGTTGTGGATAGCATTTTCTTTTCTCCAATATCCAACTTGATATTTAGTTGTCCTTTGCATAAAATTGCGCGATTGAATATCTTTTGCAAAGTCCTGAAGNNATTTTATTTTCCTCCAATTTCTTTTTTTGTAAGCTCTCATTGACTTACAAGTATATTATACTACAAAAAATTATCTTTGTAAATAGCTTTTTGAGCAAATTTCAAAAATTTTTAATAAGACTCCATAAATGTAAGAGTTGTATCCTCTTCTACCTCCTTAAGTCTTTCAAGTCTCTCTTCATAATCATCTGAGTCTTGAGTGTCAAGATCAATGATCTCTATATCAAGTTCTTCATCACTGTAGATATTCTGTACTTCTCCATCCTCAACTATAACTACAACTCTTTTCATTTTATTTTCTTCTGGAATCTCTTCCTCTTTTTCAAGAGCATCAGCAAGACAGTAAGTATCTTCATCTACAAAGTAATCATCAAGATTTGCGTCATACCAATCATTTGTAACAGTAACATAACCCTCATCCTCAGGACTTACTGACCAGGTTCCTGACCAATGTGGAAAAGTTGCAATAACTTCAATCATCTCATCTCTTGTTTTACAGTATTCTAATGCCTTCCAGCAATCTCTGATATGTGTATAATTTTTCATTTTGATTCCTCCTTATTTGCATACATACTATAAATTCTACCAGGAATTACAAATTTCTCATTGCAGTCATTACAACAACGATCGTTTATTATATCAAATTCGGGAAATACTATTTCACCTGATTCGGTTTTCCAAGCAGCACCTTCAGGGTTGTTTCCATAGTTATCATATATATCACCACAGATACAGCAGATACCTTTCTTTTCCATTTTATTTTACCTCCTGAACTCTTGTATACTCAAAGTTATGTCTAATCTCTTCATTCATAAATCTACCTTTTGAAGGGGCATTAAGAAGTTTCTCATAAAGAGTCTTTGGAACATTATTATATTTATAAGTTCCTGTGGGATATTCTACATAAAGNNGCAATTACATTTGAACTTTCAACCTTAATCATTTTCATTTTTCATTTCCTCATTTCTTATTTACTTTAGTAAATGTGTTTCTCATTTACAAGTATATTATAACATATTTTAATTCACTTGTAAATAGCTATTTGAGAAATTTTTTAAAAAAATATAAAAAAAATGAGAGACATTTTAAGTCTCTCATTTATATCCGCAGTTATATTAAATTTTAAATTTAGAATTTCCAGAGGTCATTGATAGCCTGAAGAAACTTATTATAGTTATCGAATACAGCATGTCTTGTATTATAGTAAGTATAATCTCTACTTACCTTACCGTCTTCTGAACGATATGAGTAGTGGAACTGTTCGTGAGTTTTAAGATACTCATTAAGTTTCTTATCAGCATCTTCTCTAAGAAGGTCAAGAGCTTTCTCAGCTTCTTCTACTTTAGCACGGTATTCTTTATATGCAGCTTTTATAGTATCGTTGCAAGATACTTTACCTGCTTCATAAAGATCTATTGCTTTTTCTACTGCACTAGCTTCAGCTTTCTTTACTTCAAGCGCTTTCTTTTTTTCTTCTTCAGCTTTTCTGAATTCAGCTTCTGCATCTTGAAGTTCTTTTAGTGTGTCAAAAGGTTTATTAAGTACCTTACTGTAGTAACCATAAGATCTAGCTTCTGCTATTTCCTCTGTTACAGGTTCTTCTTTTACGGATTCAAATCTACCGGTTTCTTTGTTTCTTGTAATCATTTCTAAATTCTCCTTATAATCTTTGAAATTATTTTCAGGGAGCAGTCCTAACCAACTCCCTGACTATATTACAAATTAACAATATATTTATTAAACCTGCGTTGCATTTGATATTTTTATATTGTCTATATAATATACAATATTTATTAACTTTTTATGATAATACATCTACATCATTATTAGTGCCACCAAAGTCATGAGCATCTACGTTAATGCCGATGTCTGCATCAAAGAGTTCGTCTAATTCTTCTGACTTTTCATCTTCAACCTCTTCACCTAAACCACCAAGAGGACTAAGAACAGATACATTGTTACCTTGACCTCCAAAGTTATGTAAATCAGCATTTACATCTGCTTTAAGATCAAAAAGTTCATCTACTTTTTCTTCACCTAAAATCTTTTTAGCAGCTGCTTGTTCACCAGCAGCTACGCAAGCGGAAATTGGATCAAGTACTTCATTTAGTGGTTTTTCATCATCAGCATGAGTGATTACTTTATTAACTTTACATGCATTAACAGCATTATCTGTTCCTTGAAGTTTTTGATCACTTTCTATAGGATCATTCTCTTCATTAACATGCTCTGCTAATTTCTTTTCTGCTAAAGCTTCACCAAAAGCTTGTGCAAATTCTTCATCTGACATATCAGTATATTCTTCATCATCCTCTACTGGAGGAGCTTCATCTTCACTAGGGAAAGGAATCTCTTCGCCTTCTCTAGGAAGACTGTCAAGATCTTCTGGCTCTGGTCAATCGCTATCATCAAAATTCCAAGCATCTAAAACTGCTTCTATACGATTAGCAACTTCATCTGCAGTTTCTTCTGCAGCAGCTTCTCTTGCTTCCTCACCTGCTAAATCTCTAAGAGCTGCTTGCTGTGCCTCGTATTCATCGGCGGCTCTATCAATTTGATCCATTTTATATTCTATATCTGCTTCTGCAGCAAGTTTGGGGTCACCCTCTTCATTAATGAATTCTGCTGTAGTACATTCATCGAGTTCTTCATCTTCTACTTCAACTTCTGATTCGGTAGGATCTTTAGCATCCACTAATTTGCCACCAATCATATCCTTTGGAGTTTCATCTGCAGAAGTCTTTTCTATTTCTGCAACTAATTCTTTAGACTCATCCGGTACGTAATCATCATCTTCGCTTTCTTCATCATCATTATCTTTAGCAGATTCTTCTGATGGTTCTACAGATTCTTCAGAACCATCTTCTTCTTCATCTTCGCTAAATAAATCATCTTCGAATGGATCCACATCTGCATCTACTTCTTTAGTAGAATCTATTTCATAATCAAATTCGGCAGGTTCTACTTCAGTATCAGTTACTTCTACTGCATCTGCAAAGTCCTGATCAAATACATCAAAGTTATCTCCGAGAATTGCTTTAGCAAAATCCATAAGTTCTTGAGCATCCTCTCCTTGAGTTTCAACTCTAGTATTATCTCCATCTTTTTCTATAGAAATTCTAAAAGCTTCATCAATATCATCTTCTACATCTGACATGTCTGAGTGTCCGCGCTCAACTCTAGAAATCACTTCTTCATCATTATCCCAAATGTCATCCCATGATCAAACGCATTCAAATTCTTCTGCGTCATCTCCTTCGGTATCTACTTGATATTCATAAATAAAAGTATCCATTGCTTGTTTAGCATATTCGAGAGCATCTTTAATATTAGTAAATTCTTTCTCTGCTAAATCACCAGTATTGGAAGTTACAACATATTTATATTCAGCCATCTTTTATTATTCTCCTTTTAAGCTGATTTGTAATTTTTTCAATTTTAAGTTGAAAACTTTTAACTTTCGATTAATTTAGCATAAAGAAAACAGAGAGCTTTTAAAAAGCTCTCTGTCTGCAAAAAAGAAAGGGGAAAAAATTATGAAAACGATTTGTCATCGAAAAACTCATCTTCCATTGCAATGTCAATATCTTCTTCATCGAAGTGCATTGCTATCAATTCATCCTTTGTAAAATCATTATCCATAAGATAACTTATGCAATTATGAACACCAAAGGCATCTATATACATATCTACAAACTCTTCAAACATTGCGAGTTTCTTATTTCTTAATTTCTCCTCAGGAGTACAAGAAGTATTGGAAAGGTTTGTAAAACCTGTTATAATATTTATATTTGTCATTAGTTTGTCCTCCTCGTTCTTTTAAATGGATGATAGTTTTCTCTATAAGCATTATTTTCAATAATGTCATCCATCCATCTTGCTCCAAACTGTATTGCAAGACCTTTAAAGTTTTTAATACTGAAAATTGTCAAATCATCTGGATAAGCATTGCTACCTGTAAGATAACAAAGTTCGTTCATTGTTTTACCAGTTGTTACATAACCAGTACCTTCTTTTCCATCTTCGCAACATAATTCAAGAGCTTCTTCAAAACTTTCTTCTGCAAGACCTTCCCAAGTCATTGCCGAACAATCATAAAGTTCTTTTAAATCTTCTTTTGTTTTAACTTCCTTAATCGTCATAATCTCATTCCATCCTTTTTGTTTTATTTAGTACTCACTCTTAAGTACATATATATTATATCATATTTATTTTCATTTGTAAATAGTTTTTTGAAAAATTTTTTAAAAAATTTTTAAATTAAGTAGCACCAATCTTTTGACCAACACCAAGTGCCTGGAATATGATCTTTTGGCGGTTGAAGTAATCCAACTAAAACTCTATCGTCTCGATCCTCAATTACAAAGTAAAGTGTATCCGGGTCTTCTCCAGGATTCAACCATTCCGGTTTTACTTTTACAATCTTGTGTGTCCAATCTTTTGTTTCCATATTGAGTTTATCCTTTTTTAACTTTTTTATTTTTTGCTCTCTGATAAAGTTTTCTAATTTGTCTTGTATTATATTTCACCGAGTGTTACACCTCCATTAATCTCTTTATTTTATTTATATCCTCTTCTGGAATTCTTCTTGTTAACCAACCACAGCCATATTTATAAGGCTTGCCATTTACTTCATCAAAAAGAAGACCGATAGATTCAAGATATTCACAATCTCTTCTATAGTCATAAAGAATAATTGTATCAGGCTTTTCTGCTTTCTGCTTTTCACGCCAGAGTTCAAGAGCTTCTTCCTGTCTTTCAGTACCAGCATGCATTGTATTAAGATGCCACTTTTTCCAGAGATCATAAATCTCTTTAAACAGAGGAGTTTTAACATATTCTGCAATCTCGTCAAGGTTCTGACCAGCAGAGTAAGCAAAAGTATGTTTTGGATTCCATATGTCTCCACGAGCTGTAAACTCAAGCTCACCAAGTTTGGTGGTTCTAAGTTCAATCTCTACTTCTACCGAACAATTCTTTCGACCTGAATTATTATAATCTATTTTACCAAAATTAAAAGTCTTCTTCATCTTCTTCATAATCCTCGAAATCATCAGAGTCATCTTCTGACCAATTAAGATCATTTATATGACAAGCTCTTGCTATACCCTCGTCTGCAATATCCATTGCAAAACTTATAAAATCTGAGAAACTCCATTCGGATAGAAAAGAATCTTCATCAAAGTTTAATGTTAGGAATCTTTCCATCTCCATAGAACTAAGCTCATAGCCTACGTGCTCAAGAGCCTCGCTTAGATTTTGTTTAAAGCCATACACATCAAGTTTAATCATAATTATCTTCCTTTCTTGTAGTACTCATTTTTTGAATACATTCTTATTATATACTCTCATATTTAATTTGTAAATAGCTTTTTGAGAATTTTTCAAATTTTTTTAATGTCCCCAAATTAATAATCCAAGAATCATTAATCCAGATAAAATTGTAGACCCTATGAAAGATAATGTTGGATGTCTTTCGCTCCATTTATTAACTTTTGTTTCAATTGTTTTCATTTTTATTTTCCTTCTTTCTATAATCACTTTTGGATTACAAACTTATTATATCATATAAAAAATGGTTTGTAAATAGTTTTTTTAAAAAATTTTAAAAAAAATAAAAGACCGAATATTTCATCGGTCTTTACGCGCGCATATTATATATAATAAGGAAGGAACTAGCTCGGAATCTTTATTTTACGAACTAATAAATGAATTCCAAAAGCTCCGATTGCATTTCCTAAAGTAGTTAATGCAACATAGCCTACACCTGTCCAACTAATTGGACCTGCAAATAAATAGAAGGTATCTGCAATACAGTGAGTACCTCCAGCTAGTATGAATGCCATAACACCAAGTACTACTGGGAGAAGATTCTTAGATCTATTATAGAGTTCTACTGCTAAATAAATGCATATGCCACAGATCAATCCTCTGTAGAACATTTGTAATGGATCTTTTACAAGTCTCGTTACTTCGAAGAAATCTATTGGCCATACTACTAAGTGATAACATAATCCAACTACTGCTGCAGTAATCATATTAACGATCATAATGATCACAGCTTCTACTCCAGTTTGTAGTGAATTAACATATCCTATTTTACCCGTAAATAATTGTGCCTCTAAAAGTATTACTGATATTAATCCTAAACTAAATAGAAATGCACCAACGATCTTATTTTCACATCTGACATAAAATATAGATGCTACTGATATTAGTAATCCTGCTAATACAGAACCTTTAATTAAATCAAATATTGATTGTTTTGTAAAATTAACTAATTTGTTTTGCATACTGATTCTCACTTGCTAATGTTATTCCAAGAACTGAATCATATCTTGGTTTGTTATTATATCTAAATCTTCCGAATTTCACTATTATATTCGGATACTGTTTTAAGATGTCTATCTTATCCTGACACTCCTCTTCAGTGTAACCTGTATAGATCACAAAGTCATCCGGGATGGCCCCTCGAAGAGTTTTCACTAATTCTAGTAGTTCTTCAAATGAATCTAACGGTTCCAAACCCTGACATACGATTGCGTGAGTTAATCCGTTACTAATATAGCGATTTACTATAGTAGTTACAGGTATATCTATGATCGGCGCAGATGCCAGTGAACTATTCTGACACACCTGGCATCCCGCTTCTCTATCACACTTAAAGTCACACCAAGGAAATTCTAAGATCATAGATATCTTTTTATAATTTATAACATCTTCATCTATTAATCCTTTAAGTTTCATTATTTATACCATGAATCCTTCTCTAAAACATTATACCACTTTCTAGCTGACCATTCTTTCTTTCTGATCTTCTGATAACTAGATACTGGGGTATAAAAACCTACCACACGGCTGTAAGTATCTGCTACTGGCTCTCCACATATTGGACATGTATTAGATCCGATAAATGCGTGTTTATGCTTACATACACTAATTTTAGTAGTAAATGCAAAATAAATCACATCCTGACCTGCTACGTAATTTAACATATCCCATGCTGATTCTTCACTAGCAAATCTATTCTCAATATTAATATGGGCAATGCAACCACCACCACACTTTGCATCAAAGAGATGACCAAGTCTGCACTTTTCTTGAATCGTGCATTTTTCGTATAGTGGAATCCACTGATTACTATAAATAAAGTATTTATCTGTCTCAAAGAGAAGATTATCGGCATTACAAATAACACCAGCACAGTTTTCTGCCGGAATCATTTCTATATTGAAACTAAAGTCACACTCAAAGTTATCTTTAACTTCATTCATAGTGTCAAGGATCTCTGTTGCAAACTCTACCGCTTCATCTGAATATGATTTATTACCAAATTCATCTGTAGTGATAAGACCAAACATATCCATAACTTCATACATTCCGATTCCACCGATCGTGCAGAACTGTTTATCTAATTCTACTGCACCATCCTGATAGTTTGGAAGTAATCCTTTTTCAATATTACGTTTTAGAATATGTCTCATAGCAGTTAATGCTTTACAATCTAGTAATACACGATCACGAAGAATCGTAAGATAGCGTTTTTTATTTAACTTAGACTCGTAAGCAATTCTCACTAAGTTAATAGTGGATACTCTACAGGATCCAACAGATAATGCAGTTCCACCAATACTGTTAATAAACGCGTCAAGCTTATTAGTATCACTAAGTAATCTGCAACAGTTACTGAGAATTCCAATATTATCGGATACAAAGAAGTTTGAATCGCTCCACTTCATATTATGTTTACTAGCCCATCTTGCAAATGCTTCGTCTTGGAATTTACCATCTTTATAGTAACAACTATATGTAAGTACTGGGAAAGTAAACATATTCTGTTCCCTGACTTCACTAACTACTTCCATGAAAACTTTCTGAACTCTCATGATTTCGTCTAATTCATCTATTGCCAGGGATCCATCAGGAAACTCTACGCCGCCAAATAGTGATTCAAGATAACAGCCATCAAAGATACTAATATTAGTAAAAGCACATTGATCAATACGTAAGAAAGGTTGGTTTAATCNNCCAAATAAGTACGTTAGGCATACCAACAGCACCAGATTGTCTGTTGCTTAAAAATGAAACAAATTCAATTACGTCATCAAAGTAAGTAGTAAGATGTTTTGGAGCCTGATTATTATAGCCTTTCAAAAAGAAAAGACCTTCAGTGGCTAATCTAGTAAAGTCGTTAGCCCAGCAGTAAGGGTAATAAGATGCAGATGAAGAATCGTTTAAATAAAAACCTTTACTAAATTCTTGCTCAAACCATTGTTTAGCTGTTCTTAATCCATACTTCTTTTTGATCTCTAAAAAGATCTTATTTAAGCCGAAAAGCTTATCTTCACTTTTAGCTTTCTCTGTCATGAATGATCTGATATCTTTATAGTTAGCATTAGCGTTAGGATCTATCGTGGCATCAGCCATAGTGTCTTTACTAACAAACTTATTTAAGAATTCTGAGAAATCTAATTGAGAGGGATGTATTCCATTTATATATAAGAAGTCTTCTCCATATTTCTTAGAGAGTTCTTCGAGATAATTTTCAAAGTCACGTGTAAGTTTTAGTTCAATTTGCATATATTAACCTTGCTCCTTTATAAATTTAATTGCCTGCGTAAAATCATAGTAAGTATCATCTACTCTGAGTATAGGAGCAGTAGTAATTCCACATTTTTTTCCTACTGTAATAACTGTATCCTGATCAGTTACTATTTTAAAGTCTAAATGTAATTGGTTTAATTTCGTTTCTATTACTTTACACTTAGCACAGTTTGTACTATATAAAGTTATACCTGTCATATATATACCTGCTTTCTTTTATATTAAATTTTAATCTTTAGGTATTTAATTTAGCTTCATAAGAAAGCTTATTTTTTTATAAATTTTGGAAGTATGCGATTTGATTCTTCTATCAAATCCTTTACTACTTGTTCTGTTAAGGTAAAGTTATCAAACGTTGGAAATACTTTTAAAACTCTAGTTCTATAAGTTAATTGAATATCTCTATAACCACCATTAGTAAACCAAGAAAGCTTTGCACCGTGATAATTTTTAAAATAATAAATCATATCAAATCTTTGATCTACTAAATATATAATATCATCTTTATAATTAAAATTATATGCGCCAAATCCCACCTCTTCTCCGTTGAGAATACAATAGAACTGCTGACCAGGATCGTCCATACACAATGGAATATCATATCCTCTATAATGAATAATAGATACCTGATCCGGCATATCTTTTGCGATAGCTGCCTCTTCACTATAATTATAGTTTGGAAATTCATTAGTAGTAAGACTTAATTTATTTAATTGTTCCGGATCAAATTCTTCTTTTATTTCTATAGCATCTTCAGTAACTATAACTGCCATAAATGAAATCTCCTTAATTATCTATAAGCTTGTAATAATATTTCTAAGTTCATCAGTAAATCGAGTATTTTCAACTTTATCCACTAAATAATCAGATAACTCTTTTTTATTTTGAATAATTTCAATAACTCGTTCATCTATTGTATTAGCACATGCTAATACTTTTATATATACGCTCTGATCACTAGTAATTCGGTAGATTCGATCACATGATTGATCAAATTGACTAAATGTTCAGGGAGTATCCAACATAATCATGTAATGGGCTGCTGGAAGTGATAATCCAGTGCCAACTTTACTGTGTGTTCCGATAAAAAGATTACATGCTGGATCTGTTTGAAATTTATCTACATTACTACTAACTATATCATCTGCTGTATTACCGGTATTTGTTAGTGGATTATATTGGGTTAGCAAATCTGCAAGCTTATATACTGGATCTATAAAAGTCGAAAGAATTACTACTTTCTGACCCTGCTCTAAAAGCTCTTCTGCTAATTCTACACATCGCTCAACTTTACTAGAAAGTATGTCTTGAGAAGTTAATACCCCCGGGGCGGCTGTAGCCTGACGTAATCTAGTAGTTAATGCAAGTAAATTACCAGAGTTTAATTCTATCTTATCTGCTTCTTCTTTGACCCCATCTCGAATTGCTTCGTAAAATTTCTGGTGTTCGTCTGACATTTCTACTAATTCAAATTCTACAAACTTTTTCGGCATATCAGATTTAACATCAGCCAGACTTCTNNGAAACCGCCTCAATTACAGTATTGACCTTTATAGTTAGTAAGAGTAGCCTGATCATTCTCAGTTCATGAAAGAGGACCATAGGCAGACATAGGAGTATTCACTACAAGAGTGCCACTTGCAGCTACTTTAAAAGGTGCAGCTAATTTACGTAAGTTATGTCCTTGATCACTAGAAACATTACCTAAAGCTTTATGAACTTCATCTACACATATAAGTCCAAATTTATTTACTGATTTTGAAATTGCTTCAATTATCTTTGTACTTCGCAGAGTCTCTATATTAGTGATTACAAAGAAAGCTTGAATTGGTTCTGTAAGCTCTTTAGCTCGCTCTGGAATAGTGGCATAACTTATTTTACCTTTAGAACTAATTTTCTGACCTAATATTCTGTAAGACTCTTTTGAAAATTTTTTAATTTCCTTTGCAAAGTTTAACTTAACTGAATTAACGCCACATATAATTAAACAATGATCTATAAGTCCTCTATTTTTTAGAGTCTCGGCATAATAAATCATTTCTAGAGTCTTACCTACGCCCATAAGATCTAGTAATAAAGATTTCCGTTGTTTTAAAAGAAAATTAATTCCATCAATTTGATGATCAAAAGGTCTAATTTTAAAATTACTAATTTCCTCTTCTGTTAACGGATCAAATCTTGAATCTGAAATCTCTTTAATTTCGGTGGGTAATAGAATAAGATCTATAGAATCATAAAAAGTAAGTACATCTAAAGCTTGTGAAATAGTATTAGCAGGTATCTCTCAACAACTTTCTTTTTTAAGTCATATATTAGGTCCAGGTAAGCTTTTAACAGCATCTACTAGTTCTGGTTTGTAATCAAAGTAAATATGAAAAGCAGATATGCCTGAAAGCTTTGTCGGTGGCTGACATTCTATTATTTTAATCAAGAACGAAATCTCCTAAATTACAGTATTTTATAAAACGCGCGAGAAGGCTATTAAAACGCTCTATATCGCATTTTAATTTTAGGACGTAAAATTATACTACTAAAATATTAAAATGAATTCTGGTAAATTCTGGACGTCCTGGGATAGTCTTATTACCAAAGAGTTGTGGAAGTATTAGAAAAATCTTTTTCCTCTTCCATTTTTTTGGTTTTATATTTAACTTCTATCTCTATAGAAAAAGGTTTATCGCAATGATCACACCAATAAGTTTCTTCGGCTAAAGGTTCTTTATTTTCTGGATATTCTTCATATAGAATATGACCTAGAGGATCTCTTACTATATTTTTAGGATACCCGATCATGTTAATAGGAAACAATAACTCTCCTGCTAAATATTCTCAATTACAATGGGGACATTTAATAATAGGTCTAGGTTGCATTTTTACTTCTTCCAAATCTGAAATCTCCTTAATTACGTTTTTTATTTTTTAATTTATTGCATTTGCTAAATTTCGCACGTCACGTGCGCACACGTTCAGTCTTATATATAAGCATTATACTATAACACTGAAGTATATATTATATATAAATATATATTATATATAATATTAATATATATAATTAATATATATTAGAAAATTGAAGTCTACAAAAATCTAATAACATTTTGATTTCGTAAACTAAACTTTCTTAATTATAATATACGATAATGCTCCTTTAAATATACTAGTTTTTTAATAAAATTTTCACTAATTAGCTTTTATATATTATATATATTTATATATAAATATATATAATATATAAAAGTGACTTTTGTTCACTAAATTCTTATTAACATTAATTTTATGAATAAAAATATAAAAACGAAATTTCCTAAATTACCTATAGATAATAATACCCCCCATTATATTATATCATATCTAAAATAAAATATAAATGATTTTTTGAGCAAAATGAAATTATTCTAATTACAGACATATAATAATAGAAACGCGCCAGAACGCAAAAATTTAGCCCTCTGGCTCACTTTTATTTTAGGCTAGTATAATTATACCNNGAGCATTCTGGTGCATCCTGGTGCGTGTTATAAATAAAAGAAAGGAGGCAATCAATCAAAACGAAATTTGATCAATTGCCTGGTAATAAAAGAGAAAAATATAAATAAAAATAAAAACAACAAAAGGTTTTTACCAATTAATAGAAAGAAGATCCATATCAGCAGTATATGTAACTTTATAACCTGCCGCTTCAAGATCATTCATAAGATTAGAAATGACTTCAGCTGCAACATTTGTTAAATAAAAATAAAGACGAGTTTTATTTTCATTAGCAGCTACATCAATAAGATTTTCTATTTCCTTATATATAAAAAGAGAATTAAGTGCATAATCCCTCATTCTCGATGCCGGTGTAAATTCATACATCATATTGTTATATATCTCCTTAATAATATAGAAAGGGAGGTGTGAGACAAAGAGTAATTGAGAAAGGAGGTCGATGAATATTAATCTTCGTCTCACATTAATATTATACAGTATAAAAAATAAAAAAGACGCCTTTTAATAAAAAAATAAAAATTTTTTAATAAGACATCTTTTTATACTTTTTTCTTAAATATAAACAAAAGGAGAAACAATAAATATGAAAACCTTTAATCTAGGACTGCTTACCTTATATAAGGTATATATAGCGGCGGAGTCCGCTGTGTCTTAGAGCTCTAAAGCTCTAAAGCATCGTCTAAAGCGTCAGCCGCACACTCAGTGATGCTTTAGCACTGTGCTCAGCATGCTTTGCATGCCAGTGCAGAGTGAAATCACTCTTGGCCCACCTCTGACACAGTTGCGCGGCAACCCTGGCATCCTTCAATTAATTTTAGCTTTAGTTTTTCAAGAATTTTTTAAAAAGTGGTTAGAAGTGGTTTAAAGTGGTTGATTGTGTATCAGATCATGCATCAGTATATAGGTGTAGTGGTTGATTGTGTATTACAGAAGTGGTTGATTATGTATAGTAGTAAGACTACAACCATAGACTGCAAAGCAGTCTTTAGCATAGTAGTTTCACTACTAGTATAGACAGTAAGACTGTCCTAGCACCTTTCCTATACTGTATTTCTATATATCCTTATATATATACTTCTTCTTACTCTTATATATAAGATAAATGAAATTTACTTAATTACCTTTTTATATATATAATAGTCTTAATTTATAAAATGTTAGTTATTTGCATTCTTTACATAATGTATTCATTATATATTACTTAATTATTATTTATTTTTTAATTGCTGCAAATCGAAATTAGTCTAATTACCGGATATAAAAAAAATTACTCTATACTTGTATATATAGAGTAATCTAATTTATATTAATGGTTAATAAGCATTATTTTTTACCACCAGTCTTCGTCTCCAAATGCTCTTTTTTCTCTCTCTGCATCTATAGCTCAGTCTGCCCATTCATTTTCATAATAT
>LXOW01136546.1_pt1 | contig 27851 bp, 21 predicted proteins | sample 1368591 | NCBI WGS metagenome assembly LXOW01 (sample SAMN04884650, study PRJNA319009) | bovine gut metagenome | isolation source: Cow rumen | host: Bos taurus | place: Italy: Legnaro (PD) | collected 2014-07-09
CTATCGGTTAGGACGAGAGATTTTCATTCTCTAAAGAGGAGTTCGACTCTCCTAGGGACTACCAAATTAAGCCACGGGCTTGAACTCGTTCACGCTCGGCCATTCAAGCAAGCTTGATGGCACTCGCTTAATCACGATTTTAAATCTGTCATCTGCACAGCCATGTGCTACCTCACGGGAACGGTGACAGAGGGGGTCAAACCCCGCCCAGGGCTGTCTTCCAGACATAAGACCCATAAGCTTTAAGTTAAACATTAAAATCATTAAATTAAAAATGGCAAATCACAAGTCATCCCTGAAGAGAATTCGTCAGGACAAGAAAAAGGCACTGCACAACCGCTATTATGCAAAGACCATGCGTAACGCTGTTCGCAAGCTCCGTGCAATGACCAACAAGGACGAGGCTGTAGCTCTCTATCCTAAAGTACAGAAGATGTTGGACAAGCTGGCTAAGACCAACATTATCCACAAGAACAAGGCTGCAAACTTGAAGTCAAGCCTCTGCCAGCACATCAACAAGCTGTAAGAAACCTTCGGAAACAGCATAGAAGACTGCAATTCTTAACAGATTGCAGTCTTTTTTTATATAAAAAAATTCGTTTAAGTCACATTTATTTTGTAACTTTGCGCTCGAAATGTGATTTACCCTAGCCAAAGGCTAGCAGCAAATAAGACTACACACTATTAAAATGGCAGAAGAACAAAACAACCCAAGTAATTATTCCGCGAGTAACATTCAGGTACTCGAGGGTCTGGAAGCCGTGCGCAAGCGCCCTGCTATGTACATTGGCGACATTAGCGAAAAAGGACTTCATCACCTCGTAAACGAAACCGTCGACAACTCTATCGACGAGGCTATGGCAGGCTATTGTACGCATATCGAGGTGACCATCAACGAAGATAATTCTATAACTGTACAAGACAACGGACGTGGTATCCCTGTTGACGAACACGAGAAGATGCACAAGTCAGCCCTGGAGGTTGTTATGACTGTGCTTCACGCTGGTGGTAAGTTCGACAAAGGCTCGTACAAGGTGTCCGGTGGTCTGCATGGTGTTGGTGTAAGCTGTGTGAACGCACTCTCTACCCACATGATGTCACAGGTATTCCGCAATGGACATATCTACCAACAGGAATACGAGAAGGGTAAGCCTCTCTATGACGTGAAGATTGTAGGAGATACCGACAAGACTGGTACCCGTCAGCAGTTCTGGCCCGACGCCAGCATCTTCACCACCACAGAGTACAAGTACGACATTATTGCCCGTCGTATGCGCGAGTTGGCCTACCTGAATGCTGGCATCACCATCACGCTGACCGACCTTCGTCCTGACGAGGAAGGCAATCTGAAACAGCCTGAGGTATTCCACGCCAAGGAGGGCCTGAAGGAGTTTGTCCGCTACGTGGACCGTCACCGCACATCTATCATTGGCGACCCCATCTGTCTGAAAACGGAGAAAGACGGTGTGCCCATCGAGGTGGCACTGCTCTACAACAGCGACTATAGTGAGAACATCCACTCTTACGTCAACAATATCAACACCATTGAGGGTGGTACCCACCTGACAGGTTTCCGCATCGCCTTGGCTCGTACGCTGAAGAAATATGCCGACGAGGACGACCAGTTGCGCAAGCAGATTGAGAAAGCCAAGATTGAAGTGGCTCAGGACGACTTCCGCGAGGGTCTGACTGCTATCATCAGCGTGAAGGTGGCAGAGCCTCAGTTCGAAGGTCAGACGAAGACCAAGCTGGGCAACTCTGAGGTGAATGGTGCTGTTCAGAAGGCTGTGGGTGAGGCTATGACCAACTATCTGGAGGAGAATCCCAAGGAGGCTCACACCATCTGCGAGAAGGTAATCCTGGCTGCTACAGCCCGTATCGCAGCCCGCAAGGCCCGCGAGAGTGTACAACGCAAGAGTCCTATGACTGGTGGCGGTCTGCCTGGTAAGTTGGCAGACTGTTCTGAGAAAGATCCGAAGCTTTGCGAAATCTTCCTCGTCGAGGGTGACTCCGCCGGTGGTTCTGCCAAGCAGGGTCGCGACCGTCATTTCCAGGCTATCCTACCCTTGCGTGGTAAGATTCTGAACGTCGAGAAAGTTCAGTGGCACCGTGTGTTCGAAGCCGAGTCTGTGATGAACATCATCCAGTCTATCGGTGTCCGCTTTGGTGTTGAGGGAGAAGACTCCAAGGAGGCTAATGTTGACAAACTGCGTTACGACAAGATTATCATCATGACCGATGCCGATGTCGATGGTTCGCACATCGACACACTGATTATGACACTGTTCTATCGCTTCATGCCCAAGGTCATCCAGGAAGGTCACCTGTATATCGCTACACCACCTCTTTATAAGTGTACCTATAAGAAGTTCTCTGAGTACTGCTATACTGACCAGCAGCGTCAAGCCTTCATTGACAAGTATGTTGATGGTGACGAGAATGCCTCAGCCCTGCATACTCAGCGCTACAAAGGTCTTGGTGAGATGAACCCTGAGCAGTTGTGGGAAACTACCATGAATCCTGAGAACCGACTGCTCAAGCAGGTAACCATTGAAAACGCTGCTGAAGCGGACGAGATTTTCTCTATGCTGATGGGCGACGATGTGGAGCCACGCCGACAGTTCATTGAGAAGAATGCCACTTACGCGAACATCGATGCATAACAAACTGAAAGGAGAATCAAGGTGGTTCTCCTTTTTTCTTTTTCCTATGATAACATGACGACAAAAGCGAGCAAAATCACAGAGATAAACCTGAAGGATGCCAAAGCATGGGGGCAAACCACACAAATGGGGCAGGAACTGATACTCACGGACAAGATTGACTCTTCCGTCCTCTCGCAACGCATGATTCGTTTTAACTTCATCCTCATGGCACTTTGCTGCAAGGGAGAGGCGCAATACCGTATAGACAAGCGTAAGCAGGAGGTAAAGGCCGGCGATTTGTTTTTCATGTCCCAGCGCCATATCATCGACGAATATACGGCAACTCCTGATTTCGAGTGCCAGTGCATCCTAGTCAGCCCTAATTTCTATCATGACTTTGTACAAGACGTGAAGAACGTCTCTTCGCTGCTTATCTTCTCGATGAACTTCCCAGTAGTCCAACTAACGACCAAGGAGAAAGATGTCTATGGACACTTCTATCAGGTGATTCGAGAGAAGATGACGGACACCCACCACTATTATCGTACGCAACTGGTGAAGGCGCTGTTGCTCGCCATGTTCTACGACATGAGCAACGTCATCTATCGTGTTGGTGAGCATGAGCCCCAGAAAATGCGACGCAGCGACGCCATCTTCACGGAGTTCATTCGTCTGTTGGAGAAGCACTACCGCACCCAACGACGTGTGTACTGGTATGCCCAGCAGTTAGAGATTACCCCCAAACACTTGACCGACTTAGTTATCAGTGTCAGCAAGCGTTCGCCGAATTCATGGATTGATGACTATGTGGTAATGGAGATTCGAATGCAACTGAAGAATACCACCAAAACTATCAGGGAAATTGCCGAGGAACTGCATTTCCCCGACCAGTCGCTTTTGGGCAAGTATTTCAAGAAGAACGTAGGGATGTCACCCCTTGAATACCGCAGAGGCTAATCTTTCTCCTTTTCAAAGAGCCGAGCCACCTCACACAACTCGTCATACCACGCTTCACCAAAGCGACGAATAAGAGGCTCCTTCAGAAACTTATATACGGGAAGGTTCAAGGCCTTTCCTTTTTCTATCGCATCTTTACAGATTGCCCACCTATTATAATTAAGTCCTATCAGTCCGTTACCAAAATTCTTCTCACGGATAGGATACAGGGCACAACTGATTGGCTTACAGAACTTGGTTTTCCCGTTGCGAAAAGCCTTTTCCAAAGCGCAAAGACAATGATCACCATCATAACAGGTAAAGACACAATCCTTGCCACGAACTATACTCGTCACCAAGTCGGCATCCTTGTCAACATAGGCGACACCTTGCTTGTCAATAACACTTTGTGCAGAAGCTGAAAGGTCGCCCCACACCGTATCAAGAGCATCTTCTATCCCTGCTACTTCGTCTAATGTCACAGGTGCTCCTGCATCACCTTCTACACAACAGATGCCTTTGCATTTCTCATAATCACAACAGAACTTCTCCGTGAGAATCTCTGAAGAAATCAGTACACCTCCGACTTCCAGAATGGGCGGTATCTCGTTTACCATACGATAGGTTTTATTCCGTTTTGTACTAAATAGTCATTGCAACGTGAGAACTGGTGTTGTCCAAACCACCCACCTCGGTTGGCACTCAGGGGAGAAGGATGTACCGACTCCAATACCAGATTCCTAGTCTTGTCTATCATATATGCCTTTCCACGGGCATAGCCTCCCCATAGCATATAAACCAAATGCTCCCGATGGGTAGCTAGCGCTTTGATAGCTGCATCCGTAAAAGCCTGCCAACCTAACGAGGAATGGCTATTGGCCTGATGAGCTCGTACCGTCAGCGTGGCATTTAAGAGCAACACACCCTGTTCAGCCCATCGCGTCAGGTTACCAGATTGAGGAATCGGAGTGCCTATATCATCACGTATCTCCTTGAAGATATTTTGCAAAGAAGGCGGAAACTGAACACCATCCTGTACCGAGAAACTCAATCCGTGCGCCTGTCCTGGTTCGTGATAAGGGTCTTGTCCGATGATGACTACCTTCACCTGTTCAAAAGGACAGAGGTTAAAAGCATTGAAAATCAACTTGCCTGGAGGGTAACACGTTCCTGAACCATATTCCTTTCGCACAGCATCTGTCAGTTGAGCAAAATAAGGCTTATCAAACTCTGCCTGCAGATGTTCTTTCCACGTAGATTCTATCTTTACACTCATTATCTTTGCGGTTTTGTTTGCAAAGATAGGAAAAAAATTGTATCTTTGCAAGCAAACTATAAAGGTTATGCTATCTATTTTCAAGAAAAAACAAAAGACCGCCTATCCGCACTCCTTTGCCAAGCGGCTTACATGGCGCATTATGCTCCGTATGTTGATATTCATGGGTATTCCCACTGCCCTTGTGTTCTGGGGTTGTTATGTCTTGGTCTTTGTGGGCGCCGTCGGCATCAGCAACCGTCTGGTGAGCGGCGAGCACGAGGAGATTCGTCGCATCACGTCCGACCTCTACGTAGCCTCCATCAATACCGCCCCAGTGATAGAAGACAACCTGGAGCATCCCGAGAAGATACAGGGTCTCATTGAACGCATGCTAAGGAAGAATCCCTACATGCGCAGCTGCGGCATCAGCTTTGTGGATAACTACTATCCCAAGAAGGGACGTCGGTTCTACCCCTTTGCCGTGCGCGTGGACACCACCAATATCGAGACTTATGTGATGGACGACGCCAAGCATGACTACCTGACCGCAGCGTGGTTCAAGGAGGCGCTCAGCCGGAACGAGGGCTACTGGGGCAAGGCTTTCATAGACAGTGTCAACCAGGGGAGGCCGCTGGTGTCGTACTATCTGCCCATCCACGACAAGCGTGACAGCACGGTGGCGATACTTCGTGCCGACCTGTCGCTCGACTGGCTGAACGACAAGATACAGTTCTACCGGTCTAAGAGGGACAGTTCCAGCACGAAAGGTGTAAGCGTCGAAATAACGCAAGAGAAGAATGAAACCTGGGACCCTGAATATGCTGCTTACTACTTCATCGTCGATACGACGGGTACACTTCTGGTACACCCCGACCAGAGGCGAGTGCTCAAGCACAACATCAAGGAGTATGTGACCGAAGACCCTAATAACGCCATTGAAAGCCTGCTGGACCGCAATTCCGATGAGGACGAAGACCTGATGCTTGACGGTCAGAATATGCTGGTGAACTTCCAGCCTGTGAAGTACACTGACTGGTGTCTTGCCCTCGTGATTCCCGAAATCCTTGTTGAAATCATTGCCTACATTTTCGGTGGCATCATGACACTGATTATCCTAATAGGTATGCTAGCCGTTTACTTCTTTGGACGCAGAACCATCAAGAAGTCCACACTGCCGCTGAAGCAGTTAGCGGAGTCAGCCAACGAGGTGGCTAAGGGAAATTTCGCCACACCGCTGCCTACGCTGAAGAGCCGTGATGAGATACACATGCTTCGCGACTCGTTCGAGCAGATGGAGCGTTCGCTGACCAAATATGTGGAAGAGCTCAAGAGCACGACGGCGCAGAAAGCATCCTTCGAAAGCGAGCTGAAGATAGCGCACAACATCCAAATGTCGATGCTGCCCAAGACATTCCCACCCTACCCCGACCGCGACGACATCGACATCTTCGGAACACTGAAGCCTGCCAAAGCTGTGGGTGGCGACCTGTTCGACTTCTACATCCACAACAACCAACTTATTTTCTGCATCGGCGACGTCAGCGGCAAGGGTGTTCCCGCCTCGCTGTTCATGGCAGTGACACGCTCGCTGTTCCGCAACATTGCGGCCCGTGAGTTAAAGCCCCACCTTATTGTGAAGGCCCTCAACGAGTCGCTTTCCGAAAACAACGATCTCTTCATGTTCGTCACGCTTTTCGTGGGTGTACTCGACCTGCAGACCGGTCTGTTACGCTACTGCAATGCCGGCCACGATGCTCCCTTGCTTATCGGGCAAGGTGTCGGCACTTTACCTTGCGATCCGAACCTACCTATCGGTGTCCAGCCCGACTGGGAGTTCACGGAACAGGAGACCTTGATAGACGAGTACACCACCATTTTCCTGTTTACCGATGGACTGAACGAGGCCGAGAACATCAGCCACGACCAGTTTGGCGACCAGCGCATTCTGAGTGTTGCCGAGAGTCTGCTGGCTACTGGCAACCATCGTCCCACCACCGTGGTGAGCAAGATGAACGAAGCCGTTCATGCCTTTGTGGGCAATGCCGAGCAGAGCGACGACCTGACGATGCTCGCCATTCAGTACAAAAAGGATGCAGTCCCCAAGTAACCTGCGCACTAAAGAAAAGGGAAACAGCCTCCGAGCACTTAGCTCCGGGGCTGTTTCCTCTATTATAGTAATTTCTAGAACTTTAATCCGTTATCAGATTCTCGCCAGTCATGTCGGCGGGCTGCTCCAGTCCCATGATATGGAGGATAGAGGGAGCCACATCAGCCAGTCGGCCATCCTTCACGGTTGCTGAGTTGTTGTTGGTAACATAGATGAAGGGCACAGGGTTCAGCGAGTGTGCAGTGTTAGGTGTACCGTCGGCGTTGATGGCGTTGTCAGCATTACCGTGGTCAGCAATGATGATGGCCTCGTAGTCGTTGGCCTTGGCAGCCTCAATGACTTCGCGGACGCAGTTGTCAACAGCCCAGACAGCTTTTGCTATAGCGTTGTAGATGCCGGTATGTCCCACCATGTCGCCATTGGCAAAGTTGACGACAATGAAGTCATACTTAGCCTCGTTGATAGCAGCCACCAGCTTGTCCTTTACCTCATAGGCGCTCATCTCGGGCTTCAAGTCGTAGGTAGCTACCTTAGGACTTGGAACCAGAATGCGGTCCTCACCCTCGTAAGGAGCCTCTCGACCACCATTGAAGAAGAAGGTCACGTGAGCATACTTCTCCGTCTCGGCAGTGTGCAACTGTTTCTTGCCCTGCTTGCTCAGGTACTCGCCCAGCGTGTCCTCAACGTTCTCCTTGGGGAAGAGAATGTGGACACCCTTGAAGTTGGCGTCGTATGGTGTCATGCAATAGTACTGCAGTCCGGGGATGGTCTTCATGCCCTGTTCTGGCATATCCTCCTGTGTCAGGGCAATGGTCATCTCCTTGGCACGGTCGTTGCGGAAGTTGATGAAGATAACGACATCGCCCTCCTCGATGCAACCGTTAACTGAGGCGTTGTGAATGGGCTTGATGAACTCGTCGGTCACGCCCTCGTCGTAAGACTCCTGCATAGCCTTCACCATGTCGGTGGCCTGCTTACCCGTTCCATTCACTATGAGATCGTAGCCTTCCTTCACACGCTCCCAGCGCTTGTCGCGATCCATGGCGTAGAAGCGTCCCACGATGGAAGCGATGGCGGCATCATTGTCGGCACACACCTTTGTTACCTGTTCAATAAAACCCTTGCCCGACTTGGGGTCGGTGTCGCGACCGTCCATGTAGCAGTGTACGAAAACCTGGTTCTTAAGCCCATAGGCCTTGCCAATCTCTATGAGTTTGAACAAGTGATCCAGGCTTGAGTGTACGCCACCGTCTGAGCAGAGTCCCATGAGGTGCAGCTTCTTGCCTTGTTCTTTGGCGTAGGTGTAGGCAGCCTTCACCTGGGGGTTCTCCATGATGGAACCGTCCTTGCAAGCGCGGTTAATCTTGACAAGGTCCTGATAGACGATGCGTCCGGCACCTATATTCAAGTGGCCAACCTCGGAGTTGCCCATCTGCCCGTCAGGCAGACCGACATCCTCGCCTGAGGCCTGCAACTGCGAGTGTGCCGAAGTGGCTGTCAACAAGTCGAGATACGGGGTTGGCGTATTGAATATGACGTCACCCTTTCCATGTTTTCCGATTCCCCATCCATCGAGAATCATGAGTAATGCTTTCTTTGCCATAATTTTATTACCTATTTAAATGTACGTATTCCTTAATCGACTGCAAAGGTATAAATTTATTTTGAACATAGAGCCTCTGTAGTACAAAGATTATTATAAAATTACTAAAAAAGTGGAACATCATGCGGTTTGAAGTTATTTTTTTTGTACTTTCGTACCCGAAATCGAAAATAGCCTAAAAAGAAGAACAAGATATGAAGACAATAAAGAAACAGAGAAATTCATTTATTGTATCGAAAGCACTTAGGACGTTTGTGACGGCGGCCGTACTGACCGCGGCGGCGTCACAACTGGCACACACGGCCGACTCCATCATAGTGGGTCACGTGGTAGGACAGCATGCCGTTTCAGCCATCAATCTGGTGCTGCCTCTGGTGGAGGTGCTCAACTGCATGGCCTTCCTGATTTGCTTTGGAGCCAATGCCTTGTGCGCCCAGTCAATCGGCAGCAACGACATGGACAAGACGGCACGTACGTTCACGTCAACCATCCTGATGGTTATGACGTTAGGATTAGGAGTGTCGCTACTCATCAGCCTGTTTGGGCGTCAGATTGTGGAGTTGGTATCCGAAGAGCCACACCTGAACGAGATGGCCTATAGCTATATTCACACCTATGCCCTGGGCGGGTGGCTGCAGATGATGTCTTACGGCCTGTGCCTCTTTGTGGCTACCGACGGCCGTCCACGCATGGTGACCATAGCGGTGGTGGCTGGCGCCATTACCAATGGTGTTGTGGACATTCTGACCATCTTGGTACTGGGCATGGGTGTCGAGGGTGCCGCACTGGGTTCCCTGTCCATGTTTACGGTCAACATCCTGGTACTGCTGGGCTACCTTCGCAAGCCTGCCAGTTCTTACCGCCTGAAGTGGCCTGGCAAGAGTCTTTTCTCTATCTTCCTTGCCAATGTCAAGGAGGGTGCCCCCATCACGTTAAGCAACTCGCTGATGGCAGTTACCATCATGCTTATTAATAATATCGTGCTTCGCTATCTAGGATGTGACGGATTGTTCATCTGGTCCGTCTGTCTGCAGATGCTGCTTCTTTCGTATGTATTCATCGACGGTGTCATTGAGTCCATGTTTGCCATTGGCGGCGTACTAATGGGCGAACGCGACCTGCGCGGACTGGACATACTGGTCAAGCAGGCACTGGTGGTGATAGCCGCACTGGTGGCGATAGTCATCGTCATGATGTACCTGCCCGGCGTAGTGGGAATGCTCTTCGGTGTTGAAAGCGGAAGCGTGCTGTCGGTCGAACTGAACCGCGTACTGCGCATCTTTGCACTGATGCTCATACCATTCTCCATCACGCAGATTCTGTTAAGTACCTACCAGATTCTGGGGCACGACAAGGCCAGCGTTATAACGGCTACAGGACAAACTGCCATGCTCGTCGTCGGAGTTTGGTTCGTGGCCAACCTGGAGGGTATTGACCTGTGGTGGGGCTTCGTAGGAGGCTGTGCTTTGGTACTACTCTTCCAGCTGGGCTTCACCTACGCCAGGAGCTACATGCACTCAGCACCCATATCGCCACTGACCATGATACCCCAGACAACCACGGGATATACCTTCGACCGCTCCATCAGCTACAGCCTGGACGACGTCTATGACACGCTGACTGACATCGACCTCTTCCTCAAGGAGTCGAATGTGTCTGATGCCAGCCGTTTCAACATAAACGTGTGCTGCGAAGAGCTCATGACCAACATCGCTCAGCACTCCAAGGGCCGCATCGTCAAGCAGACATTCGACATACACATACATGTCAACAACGAAGGAGTGTTCGTCACCTTGAAGGATGCAGGACGGCCCTTCGACCCGATTAAGGCCGGTAAGATGGCTGATAAGAACATAGGCACCGAAGGCAATGAGCACATGGGTCTGCGGTTGGTTACCCAGATTATTCCAGACATCTCCTATAAATACATGTACGGCCAGAACACCGTATTCATCTGGACGTCCTAAGGCGTTTCTACCCACAGGAAAAGTCAATTTATCAATCGACCGTGGTGAGTTTGTCAATCGACCGTGGTGAGTTTACAAAAAAGCTCCCCACACTTCGCAGTGCAGGGAGAACCACCGGTTATTAATTTTGAACTTATGAGAGTCACCACTGTAACTCGGGGATCAATTTCTTAGTGCACAATCAAACCGGTGTTTGCAAATAAAACGGACATGCCGTTTTAAGCGACCACAGTTTTTTAACTTTAAACAAAATAAATGCTACTAGAATATTCTGACCACAAAGTTAGAAAAAAAAATCTGAACTGCAAGAGCTCAGAATAGGGGGAACGGGGTTTTTGACAAATTTGAATAAGATTTTTACGAATTTGCAACTCTTTTTGCTGATTTTGAAAGTCTCATTGCTAATTTTGAAAGTCTTTTTGCATATTTTGAAAGTCCTTTTGCTTATTTTGAGGGGGCAAAAAGTTCGTTTCAGGAGTCAAAACAGACCGTTTTTGAAGTCAAAATCGTTCGTTTCAGAAGTCGAAGCTCAACTGGCCGTCACCCAGAAGGTTGTAGCTCTTGCGGTGATAGGGCGTAATGCCATACTGTCGGATAGCCTCGCGATGCTTCTTGGTGGGGTAGCCCTTGTTCGACAGCCAGTCGTACTGCGGAAACTCCTCGGCCAGCCGGTTCATGTAGTCGTCGCGGTAGGTCTTGGCCAGGATGGAGGCGGCGGCGATGGAGAGGTACTTGCCGTCACCCTTGACGATGGTGGTGTGCGGTATATAGGCTGTGCTGCCGTTACCATCGTTGGGTATGTTGGCAATGCCACTGCCCACCCCAGTACGGTAGGGCTTAAAGCGGTTGCCGTCCACGATGATGGCCTCGGGGCGCACGCTCAACTGGTCCAGTGCACGGTGCATAGCCAGGATGGAGGCGTTAAGAATGTTGATGCGGTCTATTTCCTCGGGGGTGACTATGCCCACCGCCCATGCCACGGCGTCGCGCTGGATGATGTCACGCAGCTGGTAGCGCCGCTTCTCTGTGAGCTGCTTCGAGTCGTTCAGCAAGTCGTTCTGGTAATCCTCGGGAAGTATGACCGCTGCGGCATAGACGCTGCCTGCCAGACAGCCGCGGCCTGCCTCGTCGCAGCCGGCTTCCCTCATTCCCTGGTAGTAGTGACTTAAAAGCATGGTAGTATTTGTGTTGTTTAGCTGACCTTCAGACACATCATGGTCAGGTCGTCGTTAGGCTCGGCGCCATTGCGATGGTTCTCCACCTCGGTCTTCAACAACTCAATGACCTGGCGTGAATTCTCGAAATGGTTGGTATTCAGGATGTCCAGCAGACGGTCGTCGCCAAATTGCTGCTGGCGGCAGTTCTCCGCCTCGTTCAGTCCGTCGGTATAGATTAACAGTGGACAACCCTTGACGTTATCCATCGTCTCGCCCACAAAGTCCAGCTCAGGCCACAGGCCGAGGGGTGCGTTGGACTCCATCTCCATAAAGCGGGCGGGCAGGCCGAAGACGGGAGGATTATGACCGGCGTTGCAGTAGTCCATGCGTCCGCTCCTCAGATCGATAAGTCCCAGGAACATAGTGATGAACATGCCCTGTTCGTTATTCTCCGTCAGCGCCGCATTCATCGAGGTGGCTATCTCGGCAGGCTTCATGTGCTGACCGGCCAAGGTGCGGAACAGTCGGCTGCACTGTGCCATGAAGAGACTGGCGGGAACACCCTTGCCGCTGACGTCGCCCACACAGAAATAGAACTCGTCGTCCTGCAGCAAGTAACTGTACAGGTCGCCACCCACCTCCTTGGCAGGAGTCATCGCGGCATACATGTCAATGTTGTCTTGGTTGGGGAATACGCTAGGCACCATCGACTGCTGGATGTCGCGGGCAATGCGCAGCTCACTCTCAATGCGCTCTTTAGCCTTCGTAGTACTCTCCAACTTGTCGTAGGCGGACTGCAACTGCGCATGCGCCTCCTCCAACTTGCCGTGGGCAGCCTCCAAACGCTGACTGGCCTGACGCTTGATGAGCGTGTAGATAAGGAAGAAAACGGAAATCAGACCCAAGGCAGCCAGCGTACCTATCCAGCGCTGACGAGACAGGTCGGCCTCCTGCTGCACTATCTTGGCCTCCTTCTGCTGGGTGTCATAGATAGTAGCCAGCTCGGCGGCCTCATCCTTCTTGAATTGCCAGATAGCACTGTCGAGGGCGTCGCAAATCTGTTTGCCCACTTCCACCACCGAATCCGTGCGCTGTGCACCAACATTAGCGCGGAACTTAGGCAGGTAGTATTTCTGAATATTCTCCAGCGTGAGCGACATGCCGTAGCGGTCCATCTGGTAGTCCAGGTCCTCCAGGTTTCGGGCTGCCTCACGCCATCGCTTCGCAGCCATGAGGTACTCAATGCCCTCAATATGGCCGTCACCCGTATGGGCATACTTCGTCTGAAGCGCCGCCTGATAAGCCTTCGCAGCCTCCTTCCCATTGCCCATCGCCTGCAACACGGTAGCCCGGTAGAAATTCAGACGGGCACGCTGTTTGTCCACATAGTTCTCATTGGCATAAGGCTGCTGCTCGTAAAGCGTCAGCACAGAGTCGAAACGCTCCGTCCACAGATACGCCTTGTCGTACTGACGTTCACTCAGGTAGATGTTGACGATATTGATTTGTCCTACAATGGCACTCTTGTAGAGAGAACCCGTCTGGTCGTGCTGCAGCAACTGCCGGTAGTTGCTACTGGCCTGCTCAAAAGTGTTGGCAGCCTGCTGGGGATTGCCCAGCTTCAACTGGCAACTGCCAATGGTAGCCAACAGGTTCGAATACTCACTCAGTGTGTCCAATGAAAACTCGTCCATCCGCGACTTGGCAGACAGCGCCACCTGAAGCGTGCCCTCATAGTCGCCCTTGAGCAACAGAAGGCTGGCCAGCCGACTGGCCGACTTGGCATAATAATCTAGCGATTCCGTGTCGTTTGCCTCGTCGCTCACAGCATGTTTCCAGTAAACCTCAGCCAGACGCTGCTGACCCTTGCGCTGGTGCACATAGCCCAACCAATAGTTCGTCTTGATATCGGAAAGGGCACCTGCCGCACTAAAACTGTCAACCAGCAACTGCAGACTGTCGTAGTTGTGAGCCTGATGAACCCTGTCCAGCTGCACGTCGGCATCCGAAATCTTCTGCACCCGCTGCTCACGCTGCTTACAACAAGAAACGGCAAGCAGTGCGGCAATTCCGAAGGAAACGGCTAAAAACAAGGCCCCAAATTGTTTCATGCTGCAAATATACGAAGAATTCTTGAAACCTAACGCTTTTCCCACCTTAAAATGATGACAATTTCCATTTTCGTGCATCCTATATATATAATAAAAGGTATATATACTTAAAGAACTATGAACATCAAAGTAACCGACGAAGTCGCTTTGACATCTGTCAAAGAATTGGAACTGTTGGCGGAAAAGAACCGCAAACGGTTGGTGGAGGTGGTTTATGCCGCCAAAGCAGGCCACATCGGTGGCGACCTGTCGTGCCTAAACGTAATGACGGCACTGTATTTCCACGTGATGAAGAACCTGAACCCCGCAGAGCCCAAAGCTCCCACGAGAGACCGTTTCGTACTCTCGAAGGGTCATTGCGTAGAGGCACTCTACGTCACCCTGGAGGCTAAGGGATTCCTGAAACCCGAAGTGCTCGACACGTTGGGACAGTTCGGAAGCATCCTCTCCGGGCATCCCACCATCGAGGTGCCAGGCATCGAGGTCAACTCCGGTGCACTGGGACACGGACTAGGCATTGGCATCGGCATGGCTATAGCCGAGAAGATGAACCGCAATGCTTATCTTACCACGCCTGACAATGCCACACCATCTTACCGCACTTATGTGCTCATGGGCGACGGCGAACAGGGCGAAGGCTCTATTTACGAGGCTGCCATGGCAGGTCACAAGTACCAGCTGGACAACCTGGTGGCTATCATCGACCGCAATCATCTGCAAATCTCCGGTAATACCGAGGACGTCATGCCCATCGACTGCATCAAGGAACGCTGGGGCGCTTTCGGCTGGGACGTCATCGAAATGAACGGCGACTCAATGGAAGACATTGTGAAGACCTTCGATGCCATCGACTACACGAACAAGAAGCCTCACCTACTGGTATCAAACACCACAAAGGGACGCGGCGTCTCGTTTATGGAAGGCATCGCCAAGTGGCACCACGGCGTGCTGAACGAAGAGCAGTGCAAGGCTGCTGTCAAGGAAATCGAAGAAAGAATTAAAGGATTGGAGGGCTAAGAAGATGATTGCATGTAGAAAACAGTTTACCGACACGCTGCTGGAACTAGCACGTGAGGACAAAGATATTATTGCCGTAACGACGGATGCCCGTGGCTCCGTTACCCTGGGCGACTATGCCTCGGCACTACCCGGTCAGTTTGTGGAGTGTGGCATTGCCGAGCAGGATGCAGTAGGCATCTCGGCCGGTCTGGCACACTCGGGCAAGAAGGTGTTCTGCTGCGGTCCTGCCTGCTTCTATGTGGCTCGCTCACTGGAACAGGTCAAGGTCGATCTGGCCTATTCAGAGAACCCTGTCACCATCTTGGGCGTCTCGGGCGGTGTGGCCTACGGCGCACTGGGTGCTACCCACCACTCGCTGCACGACATTGCAGTGCTGCGCACCTTCCCGGGCATGACCGTATGTCTGCCCTCCGACTGGCGTTTCACGAAGAAACTGGTGAAATTCCTGGTTGATTTCAATAAACCCTGCTACGTCCGTGTAGGCCGTGCCGCCGTGCCCGATGTTTATGAGAACGACAACTTCCGCTTCGAAGTAGGCAAAGCCATCCAGCTACTGGACGGTACCGATGTCACCATCGTGGCTACCGGTGAGACCGTCTATCACGCCTGGCAGGCAGGTCTGAAGCTGAAAGATCAGGGCATCTCAGCCCGTGTGTTGGACTGCTCGTGGATCAAGCCTTTCGATGAGGAGGCTATCAAGAAGGCAGCCCGTGAGACAGGACGCATCGTCACCGTCGAGGAGCACTCACAGTACGGTGGCTTAGGTGCTATGGTTTGTGAGACGCTCAGCGAGCATCCCGTTCCCGTTCGCATCATCGGTATTCCTGACGAGAACGTCGTTCATGGTACCAACGCCGAAATCTTCCACCACTACGGTATGGATGCAGAAGGTGTGACAAAAGCCGTGATCAGTTTTATAAATGAGAAATAAGAAATGGCACAGCGATTCATTGCTATTGACCAGAGCACCTCGTCAACAAAAGCCCTGCTTTTCGACGAGCAATGCAAGGTGCTTGCTCGCACCAATGTCGATCACCACCAGTATTATCCCCAGACAGGATGGGTGGAGCACGACGCAGAGGAAATCTACCAGAACATGGTAGAGGCTATCCGCAAACTGATGGCAGAAGTTGATTTACACTATTCGCTGGTTCCTTACACGTTCTCCCTGGCTATCACCAACCAGCGCGAGACCGCTGTGGTATGGAACAAGACGACGGGTAAGCCCATCGCCCATGCAGTGGTATGGCAAGACACCCGAGGGGCAGAGCTCTGCCGACTGTTACGCTCGAAGGGCTATGCCAAGCAGGTGTTCGACAAGAGCGGTCTGCTGATAGACCCCAACTTCTCTGCAAGTGGTGTGAAATGGCTGCTCGACAACGTAGAGGGCGCCCGCCAGGCTGCCGAGAACGGAGAACTGCTAATGGGTACCATCGAGACGTGGCTCATCTGGAAACTCACAGGAGGCAAGACCTTTGCCACGGACTATACGAATGCCTCGCGCACCATGTTGTTCAACATCCACACATTGGATTGGGACGACGACCTCCTGAAACTGTTCGACATACCCCGTTCCATGATGGCAAACATCCTTCCCTGTGATGCCGTCTATGGTGAGACAACCGTGGAGGGCATCTTCCCTGAGCCTATCCAGATAGCCGGTGTACTTGGCGACTCACATGGTGCCCTGGTGGGACAGATGTGCTTTACCAAGGGTTCAGGCAAGGTAACCTACGGAACCGGTTCAAGCGTGATGGTAAACATCGGCGAGGAACCCAAGGCTGCCCCCGAAGGTTTGGTAACCAGCGTAGGCTTCTCGGCCTTCGGCAAGACCTATTACGGCTTCGAGGGCAACATTTACAGCACGGGGGCTACCCTCAAGTGGATTGCCGATCAACTGCAACTGGTAGGTCATCCCGCAGAGATGGAGGCACTGGCTACCAGCGTCGATGACAATGGTGGCGTGTATATCGTGCCCGCCTTCTCAGGACTGGGCGCTCCCTGGTGGCAGAGCAACGTGAAAGGTGCCGTCTTCGGACTGACCTTCGCTACCACCAAGGCTCACTTCTTGCGTGCTGCCCTGGAGAGCATTGCCTACCAGATCAAGGATTTGATAGACGTGATGGCTCGTGCCACAGGAGGTCGCCTGAGCGAGATCTGTGCTGACGGAGGACCTACGAAGAACAAGTTCCTCATGCAGTTCCAGGCTGATATGCTCGACACCCCCGTGGTTTGTACGGAGGTGGACGATGCCTCAGCCCTCGGCGCTGTCATCATGAATGGCTTTGCCCGTGGTGTGTGGAACAGTTTCGACGAGGTAGCAGGCCTGCGCAAGGTGACACAAGTCATCCAACCTCAACCCAATGAGCAGAAGAACACGCTCTATCAGGGCTGGCGCAATGCGGTAAACCAATTGATCAAATAACTAAAACGAAACAAATATGAAAAACGGAAAGACATGTTTTGGCGTGATTATCGGAACACGCGCCTATTTTAACTCAGAACTGGCTAAGGACGTACGTAAGCAGCTGCTGAAAACCCTCAACGAGGGAGGCTACGAGTATATCATCCTGCCTGAGGATGCTACCCCCACAGGCAGTTCGAGCATCGAGACCCGCGAAGACGGACTGAAGGTATCAAAGCAGTTCCGTGCCCATCGTGACGAGATTGACGGCATCATCGTATCGCTGCCTAACTTCGGTTTCGAGATTGGCATCATCAATGCCATCAGCGATGCCGACCTGAACGTACCCGTTCTGGTACAGGCCTGTGACGACGAGAACGACAAGGTGGACCTCGACTCACGTCGTGATGCCTTCTGCGGAAAAATCTCCGTATGCAACAACCTCTACCAGTATGGCATTCCCTTCACGGACACCACGCTACACACCTATTCTATATTCGACCCGCTGTTGAAAAAGGACATCGACAAGTTTGCAGCCATCTGCCGCGTGGTGAACGGACTGCGTCACTGTCGTCTGGGACAGATTGGTACGCGCCCCTTGGGCTTCAACACCTGTCGTGCCTCCGAGAAACTGCTGCAGCGCTCAGGGATCACGGTGGTTCCTGCCGACCTCTCTGAGATTCTCTATGCTGCCCAGAAAATCAAGGACGATGACCCGAAGTTCATCGAGATGTGCAACCGCACCTGCAACTATGCCAAGGTGCCCGACAACTACAAGGAAAAACTGGGCCTGCAGGCTAAGTTCAGCGTGGCAGTCGAAAACTGGATAGAGGCTAACGACGTACAGGCGGTGGCTATCCAGTGCTGGGACTCGCTGGAGCAGAACTACGGCTGCGCTCCCTGCGTCACCATGTCGATGCTCTCAGACAAGCTCATTCCTGCTGCCTGTGAGACCGACCTCGCCGGTGCCGTCTCTATGTATGCCCTCTCGCTGGCTTCCCAGAACGCTCCTGCCCTGCTCGACTGGAACAACAACTTCGCCGAAGACCGCAACAAGTGTGTATGTACCCACTGCGGCAACTTCCCCAAGCAGTTTGTAGGCAATGGTGACCTGAAACTCGGTGCCCTCGGCGTGCTGGGCAGAACGTTGGGCAAAATCAATACCTTCGGTGCTGTCTATGCCAAGGTTTCCGAAGGTCCCTTTACCTTCTTCCGCATCTCTACAGACGACCCGAAGGGCTGCATCAAGGCCTATCTGGGCAAGGGTCAGCTTACCAACGATCCCTACGGCATGGACGGCTGTATTGCCGTTACGAAAGTCGACAATCTGCAGAAGTTGATGAAGTATATCTGCAAGAACGGTTTCGAGCACCACGTAGCCATGTGCCGCACCGATGTGGTTGACATACTGAACGAAGCCATCGAGACCTACCTGGGCTGGGACCTCTACGTTCACGAATAACCCGCTGGATCATCATTGTTTATACTATCATTCTGAGGGGGCATTAACATTTTATAATAAAAAATGTTGGTGTCCTCTCTTTTTTCTTCGTATCTTTGTAGCCGATGAGAAAACTGGCCATAATACTACTGACCATTGCTGCCACGCTGGCTGTCCATGCTGACAACTTAGGCTACTCTAAGTTCAAACCCCTTGTGATAGGGCTTGACCTGGACTACGCCCCCTTGCAGTATGTCGATGAGGAAGGCTTGCCTAAAGGACTGGATGTAGAACTGACACAGACGTTGATGCAGCGTCTCAACGTGCCTTACACCTATCGTCCCAACACGTGGGAAGCCATCAGCGGCGATGTACTTAAAGGTCGTGTCGATCTGGCTATGATGGTTTTCTCACCCTACCGCCAGTCGCTCATCAACTACTCCCGCGCAGTTTTCAAACTATACTATCAGGTCGTCTATCGCAATGACCATAAAGATGCTGACCAGTTCAACATGCGTCAGATCAAGGACAAGAAGATAGCCTATATGTCCAGTCGCCCCATTACCGACACGCTGACTAAGGCCGGTGCCGAGCTCCATGTGGTGCGCGACCTCCCCAAGGCCTTGCAGGATTTGTCGGCAGGCGAGTACGATGCCGTCATCTGCTTCCGCTACCAGGCAAAGTACCATATCCATCGCTTGCACCTGACGAACCTCACGGCAGAAGATCTGACGCTCACACCCCGTGAGTACTGTTATGTGAGCCATAACCGCAAGCTCATTGACGCCATCGACCGCGAGTTGCTGAAGATGGATAAGGAAGGTACCATCGACGATATCTATGGCGACTATATCACCCATCTTGACGGATTCCATCTACCCCAATGGTTCTGGTGGCTGGTAGGAGGGGTTGTCTGTCTCACCCTGTTGCTGATACTGTTCATGCAGCGCCGCCATAACAAGCGGCTGCATATCGAGATGCGCCGTGCCCAGAAGTCAGAACACCTGAAAACGGTCTTCCTCGCTAATGTCAGCCATGCCCTGCGTACCCCGCTGAATGCTATTATCGGCTTCAGCGAGTTACTGTATCATGACGATAACGATATCTCTGCCGAGGACCGCCAACAGATGCTCAGTCAAATCAACAGCAATGGCAAGCAACTACTCTATTTCATCAACGAGCTTTTGGAGCTCTCCAACATCGAAGGCGGCGGAGTTGAGTTTACCCGTGTCACTACCGATATCAGGGAACAGATGGAAAGCTTTAAGAGCGAGGCAGAGCGCCGTCTGCAGGACGATGTAGCACTGAAGATTGAAAGCCCGCATCAGCAATGTGTTGCTGAAATCGATGTCGGCATGTTCCGTCATGTCATGATGCACCTGCTGAGCAATGCCATCCGTCACACCTCGCAGGGCTCCATCACCATAGAATACCGGCAACAGGACAACGGCCTATACTTTGCCGTCACCGATACAGGCGAAGGCATCCCAGAAGACCTGAAAAACAATATCTTTGCTTTGTTAACCGATCAGCATACCTTTGTACAACAAGAGGCACCAGGACTGGGACTCTCCATCTGTAAAGCCATCCTCGATGCCGTCAACGGACGTGTCGGCATGTCCAGCGAGGTAGGCAAGGGATCAACCTTCTGGTTTTGGGCACCCTGTAAAATCATCACTATACAATGAAAAAAATTCTGTTATCACTATTCACCCTCTTCAGTCTGCATGCTGCAGCCGAAGACGGTCATCAGCTCTGGCTGCGTTACCAACCCGTCCATCTGACGAACGTCTCGTGCGACCTTCAGTCGCCTACCATCGACATCGTGCGCCAAGAGTTACAAACCTACTACAAAGGGCGTGACATTACCCTGCGCCTCGACGCCTCGATGCCCGACGACGACGGCTTCCGCTTCGATGGCACAACGCTCACAGCCCACCACGAGGCAGGACTGCTCTACGGAGCCTATGCCTTGCTTCGCGGCGAGGACAAGGAGTCACACCCCGTCTTCCCCCTTCGTCTGCTGAACCACTGGGACAACCTGGACGGTTCCATCGAGCGTGGTTATGCCGGTGAGAGCATCTTCGAGTGGTTCCACCTGGACGAACAGCTTATTCGCGACTATGCCCGTGCCAATGCCTCGTTAGGCATCAACGGCTCTGTGCTTAACAACGTCAATGCCTCGCCCAACATGCTCACCACCCCCTATCTCAAGGAGGTAAAGAAGATAGCCGACCTCCTTCGTCCCTATCATATCAAGGTATATCTGAGCATCAACTTTGCCACCCCTATGGCTTTGAAGGAGACCAAGACCGCCGACCCGTTGGACAAGTCGGTAGCCCGCTGGTGGAAGAAGAAAGCAAAGGAGATCTATAAACTGATACCCGACTTCGGTGGTTTCCTCGTCAAGGCTAACAGCGAGGGACAGCCCGGTCCCGGTGACTTCGGGCGCACCCATGCCGACGGAGCCAATATGCTCGCCGATGCCGTGAAACCCTATGGTGGCATCATCATGTGGCGCTGCTTTGTCTATGGAGCCAACCACAAAGGCGAAGACCGTGTGAAGCAGGCCGTTTCGGAATTCAAGCCCTTGGACGGACTGTTTCGCGACAATGTCATCCTGCAAACCAAGAACGGCCCGCTGGACTTCCAGCCGCGTGAGCCCTACAGCCCCATCTTCGACCAGATTAAGCAGACACCCAATATGGTAGAGCTACAGATTACCCAGGAGTATCTGGGACAGTCGCGACACCTGGTCTATCTCGCTCCCATGTGGAAGGAATTTTTCTCCTTCGTCCCTGCCCGGCAGCTGAAGGGCATTGCCGGTGTTGCCAACATCGGTAAGGACCGCAACTGGTGCGGTCACCATTTCTCACAAGCCAACTGGTACGCCTTCGGACGTCTGGCGTGGAACCCTGACCTCTCCTCAGAGGCTATTGCCAAGGAGTGGATTCAGCAGACCTTCACCCCCGATGCACGATTTGTCAAGATGGTGACAAAGATGATGCAGGAGAGCCGCGAGGCCTGTGTCAACTACATGATGCCTCTGGGCCTGCACCACATCTTCAAGTTCGATCACCACTACGGTCCCGAGCCCGACGGCTTCATCGCCTCCTATCCGCTGGAGTGGTGCCCCGTCTATTACCATAAGGCCAGCAAGGACAGCATCGGCTTCGACCGCTCCCATACCGGCACTGATGCTACGAGCCAGTACCGTCCGGAGATGGCACGTCTTTACGACGACCTCAAGACTTGTCCCGAGGACCTGCTCCTGTGGTTCCACCGTGTACCCTGGACGTACCGGATGAAGGACGGCAGCACCCTGTGGGAGTCGTTGCAATACCACTATAACAAAGGGGTGCTTTGGACAGAGGGTACACAAAACCTGTGGCATAACAAGCTTCGCCACTACGTTGACGAGCAGCGTTGGCGTGAGGTGGACGACCGACTGCAGCACCAGGTAGAGAACGCCCGTGAGTGGCGTGATGTCTGCCTCGGCTACTTCCGTCAGTTTGCAGAATCAGGAAAATAAGGAAAAAGATTTTTATAGCGCAAACAGCTTCTCCAGCGTACCCCCGTAGGTGTGTATCGAAAGTCGCACACTGTCTGGACGGTCCTGGGGAAGCAGTATGCTGACATAGCGTCTGTTGGTATAGTATTCCGGTGCGTCGCCCTGGCTGTGCAACAGGCGGTAGTAGGCAGTGCGCGTCAGGTCAGCGTTCACCAGCACGGTATCCTGGCAGAGAGCCATAGCGTGCGTGCCCTCCTTGTCCTCTTCATATCCGTTTTTCAGCAACAGTCCCATGTTGATGTACTTCCCATTCCGTGTCAGCCATACGCTCTCCACGCCCAGCGGGTCCTGGGGTTGTTCCTTGAATTGTCCGTGTTCAATGGGGTGCAGCACACCCATCTGTCCTATAGCCACCGCCTGAGCCACACCGTCGTCCTTCTTGTTAAAATAGACGATGGCACGGTACATGGTGTCCGGGCGTTGTATCCACGAGGCCGTCACCGGTGTCTCGAACCGGTACTGCTCGCCCTCGTCGGTCAGGAACAACGTACCCTCTTTCTCGCTATTCACCGTCAGTTCGGCAAAGTCGGCCTGCATCAGCGAGTATTTCCCTTCGCCTTTGTCGTAGCTGTCCGTCTCACATGCGCCGAACAGACAGGCTGTCATCAGGAGAGCCAGTAACTTTCTCATTGTGTTGCCATGAAGTTACGGACGGGATTGGCATACATCGTCAGCAGTCGCTCACGCAGGAATGCCTCGTCCTTGTTGGGAATGTTGATTTTCGCCATCTGTCCTGCCAAGTATTTCTCAAAGCGTTGCACGTCAGCCGCCGTATAGTGATTGCTGAGTTGGGACATATCAGAATTCTCAATTCTCAATTCTCCATTCTGAATTAACATATCCAATGCGATGTAGTTGCAAGGATACAGCCGGTAGTTCTTGTGCAGTTCGCGGTCTATGCGCTGGCTCAGTGCTGCGAAGAACTCATTTTTCGGCAGACTGCCCAACTCGTCTATCCACGTATTGAGAGGAGCGGCACACTGGTAATGAACGCGTCCCTTATAGCCGAAGATGCCCGTCTTCATGTTGTCCAGGTCATCCTGCTTGCTTTTCTTGAAGGCAGGGTTGTCGCGCTTCTGCTGGAACTCCTGTGCTTTCAGGTAGTCACACGGGTCATACTCATAACTAATCGTCAGCGGCACGATGTTCAAATCGCGCAACTTGTCGGCAAAGCCACCCTCGCCGCCCATCGCCAGCATTTTCAGCACCGAGTCTTGCGTATGGTCACTTGAGTCTTTGGCACGTCCCTCGCGCTGAGCTATCCAGATGTTCTCGTGTTTCTGTGTCACGGCATAGTGGATATAGCTACTCATCAGTTGGCTGGAGCGCATCATCTCGTGGGCCGTCAGTCCGCGGCGCACGGTAAACGCCTTGTTCATGCGCACCAGTCGCTTGATCCAGGGATAGATCAGCAGGTTGTCGCCGATGCCAATCTCCACCGTGGTGGGATAACTATTGGCTACCAGCATCACGTCGAGGAAGGCCGAGTCGAGCACAATGTCACGGTGGTTCGACAGGAAGGTGTAGCGGTTCGCCTTGTCCGCAGGCAATGCCTGGTCGTCAAAGGTACAGCCGTCGGTATGCTTGCGGATGATATGCTTCACTACGGGTTTCATAAATCGCTTCTGGAAGTCCAGCGGCGTCTTGATACCCGTAAACAGTAGTCTCAGCAGTCCGTTGCGCACTCCCTTGGGCAACCAGGGCACAAAGCCCTTCAACAGGTGTGAGAACTGTCGGTCAGCCAGCAGTTCCTCGAACGCCTGTTTCATCTCGCCTTCCTCGTAAGGCCTTATCTCGTCAAACTCCTCGTTTTTCACTATCAACTTTCAACTATCAACTTTCAACTATCAACTAGAAAATCAGAACTGATTTTCGACAATGTCCGTCAGTACGTCCGTCATGGTGAGCCCTGCGGCCTTCACCTGCTGGGGAATGAAGCTGGTAGGCGTCATGCCCGGCGTGGTGTTCACCTCCAGCATGCGTATCTTACCCTCCTTCGAGATGATATAGTCTATGCGGATGATGCCATTGCAGTGCAGGATGTCGTAGATGTGACTGGTAATCTCGCGCACGCGGCGTGCCCAGTCCTCACTGATGCGGGCAGGAGTAATCTCCTCCACCTGTCCGTTGTATTTCGCGTCGTAGTCGAAGAACTCGTTCTTCGTCACCACCTCCGTGATAGGTAGCAGCACCTCCTTCTTGCTGGTCTTGTAGCACCCGATAGTTATCTCCGTACCCTCCAGATACTGCTCCACCATGATCTCGTCGCTCTCCAGCATCGCCTTGCGCAGGGCTGGAGCCAGCTGGTCCTTGTCCTTCACCTTGCTCACGCCGAAGCTGGAGCCGTCGGTGGCAGGTTTTACGAAGCACGGCATGCCGATGCGGCGTTCTATCTCGTCCTCGTCCACCAGGTGTTCGTAGCCGCGACGGATCAGCATTGAGTCAGCCACAGCCACCCCATAGCCGCGCAGATACTGGTTCAGCACAAACTTGTCGAAGGTCATCGCCTCCACCAGCACACCACTCGTCGAGTAAGGGATGTCCACCAGGTCGAAATATCCCTGCAGGATACCGTTCTCACCTGGTGTACCGTGAATGGTGATGTAGGCATAGTCGAACAGCTTCGCCTTGCCGTCCTCCACGAACGAGAAGTCGTTGCGGTCTATCTTGGCAGTGATACCGCCAGGCAGTTCCACGTGCCAGTCCTGACCTTTCACATCCACGATATACACGTTGTATCGCTCTTTGTCAAACCACGAATAAAGACCCTGTGCTGAGCGCAGCGATACGTCGTGCTCAGAAGAGTCGCCACCACATACGATGGCAATGTTACGTTTCAGTTGTTTCATTATTCAAGCCCCCTAAGTTAGGGGGATGGGGGTCTGAACAAGCGTTTATCAGACCTTCTATTTTATTATTACTATGATGAGGGGTCTGCGCCTGTTCAGACCCCCTACCCCCTAACTTAGGGGGTTCTTGCTCTCCATTTCTCAAGAAGCGCAGCCATGTCGTCAGGCATTTCGCTGGTAAAGTCCATCTGCTCATGAGTGACGGGATGTACAAAGCCCAGCGTGCGGGCATGCAACGCCTGACGGTTACATAACTTGAAGCAGTTCTGTATATACGCCTTGTACGATGCCGTTCGCTCGCCCCTTAGAATTTCCATGCCGCCGTAGCGCTCGTCTGCAAACAGCGGGTGTCCTATGTGCTTCATGTGGGCACGTATCTGGTGGGTGCGTCCCGTTTCCAGCCTACACTCCACCAGCGTGGTGTAACCGTAGCGTTCCAACACACGATAGTGCGTCACGGCACTCTTACCGATGTCCGACCCAGGGGGAAACACCGCCATGCGCTGACGGTCCTTCGGGTCACGTCCTATGTTACCCTCTATGCGCCCAGTGTCCTCCGTAAAGTTACCCCATACCAGCGCCTGGTACGAGCGGTGCGTGTCGTGGTTGAAAAACTGGGCACCCAGCTCCGTTTTCGCCTCGGGCGTCTTAGCCACAACCAGCAGTCCGCTGGTGTCCTTGTCTATACGGTGTACCAGTCCCACCGAAGGATCGTTAGGGTCGTAGCTGGGCAGGTTCCTCAAGTGCCAGGCGATAGCGTTCACCAACGTTCCGTGGAAGTTTCCCACTCCTGGGTGTACCACCATGCCCGCCGGCTTATTGATGACCATCAGTGCCTCGTCCTCATAGACAATGTCCAGCGGTATCTCCTCAGGCTCTATCGTCGTGTCGTAGTGCGGACGGTCCATCATCAGCGTCACCACTTCGCCCGGACGCACCTTGTAATTGCTCTTCACGGGCTGTCCGTTTACCTGGATGAAGCCGGCATCCGCAGCTTTTTGGATGCGGTTGCGCGACTGGTGCGGCAGGTGTTCCGACATATACTTGTCTATACGCATGGGCACCTGCCCTGCGTCCACCTCCATGCGCATGTGCTCATAGAGCTCTATATCGTCCAGTTCTTCCTCGTTATTCACTCTTCACTCTTCACTATTCACTATTCACTAGCGCCATTAGGCGCGCTCACCTCGACGAATTCGTCGACCTCGCTCTCTCTTGCGGGTTCGACAAACAAAATGCTGTCAGCATCGTCGAAGGTACCCTTGCCCACCATCAGTGTCAGCGGGTAGTCCATGGTGATGCGGTCACCGTTGGAGATTCTGCGTCCGCGACATAGGATGCCGTACACCCAGTCCTTCTCACCGTCCACCAGCAGTGGTTCCGTCAGCCGGAACCCCATCGCCTGCAGACGGGCCTCTGCCTCGCGCACACTCGAGTTGTCCACGATGTCAGGAACGGCAAACGTCGGCGAGTGGGGCGAGTTGATTGTCACATAGACGATGCGTCCCTGCTTTACCTTCTGTCCGAAGGCTGGCGTCTGAGCCAGCACACTATTGGCAGGCAACAGCTTGCTGTATCCTGAGTCGCTCACCACGATATCCAGCCCGCGCTCAGCCAGCAGGCGACACGCCTTGTCGTAGCCCATGCCCTTCAGGTCGGGCACCACAATACCCTCGCCGTGGTGTGTATAGTAGTCCAGGCCGATGCCTACACCTACACACAGCAGGATAACCACCAGTGCCATAGCCATCAAGTGGCGTACTATATAGTTGCGAAACACTTTACCAAAGAATTCTTTCACGCTTTCTTTTCTTTTTTACATCCTATTAATTGATTCTAAGGAGCAAAAGTACGAAGAATTCTCGACAATACAAAAAAAATTGGGTATATTTCTTAAAAACATACCCAATTCTTATCACTGAGACTTAGTCAGGATTTACTTTCCGTGATGCTCGTCAGATACAGTTAACTTCTTACGACCCTTAGCGCGGCGAGAAGCCAGTACGCGACGGCCATTCTTCGTTGCCATGCGCTCGCGGAAACCATGCTTGTTAACGCGGCGACGATTGTGCGGCTGAAATGTTCTTTTCATCGTTCTATCTTTATTTATTTGTTATTATTCGACAATATCTTCTCCGAAAATTAGAGTTTCGGGCTGATAAAGACAGTGCAAACCGAACGCAGAAAGCTAGCTTTTTGCTGAGGTGCAGCCTGTCTTCGCACTCCGAAAACTAAAGTTTCGGGCTGCAAAATTACATAATTATTTCGAAATACGCAAGTTTTTTTGCAAAATTTCTCATTTCTCATTTCTCATTTCTCATTTTTTTTGTACCTTTGCACCCGAAAAAGCGATAATTACATTATTAATATAGCATAATTATATGATTAATTCACAAGACATTAAGAAAGGAACCGCCATCCGCATGGACGGTGCCATCTGGGTTTGCATCGACTTCCAGCACCGCAAGCCAGGTAAGGGTAACACCATCATGAACATTAAGATGAAGAACGTCACCGACGGTCGTGTATTGGAGCGTCGCTACAACATCGGTGAGAAGCTGGAGGACGTAGTCATCGAGCACCGCGACTATCAGTATCTGTATGAGGATCAGGAAGGCCGCATCTTCATGAACCAGGAGACTTTCGAGCAGATTCCCATTGCCAACGACCTCGTTATCGGTCATGAGTACATGAAGGAAGGCGACGTCGTATCTGTTGTCAGCGACACCACCGACGGTACCATCCTCTATGCTGAGATGCCCGTAAAGACCATCTTGAAGGT
>LXOW01083546.1_pt1 | contig 27834 bp, 11 predicted proteins | sample 1368591 | NCBI WGS metagenome assembly LXOW01 (sample SAMN04884650, study PRJNA319009) | bovine gut metagenome | isolation source: Cow rumen | host: Bos taurus | place: Italy: Legnaro (PD) | collected 2014-07-09
AAGCCCGACTACACCTTCTCCCAGGCCAGCGTCAAACTGGCGGACGTCCTGGACGCCCTCCAGGTGGACCTGGGCGAGACCTACGCATACGCCCTCGCCGTGGACACAGACGCGGTGGAGCTTTCCCATGACAGCGTCACGGACCAGAACCGGGCCCAGGTCACCCTGACCGCCCTCCGGCCCTTCGACTACGCCGTCCTGACCCTCCAGCAGGGGCAGGATCAGCGCACCCTTTCCATCGGCTGGCCCGAGTCCGTCGCCCGCCTGGCCGCGGCCGCCACGCCCGCGCCTGAGACCACACCTGAGGCTCCCAAGGCCACCGAAGCCCCCGAGACCACGTCTGAGCCCGAAGCCACCGATGAGCCCGAACCCACCGACCAGTCCGAGGCCGCTCCTGAGCTGCCCGCCTCCGTCACCCTGGTGGACACCGACGGCGTCAGCTACCGCATCACCGTCACCTATGACGACACCGTGGGCATCCCCATGGCGGGCACCGCCCTGAAGGTGGAGGAGGCCCTGCCCGGCACCCCCGTCTATGAGATGCTCCTGGGCCAGGCCCTGGCCGCCCTGGGCGCCACCCGAGACGGCGTGGAGCTCATGCGCTTCTTCGACATCACCATCGTGGATGCTGAGGACGACACCGTGGCCTACGAGCCCACGGGGTATGTGGACGTGTCCATCGAACTCATGGACGCTCAGCTGGACAGCCACCCCGAGGTGGACGTGATCCACTTCGACGGCCCCGCCACCGTCATGGACAGCACCGTCAGCGGCACCTCCGTGGACTTCTCCTCCGACGGCTTCTCCTTCTACGGCGTGGCCGGCTATCGCCTGGACAAGCTCATCGAGGCCAGCGACGGCAACACCTACCGCATCACCGTCACCTACGATAGCACCGCCGGCATACCCATGGAGGGGGTGGACCTGCTGGTCCGCGAGGTGCCGGAGGATTCCAGCGAGTACGATTACTATCGCAGCGAGAGCATGAAGGCTATGGGCACCGACGATCGACGCCTGGCCCTGTCCCGCGCCTTCGACATCAAGATCGTGGACGCCGCGGACCATACCCGCGTCTACGAGCCCAAGACCAGCGTCAGCGTGTCCATCACCCTGGTGGGGGACGACCTCACCCAGTATGTGGACCTGCAGGTCCTCCACTTCGAGGAGGCGGATCTGGACGCCCTCTCCGTCCGTCCCATGGACGCCGCCGTCGCCGGTGAGACCGTCCGGTTCACCACCAGCAGCTTCTCCGTCTACGTGGTCTCCGGTACGGTGCCCATCTGGACCTACAAGTTCTTCACGCTGAACGTCTTCGACGACTACGAGGAATACTGGTTTACCTCCGAAGGCGTCGATCCCGAGACGGGCGAAAACCTGAAGACGACCACGCAGTACATCAAGAACGGCGAACGGCCGGTCGCGCCCCAGAACCCCGTTAATCCGGTGTCCCCCGAGCTGTCTTTCGCCGGATGGTACGAGGGCGAGTTCGATGCGGAGCTCAACTTTACGCCCAACGATACCCCATACGATTTCAACAACATTCCGGAGATCACAGACGAGGGAGAGGTCCGTCTCTACGCTGTGTTCGCTTCGTATACCTATATCACCTTCCATGATCAGTATGATTCTGACGCCGGTTTGTTCCCGGTCCTGTATACCCGCCGCGTCGAGATGAATGACGGTGAAGGCAAGCTCAACATCACCGGTCTTGACGTGACCTACGAGGAAGCGGCCGTGTCGCTCCCCACGATGATGTTCGTGGGCTGGTCGGCTGCGCCGATCAGGGTTCCCGGCAGTCTGCTGGATGACGAGAACCACGAGGTCACGGTGCTGCAGACCGATGCAGACGGATATCTGACCGTTACCCAGAACATGCAGCTGTATCCGGTGTTCAAGTCGGTTGGCTGGCTCAGCTTCTATTCCGGCCCCAGCGGTTCCGCCGCCACCTTCTATGCCAACGAACCGTGTCTGGACGGCGTCGGGCCCACCTCGCTGCCCGTTCCCACCAGGGCCGCCTTGAGCACCGGCCGCGAGTATGCTTTCGACGGCTGGTATGCCGCTGACAGCCTGACCGGCAACGAGGCCAGCGCATCGAGTCTCACGGGGGCGGTCAAGATCGCTGAAGCGGACGGAAGCCTTATTGACGGAGCACAGTATCCGTCGTCCGGTTCCCCGAAGCTCCGGGTCGTGAACGGGACCATCCATCTTTCGTCCCAGACGGTGGACGGAAAGACCGATTACGACGACGTGACGCTGTATGCCATGTGGCATCTCAGCGACAGGATCTCCTATACCGTCGTCGTGCAGCGGCAGAAGGCATCCACCATCGGACAGGCGACCATCGAGTACGAGTACGCCGACAGCTTCATTTTGTACGATGAGATCGGTCATCACCTGTACATGAGCGCAACTGATCTGCCGGATCCGAATGACGACCCGACGCGGTACCATGTCTGTGCGGAGTGGGAGAAGTACACCCGGCTGAACACCTATAGCGGCTACTATCAGGTATACAACGTAGACTATACGGAAGAACAGAATGCGGCGAACAATCCGTATTACGGGTTTGCGTTCGATACGGCACTCAGCGAGAGTAGCCTGGTGGCCCTTGAAGACGGCAGCGCGATCCTGAACATCTACTATACCTGGGTGGATCCGACCAATCCGCCGGACATGTCCAACAAGGCCTTTACGCTGACGTTCGCCAGCTCCAGGGACGTAGACTGCCCGGCCTTGCCGGTCTCCTACAACGGAGCCAGCGACCAGTGGCATAAGATCGCCTACGGTGCTGCGCTGAGCGGCTATGTCCCGGACGATCCCGAGGCTACCGGCTATGTCTTCTCCGGCTGGTATGCGGATAAGGCATGCACGCTTCGCGCCTTTTTCCAGACTCCGACGGCGAAAGAGCTCGAACCGCTGCAGATCCTGACCCTGAACCCTGTGACGAACAAGTACGAATGGGACGGTCACTCATACAAATCCTACGTGCTGTATGAGTCTATGCCCGGTGCGGATCTGACCGTGTATGCGGGATGGTCGGACGACTGGTTCCTGGTCCAGCTCGATGCGAACTATGGCGCGTTCCAGACCTACACCGAGACGGAAGACCCGAACACCCACGATATGATCCGGACCTACTCTGGCTCCGGTTCCACCTGGTTCTGGCTGAAGACCGGCCAGACGGTGCAGGAATACAAGACGGTCCGTCGTGATTACGTTGCGTCCGAATCCGGCACCTATTATTATGTATACAAAGATCGCCCGTACTATGGCCTCATGGACGATGAGTGGCACGACGAGGAAGACAATATCGCCCAGCGGTACGCCTATTATTCCACGTACCCCAACGAAGCGACGGAGTTCATCACGTTTGAATACAGCTCCGGCGCCTATCGCTATGCCAACTGGTACGAGGTGAAGGAGGACGGCACCGAGGAGTTGTACGACTTCAGCAAGGGCGTGTATCACGACCTGAAGCTCAGGCTGCACTGGACCCGGATCGGTACGTTCTATCTGGACTACAACGCCGGCAGAGGCACCCTCAACCAGGCGGATGCCAATACCGAAGCGGTATTCGTGGCCATGAGCAACGAGTCCTATATCGACGACGCGAACGTGCTGGTGACCCGTTCGGCCACGCCGCCGGAAGGGTACATCTTCGCCGGCTGGAAGGTCCGCGGCGACGACAGCGGCGCCATATACCATCCCGGCGAAGTCCTGACCCTGAAATCCGATACTGCCATGATGGTGCAGGGCAAGCTCCGGGTCTATCTGGACGCGGTCTATACCCGTGTACCGTCTGCAAAGGTGGTCTACGACGCCAACGGCGGTACCCTGCACGATACCTGGAATACGCTCCATGAAGCCACTCTGAGCGAGCCCGATCCCGAGCAGAAAGTCCTGGGCGGACCCATGGAGGCGGATGCCCCCGCGGCCCTGTATGCCTATGAGCAGACGGCGAACTATGAGCGGGTCACGGTTTCCAACCTCGTCAACAACACCGAGATCGTTCTGGCGCACGGCTCCATCTTCGAGCGGGAGAACGCCACCTTCGTCGGCTGGAGCAACAAGCGGGTGTATTCGCCGGACGACGCGGATGCGAAGCTATTCGTGCCGGGCGCTGAGACCTACTATGTGGACGCGGTGGACGATGTGGATACCCTCAATGACGAGGACGCCAGCCGCCTGTACGCCGCGTGGCAGGTGGCGGTCAGCTACCACCTGAACGACGCCAACGCTTCCTGGACCGGGTACGGCTCCAACGTTGCACTGGATTCCCAGACCGGTCTCTATATTGAAAACGTCATTATCGGCAATCCCCTTGAGGAGCCGGATTCCATCCCCTCCACTTCCGATCAGACCCACAGCCTGTTCCTCTACTGGGCCACGAGAAGCGGGGAAGAGGGCAGCTATGAATACACGGAGTATGATTTCTCTGCGGCCGTGGACGGCCCCCTGGATCTGTACGCGGTATGGGATGTGCCGAAGCAGGTCATGTTCCATTTCGTGGATGCTTCCGCTGCCACGAGGGTGCATAAGGACGAAGCAGGCGGATGGCTCGCCGATGCGTACATCGGTGCGCACTACCTCTCGGTCAATGCCACGCCGACCGTTCTCGACGAAGCTTTTGCAGACAGTTTCGCCAACAGCACCCTGACGAGTGATGCTACCTATCATTACGCGCTGACGGCCGTCTACGCGTTCGATGCCGAACATGAAGGCGACAGCATTCAGCATCTTGCAGCGGGCGATGCCTGCACGTCCATCTGGTACGACGCGTCCCAGGACAGCATCGTCGTTCAAATGGCCAGCGGCGGGACCCATCTGCTGGGCGAAAGAGAAAATCTTTTCTTTGTCTATTATCAGGAGAAATCGGCGACCGTCGAGTATCTGGGCATGCGGGGCGACGGCTTCCTGTTCGCGCCGTCAGTGGTAACGCAGGCGACGTCAGAGCATATGACGACGACCACGCCGGCATTGCATGACGACGTGGTATTTGAAGTGGAAAATGAGATCTCCACGCCCATGGAATTCCTGTCCGGTTTTACCTGGCCGTTGGAGACCACTCCCACCCCAACGAATGCCGGGTTCTGGGGCCAGCAGCCGAACATGGTGTTCTACTCCTACGCCATTGGCAATGCAGGCGCCTACAACGCCGTTCAGATTGAGCTGTTCACCGACGCTGGCGGCACCGTGCTCGGCACGTCGACGCATCTGGACGTCCGGTATGACTGGCAGGGCTTCTGGTATTCCCTGGACAGCGGCGCCACCTGGGTCAACCATGGCTATGACATTTGCGTATACGTCATCTATTACGACGAACTGCCCACGGCCGTCACCTTCGAGGTCGAGACCATCGGCTTCGCCCGCGACATGGAGCAGGAATACCAGTACCACTATATCATCGAAGAGCTGATACTGAACGCAAACGGGGGAATCATCGAGACCAGAGAGACGTTCAACACACGCACCAGCGGCAGCGGCACTCCGCTGACGGTCAAGACCGGCGATACCTATTCCGCCTTCCTGTTCACCACGGCCCGGGATCCGAACAACGATAATCAGTCTCACACCTATCGCGTCACGTTTACCCAGCTGCCGAAGGAGGGGTTCACCACCACCGTGGCCACCACCTCGGTGGATCCGAGCACGCTGAATACAAAGATCTTTGAGCTGCCCAGTCCCGCGCCAACGGACGGCACCAACTATTCCTACGCCGCCTATATCAATTTGAATGATATAAACGACAGGACGTATAACCCGGACGTGGGCAAGACCCACACCCTGAAGTTCACCAACACCCGCAACCCCGTGACGTTGGAGATGCATCTGTCCAACATCAGTATCACCACCGGCAACATCAACGCGGACGACAGCTGGCGGGCCTATGACAAGGACGGTGATCCGTATTATCAGAATCCTGCAGTCAAGCCGGAGATCACCATCGCGCCCGGACAGACCAAACAGTTCATGGAGGAACTGGATTACGTTCACTTCCTGAGCTCGAGAGTCGGCTTGGGTCTGGGCACCTTCGGCACGACCATGTACGGTACCGAATCCCCCGAGCTTGACGCCAACAACCAGGCGACGGGTGCGACGCTCGTGACCATGGACAACGACAATGCGCTGCATACGACGTACATCTCCTTCGAGCCCAGGACGGCAGGCAGCACGATCTACGGCCTGTTCCTGAAGGACGAAGCCGGTGAGATCCTCGGCGAACTGACGCCCCAATGGAACGACGTGAACAATGAGCTCCAGGGGTTCGATTACAACCTCTATTTCCTCTATTATCCCAGCGTCACCCTGTACTACGTCCAGGAGATGAACGACGGATCGCTGGTGCAGATCGAGGGCGCCAACTCTGGCCAGATCACCTATGGCGGCCAGCTCCTGGAGATGAACGGCAAACAGGTCCGGCAGCAGCAGCATCTGATACTGGGCTGGAACGGCCTCGTCATCTCGCAGGAACACGGCGACGGCAATTTCAACATCCCGCCCCTGCTGGATAGAGGCGATGTCCAGTACGACCTGGTGTACTATAAGCTGGGCGCCATGCCTCAGGCCGACCCCTTGACGCCGGTGGCCAATACCAACGTGTTTGGCGAGCCGGGCGATTCTTCGGGCATCAGTGAAAACCTGATCCTCTATACACACCTCCTGGAGAACAAGTACAAGTGGAGGTTCGATTACGAGAACTGGACCACCATCGAAGCTTACCCGGTGGTCTATGCCATCTACCGTGAGCGCGGCTTCGACCTGACCGTCCAGAAGGTCGTAACGGAGGATACCGGCTACGACGAGCCCTTCGTCGTCACCATCCGGTCTACGGCCATCAATCGTCAGCGCTATTCCGTGGAGGGCACCGGCGAAAGCAGGATCACCGCTACGTTCACCACGGAAACGATCGACGACGGCAACGGCGGGACCACCACCCAGCGCGTCGGTTCCATTCAATTCAACGTGCAGGACGGATCCGAGATCAAGATCATCGGTCTCGGCGCGGGCGACTATACCATCACGGAGACCCGCAACACCAACTATACCATGTCCGCCGCCAGTGTGAAGGGCAACACCGTCACGCCGACCGGCGCCAGCACCGTATCCCTGTCCCTCGACAAGCCGACCACGGTGCGTATCACCAACACGCCGAAAGAGATCTGCCAGGTCGGGACCACGAAGTTCCTGACGCTGTCCGGTGCCGTCGATTACATCTATTCTTATTGCGAGTTATCCACAGGCACCATCGAGATGCTCATGGATTATGAGCAGCCTTCCAGCGACGCGCCCACCATTCCCAACGGGTCCAACATCACGCTGACCTCGGCCAACAACAGCCATTATAAGATCACCCGCAGCGATACGTTCACGAGTGGTCCCATGCTGACGAACCGCGGCACGCTGACCCTGGGCGACATCGTGTTGGATGGCGGCTGGGTGTCTGGCGCAGACTCCGTGGACGGCGCCATGATCGACAACGCGGGCACCCTCACGGTGGGCTCCGCGGCGACGCTGCGGAACGGACACACCAGCGGCAACGGCGGCGCCATCAGCGGCTGGGCCGGTGAGATCAACGTGGCGGGAACCATCGAGAACTGCTCCGCGGCCAAGGGCGGCGCGATCTTTGTTTACAGGCGCGATGCTTCGGCGGGCCTGCCCACCAACGGCGGCGACCTGAACGTTACCGGCACCATCCAGGATTGCACCGCTACCAACGGAGGCGCCATCTACTACGCGGGCACCGAAAACGTCCGCGTCAACACCAACGGCTTGCTGCAGCGCAATAGTGCGACCCAGGACGGCGGCGCGCTGTACATGGAAAGCGGTACTGCGCATATCGATGGCGGCACCATCACGGCCAACAGCGCCCGCGACGGCGGCGGCATTTACGGATACAACGCATATATTAACGTGAACACCGATACTGGCACCAATACGTCCAGTACCATCTCTTCGAATACCGCGACCAGGAACGGCGGCGCTATCAACATGCAGACGCTGACGCTCTATGTTACCGGCGGCACCATCACGGGCAACAGCGCCGGAAACGACGGCGGCGCCGTATGGGCCGACAACGCTTCGGTGGAGCAGACCGGCGGCACCATCACCGCCAACACGGCTGTCGGCAACGGCGGCGGCGTGTACTGCGAGTCGCAGACGTTCAGCATGAGCGGCGGCACAATCACGAACAACGCGGCCGTCAACGGCGGCGGCGTGTATTCCNNGGCGTGTATTCCGAGTCCGGCGCGGTCACCATCACCGCCGGCAGCAGCATCACGAACAACACCGCAACCAACGGCGTCTACACCGCTTCCGGTGAGAGCGAGCCCGAGGGCTGCGGCGGCGGCGTGTACGCGGGCAGCGGCACCGTCAACGTCACTGGCGCCACCCTGACGGGCAACAAGGCCAACGTCAACGGCGGCGGCCTGTGGCTTGGCTTAGGCGGCGGCACCATGACGAGCGTCACCATGTCCTCCAACACGGCCATCAACGGCGCGGCGCTGTTCAACAACGGCGGCGCGGTCCGCTTCGACGGCAGCACCATCACCGGCAACAGTGCAGGTCTGCGGTCCGACGGCTCCAGAGCCGGTTACCAGAGCAGCAGCACCTCCACCGAGTTCGACAAGATCCAGAACGGCGGCGGCGCGGTGGGCGTCGGCGACGTGAAGATCAAACAGGTCCAGCAGCTCGAAGGCGAGGAAGGCGACGAAGGGCCCGTGGAGGAGGTCGTGGAGGTCTCCGCCTCCCTCGAGTTCTCCGGCAACGTGCAGATCAAGAACAACACCCTGTATGCCCACAACAATGCGACGAACACAGATTTTGACGTGACCAGCAACGTCTATCTGAATCAGGATTCCGACGTGGTGCTCAAGGCCGCCGGATTGGGCGGCAGCGCGGAGGTCGGCATCTACGTCCCGGGCACCCTCGGTGAAGACATCGCCAACACGGATCCCCTGGTGAGGAGCCGCGGCGTGCCTTCGGCCCGCTTCGCCACCTATTCCAACAGCAGCAACTACACGAAGTTCAAGAACGACCGTGCGTCAGAAATGTCTGTGGAAGTCGACTCATCCTCTTCCAAGCTGTTCTGGTCCAGACCCTTCAAAGTGCAGCTTCGTTACCTGCCGCCGGGCGAATATGCGTTGACAGCGCCCAACGAGCCCGACAACGCCTCCACAAGACGGGATGTCAATTCCTATAACCCGCCCACCAGCGACAACGGTATCTCCATGCTGGCGGACGATATTCGTACGCGGGAAACCAGCTTCTTCACCACCCTGACCAACGTTAGCTTCGGCGGCGGCTACCTGCAGGTCCACGATGAGGAAACGATCGCGATCAACAACTACGTGTCCGACGTGAACTGGAACGCGAAGGATAACCGCTGGCGGTTCATCATGTACGATGGCAGCGTCATTCCTGGCGACAGGTTGGATACGCTGGTCATCTACTATTCCAAAGCATTCTTCCTGTCCATCGAGAACAACTCCGATTACGACCTGTATATCGAAGACCTCTATGCGGATTATGTGCTGAACAATGTCACCTCTCACCTCAGTATCCTCAATGGCGATGAGACGCCGCCCACCGGCATCACATACGCCTATCAGGGCTACGGTTACATTTTCGCGTTCGACGACGCGGTGCAGGAAGAGCTGCACTCCGTGAACATGACGGCCAATCAGAACGCTCTCGTGCTGAAGCGGGACGAGTCCATCAAGATCCTGCTGCCCAACGGCCAGAGCTTCACCTATACGATCAACGCCGTGTTCAAGAACCCGGACGGAACGGACGTTAGCGGCGCATCGCCTGTGACGGTCGGCTATACGCAGGACGGGTCTTGGTCCAACAATCCTCAGACTCCCGATATCCGAAACGGCGCCCCATTCGCCGTCACCGGCTCCCTGCCCGGCACCGCGGGCGAAACCAGCAGCGTGATCTTCGGCAACACGAAGGCGATCTGTAAGATCGTCATCAGTCAGGCGCCGGAGGATCTGGCTGCCGGCAGCATGAACTTTGTCGTCAAGTCTTATACGCATCCCAACCCCGATCCTGCCTTCCCCGGCGGGGAGTTCGACGGAAAAACGGAATATGCCTTTGCGAACCCCAACGACGTGTTCAAGTTCATCGCGCGGAATCGGGGTGGGGCCAACATCTGTCTCGAGCCGCTTCTGGATGAGAACAACCAGCAGGTCGTCGTGAACGGCATCAACCAGTACGTCATCAAGGCGGACGTCCAGATGCTGACCGACTACATGGTGTCGCAGGACCAGGTGGTCCGCTTGAATCCGGGTTCGCCGGAACTGCAGCAGTTTGCTGCCTACATTGACCACTGGGAAGTTACCTTCTCCACCGCGCACACCGGTACGTACCAGTACCTCGGAGGGGATAGGGTCACCATCAGCCGCGCTACCGACAACTCCGGCTCCTTCATGATAGCGACGAACGGGAGATCGTTCGACGGTGAATACAAGTACAAGTGCATCCTTACGTTGAAGGACCTCATCTTCGACGGCAAGAACCATGTGGGTACCAACAACGGCGGTATCATCTCTACCACGGACTGGAACTTTGTCATCGACAACTGCGCGTTCAACAGCTGTACCGCGGCCAACGGCGGCGCTATCTACGTGGATTATTCGATGACCTCTCAGGACGGCTCAACAAAATACATTGCGGACGCCGGCTATCTGACCGTTACCAATACCCAGTTCAACACCTGCAAGTCCAAGAGCAAGGACAACCGTATGGGCGGCGGCGCCATCTGGACCAAGGCCAAGGTCGTCACGCTGACGGGATGTCAGTTCAACAACTGCACCGGTACCGACCAGGGCGGCGCGTTGTTCCACCGCATCGATTACCATGCTTCTAATAACACGTATCCGAAATGTGTATACCGTGATCAGTCTACGCTGACCGTGACCAACTGCCGTTTCGAGAACTGTCAGTCCCGTTCGGGCGGCGCCATCGAAGCGGACTCCTACCATGTCAGCGTAACGAACACCGTCTTTGTCAACTGCTATTCCGTCACAGCGAAAGACTGGAACAACAAGACGGGCAGCGGCGGCGCCCTCGCGACCTACATTTATGAACAAGAAGCGTATCTGAGTCTCGGCGATCTCAGCAGCCTTGGCGACGCATACAAGACGGAACTGACTGTCAGGGGCTGCACCTTCGATCATTGCGGCGCGCAATCCGGCAGTGGTTATTCGGGCCACGGCGGCGCCATCCGCAGCCATTCTCTGATCACGAAGGTCGAGGGCAGTTCCTTCGTCAGCTGCTCGGCGCTGAGGAACGGCGGCGCCATCGCCGTCAACAACTCGAACACTAAAGCAGCTTCGTCAACGGCTACGGCCAACTATACCCTGTCGGTGAACGGCTGCACGTTCACGGACTGCTCGTCTACCAGTGAATACGGCGGCGCCATCTACAGCAACAATAAATCGCTGACCATCGGCGACTATACCACCGCCGGCGCCTCGCCGCAGACCATGCATACCACGATCACCAACTGCACCGCGAAAAAGGACGGGGGAGGCGTGTACTTTGTGCAGATTGCGGGGCAGGGAACGCTGTCCGTCACCGGGGCCACCATCGAGAACTGCACCGCCGAAGCGAGCGGCACGAGCGGCGGCGGCGGCGTATACACGAAAGCCGGCACAGTCACCTTCACCGACAGCACCGTCAAGGGCTGTACCACGCCAAAAGACGGCGGCGGCGTCAATATCACGACCAATTCCGGTCAGACGGTCGATGTGACCTTGACCCATACGAAGATCGAAGAGAACACCTCCTCCGGGAGCGGCGGCGGTCTGTATCTGTACGATAATAACGGCAACAACAGTACCGGCACCTTGACCGTCCAAAACGGCAGCAAGATCGATTCCAACATCGCCGCCAACAGCGGCGGCGGTATCCATACGAACGTAAAGACTGTCACGGTGGGCGGCACGGCTGTTGAGACGAACGCCCAGACCGGGCAGCAGACCGTGGTATACACCTCGGTCAGCAACAACCAGGCCAATGGTGTCTCTTCCGGCGGCGACGGCGGCGGCATCGATCATACGTCGTCGTCCGGAACGATCACGCTGCATGATGTGCAGATCAACAGTAACGTTGGCAATAAGAGAGGCGGCGGCGTTTACACCGCCGGCGACATGACCCTGAAGGGTATCACGACCATCAGGTACAATCGTCTGAGGACCGACAGCAGCACCACAGAGCTGCTGGAGAACGCGGCGGGCGTCTATCTGAATAACGGCAAAACGCTGACCATCGGCGAAACGGGATTGGATGCGGCCCATAACGTCCTGACGATCAAGGACAATTTGACGCTGGACGGCAAGCCCTCCGATCTGCGCCTGTCGCAGAACGGAAACAGTGCCGACAGCGTCAACAGCATCAACAGCGTCGCTGTAAAATGCGGCGCCAGCGGCGAGATCCGCGTCGTCAACGCCAAGGTCAAGGGCACGCAGTTCGGCACCTCGGACATCCCGAACCCGCCGGGCTTCACAGACGAGGGATATGTCTTCATAGCGGACGACGAATCGGTGTACGGCATCATCGACCGTACGGACGAAAACTTCACGAAAGTCATCTGGGGCGGCGACCCGATCTGCAAGATCACCGATGCCAACGGCAGACAGCTCTATCTGGATGACCAGCTGACCCGTCCCTGCGTGTACGACCGTCTGGACAACGGTTCCTCGGCCCTGACCAGCGCCATGAGCACCCTCCGGGTGAAGGATTCCCAGAGCCTCCACTTCTACTTCAAGGACGCCACCGGCGTCGTGCGGGAATACACCGGCACCACCTTCCAGGTCAAAATGCTGGTGGAGAGCTATCAGGCGTCGAACCAGATCAAGGTTCAGGTCGGCAGCACGCCTTCGGCGAACTATACCGTCGTTCTGACCACGGAGACCATCACCGATCCGACGGTGAATTCGTACCCCTATCGCGGCACGCCCGGGACCAGCTGCACGATCTACCGGACATCCATTGGAAATGAGGCGTTTGTAGACACGAAGTCGAATCTGACGGTGCAGAACATCACGCTGGACGGCGGATCCACGTCCGGCATTTCGAATAATAATACCCGCATCATCAATGCGGATCCGGGAGACGCGATACCGATCACGGTCACCCTCGGCCGCAACGCTACGCTGCAGAACGCCACCGTGACAGGCAACGGCGCCGGCGTCTACCTGAACTGGGGCGCAAAACTCGTCGTGAACGGCGGTGCGATCCGCAACTGCTCGGCAAAATACGGCGGCGCCGTCTATATCGACGGCACCAATGTCGCAATGACCATGCTGGCCGGCACCATCACCCGCTGTACGGCAACGGAGAACGGCGGAGCGATCTTCTTCCACAAAGGAAAGCCGGATTCCCTGACCAATCCTACAAAGGGCTTCCTCCGCATCGCCGGCGGTACCATCAGCCGCTGCACGGCCAAGAACGGCGGCGCGATCTATCTGAATAACGGCGGTAACAACGAGGCATCGGTGGATGGGCAAAAAGTCAGCCGTTTGATGCTCATGTCCGGCGGCAGCATCATGGGCAACACCGCGACCGGTATGGGCGGCGGCATCTACCCGGGCGACAAATACACGAGGATTTACTTCTCCGGTGCCTCCTATGTCTATAACAACACCGTGGGTGGAGAGGCCAACAACGTATATTTGAGCTGCGGCTATGATCGAACGCAATCGTCACCGGTTCAGGCTATCATAATCACCACCGGTCTCGTCCGCGGTGCCACCATCGGCGTTTATGTACCAAATACCAGTATCGACTCCGGTTCGCACAACGCTTCAAACCTGTACGGTTGTCACGGCGACGAGGGTCAGCCGTTCGCCCGCTATGAAGGCACCAACCCCGATGCCATGAACCTGAGCTACTTCGTCAGCGACCGCGATGGATACAAGGGCGGCTTGCAGGACGGTCAGCTCGCGAGCAATCTGAAGGTCTACTGGCGAAAGATCTACTCCCTCCAGGTCTCGCTGCAGATCATCAGCGACAAGCCGCAGGACTACGAACGTTCGTACGAATTCACCGTGACCATCAAGGACGAGAACGGCTACGTCGATACAAACGTCAACGGCTGGAAGGGCAGCACCGACGGCGGCATGTACTTTATCGACGGCGTTTCCACCTTCACCCTGCCGTACGGCGGCTACTACTACCGCACGGCCGACCTGCTCTCCCTCGGGCATAGATATGAGATAACGGAGAACCTCACGGGCAGCGATTTCAAGGTCAGCTGGGTGGATGTGACCCACGAACAATCCGGCTCGGGTACGTCCACGCCCACCGGTAATCAGGCGCTTTGGATCGACGATCCTTCCACGTTCACCTACGAGGTCCGTTTCTCGAACCTGCATGCGGTCTGTAAGATCACCGATCCGGAGTACGGCACCGTGCTGTATGTTCGTCCCAAGAACACCAGCGGTGCCCGTACGGCCGCGGTGTATGCGGAGCTGGTCAATGCGTTCAATATCATCAATGCCTCCCAGAACTACGACTGGTTCGTTAAGACCGGCTCGGGGAACAGCGATAACGACTTCATGGAGCTCAGCAACCCGTCCAGCTATCAGATAGAGATGCTCATCCCAGAATACGAGACGGAGTATCCGGCGGTCAGCAACAAGACGGTCACGCTGACGACGGCTGCCTCCAACGCACTGGACGGCTTCCCCTACGCAGGCGTCGGTACGGCAAAGATCGTCTGCGGCTTCGATCAGAACAGCGATCAGAACATGCTGCGCACCACCGGTGCCCTCACGCTGACCAACATCATCCTCGACGGCGCCAGCGGCGATTCCCATGTCACTTCCGCAAACGGCGGCGCGGTCAAGGTGGATAACGGCGGTTCTCTCACGATGGCTGCCGATTCTATCATCCAGAACGTCTCCGGCACGGCGGACGGCGCGGCCGTGTACGTCGACAACGGCGGCACGCTGACCATGAATTCCGGCTCCGTCATCCAGGACGTTTCCGGCTCTGCCAACGGCGCGGCCGTGTATCTCGCCGGGACCATGACGATGAATTCCGGTTCCGTCATTCAGGATAACGCATCCACCGGCAGCGGCAACGGCGCCGGCGTCTACGCAGCCAGCGGCGGTGTCATGACCATGGGGACCGGTGCCAAGGTGATCGGCAACCAGGTCTCCTCTTCTGGCAGCGGCGCAGGCGTGTACCTTGCCCAGGGGAGTCAGCTCAACCTCTCCGGCGCGCCCGTCTTCGAGGAAAGCGGAAAGCAGAACACCAAGAACCAGCAGCTGACCGGCCAAACCAACGGTACGGTGTCCTATGACATGCCGCGGCAGGATATCTTCATTGCCGGGTACGGCAATGCGGACGCCACGTCCCTTGCCGTCACGGGCAATCTGACCGGTTCGCCGGGGTCCATCTGGGTCTGGGCGGATCAGCAGCAGCACTACCAGTCTCTCCGGCAGTTTGCCGTCATGCGGGACGGCACATACACCGGCCTGAACGTGCTGCGTAACGCGCAGACGGACTCTGCAAGCGAAAATACGACGGATACTTACCTCTTCGGTATCGCGCACAGCGGCGACGCCAACCATTACGTCTATTGGAACGGCCCGGCAACGGTGAGGATCACAAAGACCATCACGGGGGCGTTCAGCAACAGGTCCGATCGCTTTGCGTTCACGGTCACCGGGTTGAGCACGACGGCGTCGTATTCATACAACCGTTCAGTCAGCTCGAACGGCACCACCTGGACGACGGCGACCAGCGGATCGTACGGCACCGTACAGTACAGCGCCGACGGCACGACGTGGACCACTACGGCGAGTTCCCTCAGCGGAACGATCACGGGCGCAGCGCAGATCCGCTTCGAGCTCGGCCACCATGAGAGCTTCGATCTCACGGTGCCTTCCGGCACGACGATCTCGGTCACCGAGCAAAACGACCTCTATGAGCCCAGCTGGGTCTTCGGTGAGAATGCAAGCGTTTCAGGCGCTTCCGCACAGTCGATCATGATCGATATGAATCGGACGCTGGCGTTTACCAATTACTATCCGCCGCTGGCGCCCACGGGCGTTACCTTCCGCACCCTGCCCTTCGCCCTGATGCTGGTCATGGGTCTGGCACTGCCCGTCATCCTGCCGCGCCGCCGTCGTCGGGAAGAGGACTGAGGCTCCTGAACGGAACACATGAGACCGGAGACCGAATGGCCTCCGGCTTTTCCTGTTTTGGGGCGCATGCGGGACGCATATCCATATACTATGAAGAGAAAGCTGATGCAACGGACCCTCCGGCTCCTGGACCTGCCGGAGGATATGGACCCTCGTGTGCCTCGGATCACCGTCCTGGGCCGGGAGAAGATGCTGGTGGAGAACGTGGCGGGCGTCCGCCGCTGCACGGAGAAGGAGGTGCTGCTCCTCACGGGCTGCGGTACGCTCAGCGTCATGGGGGAGGGGCTGCTGGTGAAGGAGCTGGGGGAGAGCCGGGCCCTGCTCACGGGAAAGCTGGAACGGTGGGCCTATGAAGAATAAGAAAAAGTGGCATTTTCTCCGCGGGTATGTTATACTACAAATTGAAGGAGTATATCCCGAACGCCTCGTGTCTCTTCTGGAGGGAGCCGGCGTGCCCCTGCGGGACCTGCACCGGCCCGACGGCCGCACCCTGCTGTGCACCCTGCCCGCCCGGGACTTTCATCGGCTCCACCGGCTCAATCGCCGTTGCCGCTGCCGGGTCCGCATCCTGAAGAAGGGCGGCGGGCTCTATGGGCTTCGGCGCTTCTGGCGCGGCCGGGTGCTGATCGTGGGCATGGCCTGCACCCTGGCACTGGCCCTCTGGGCTTCCCATCGGGTCTGGTTCGTGGAGATCCGGGGCTGCGATCGCATGGATGAAGCGGTCCTTCGCCAAGCTCTGGAGGAACAGGGACTGTGTCCCGGACGGGACCTTCGCAAGCTTCCCCTGTCGGATCTTGCCGACAACGTGGCCGCCCGCTACGAGGAGCTGGCTTTCGTGGAGCTCCACGTGGACGGCGTCTTCCTCCGGGTCCGGGCCCGTGAGGCCCTGCAGGAGGGGGAGCGGCTGGACCAGAGCNNGTCAGATGTGTATAAGAGACAGCTCCGGGTCCGGGCCCGTGAGGCCCTGCAGGAGGGGGAGCGGCTGGACCAGAGCGTCCTTTGCGACGTGATCTCCACCCGGGACGGCATCGTCACCAAGGTCACCGCCTTAGGCGGCCGGGCCCAGGTCCGGGTGGGGGACAAGGTGAAGAAGGGCCAGCTGCTCATCGCCGGCCACGTCACCGCCCGGGACGGCAGCATGACCTACATCACCCACGCCTATGGGGAGGTGCTGGCCGCCGTCCTGTACAAGGCCCAGGTGGAGGCCCCCGAGACCCAGGTGGAGTGGGCCGAAACGGGGGAGACCGCCCCTTATTCGGCCCTGTATCTGGGGCAGTGGAAGCTGCTGGAACGCGATTGCCCCTTCGCGGACGCGGACCTGGTGGACGAGGGGCGGGAGATCTCCCTGAGCCCCTGGCTCCTGCGGATCAGCCGCGGGACCTGGCGGGAGAAGACGAAGACGGAGCGCCCCCTGACCTTCGCGGAACGGAAGGAAGCGGCCCTCTTCGAGGCGGAACGCATGGCGCAGTTGCAGGTGCCCCACCGGGCGAAGGTCATCATGATCGACCGCTACACGGTGGAGAAGAACGGGAAGCTGTACGGTGTGTGCAACATCACCACAGAGGAAAACATCGGATACACAAAGGAGATCACGTAACAAAGGGCATGGAGATCAAAACGGAACGGATCGAGATCGACAGCATGGAGGACGCCGCGGGGCTCTTCGGCGTATTGGACGAAAACATCTCCGTCTTCGAGCAGGAGACGGGCACCCTGATCACGGTGAACGGGGACGGCATCGGCATCGAGGGGGAGGCGGAGAACGCCGCCCTGTGTCGTATCGTCCTCGAAAAGCTCCTGTCCATGCAGCGCAAGGGGGAGCCCATCAACCGTAGCCGCATCCGCTACGCTGTGGACCTGGCCCGTGAGGGGAACGCGGACCTGATCTCCGAGATCATGGGCGACGTGGTGGCCCTCACCGCTCGCGGCAAGCAGATCAAGTGCAAGACCCTGGGCCAGAAGAAGTACGTCCAGGCCCTCAAGGAATATGAGCTGGTCTTTGGCGTGGGCCCCGCGGGCACCGGCAAGACGTACCTCGCTGTGGCCATGGCGGTGCTGGCTTTCAAGAATAAGGAAGTGGACCGGATCATCCTGACCCGGCCCGCCGTGGAGGCGGGGGAGAAGCTGGGCTTCCTCCCCGGCGACCTGCAGAACAAGGTGGACCCCTATCTTAGGCCCCTTTACGACGCCTTGCAGGAGTTCTTCGGCATGGAGACCTACCGGAACCTGATGGAGCGGGGGGCCATCGAGGTGGCGCCTCTCGCCTACATGCGGGGCCGGACTCTGAACAACGCCTATATCATCCTGGACGAAGCCCAGAACTGCTCCATCGAGCAGATGAAGATGTTCCTGACCCGTCTCGGAGAGGGCAGCCGGGCCGTCATCACCGGCGACATCACCCAGATCGACCTGCCTCGGGAGAAGAAGAGCGGCCTGATCCACGCCATCGGCATCCTCCGGGACGTGGAGGGCATCCGGGTCATCCAGCTCACCCACAAGGACGTGGTGCGCCATGAGTTGGTCCAGCGGATCATCCAGGCCTACGAGCGGAGCGAGAAACAAAACTGACCGTCGACTGCAGGAGGGCGCCATGGACAGGCAGAGAAAGACCAAGATACGCGGGCTGGGGCGGGCCATAGGGCTGCCGCTGCTGCTGTTGGTGTGCCTGGTGAACCTGTTTCTCCTGTGCCTCCGGTATCCGGACGCCCGCATCACCGTCCAGGCAGGGGACGTTCTCACCGAGGACGTGGTCTATCCCTTCTCCGGTACCGACGCCTACCGCACGGACGAGCTTCGGCAGGCGGCCCGGGACCGGGTACAGCCCGTCTATCGGCTGGATCAGGCCATCCTATATACCCAGGAACAGGCCCTTGACGGCTGGTTCGCCCAGTACGACCTGTTTTTGAAGGAGATGGTCCTCCGCTGGGAGGAAAGTGCCCAGGAATACAACGGGTATCTGTACAACCAGACCGCCTGGAACGCCCTCGTCAAGGAGCCGGAGCTACAATCCAAGCTCAACAAATATGGCCTCAGCGACGCTTTGGACACCGTCATGGCCTACTCCCTCCTGGACACCTACCTGCCCCGCAGCAGCCTCCACGCCGTCGGCAGCCTCCCGGACAGCGAGCCTCTGAAGGCCGCTCTGAAGGAGGTCATCCTGACCGGCATGCAGTCTGGGGTGAAGGACAGTGACCTCGATACCGCCCGGTATACGGCCAAGGAGAAGCTGAAGCAGACAAGCCTCCCCGCCGTCAGCAAGACGGAGCTGGCCGGCAACCTCATCGACAAGTTTTTTATCGCCTCTGCCGTGGTAGATGAGGTGGAGACGGAGCAGGCCCGCGCCGCCGCCGCGGACCAGGTGAGCCCCGTCGCCGTGAAGCGGGGCGAGGTCCTCTTCAAGAAGGGGACCACCCTTACCCAGCGGGATATAGTGCACCTTGTGGCCCTGGACATGCTGCGTACCGGTTCCGACGGCAGCCTCTATGGCGTGTATCTGCTGTACCTGCTGCCCCTGTATCTGGTCTACGGCCTTTATCTGCTGCTTTTTCAGCGGGACGTGGCCCTGTCGCCCCTGGTCATGGTGCGGCTCTGCCTGCTGCTGATACTGAATCTGGCCGTCGCCTGGGTCTTCACCCTCTTCGAATGCCGCATCGCCCCGGCCCTTCTGGGCACGCTGATGATCGCCGCCACCCATGAAAAGCAAACGGCTCTCGGCACCGGCGCCCTCGTGGCCCTGACCGCCAGCCTGCTGATGCCCTCGGCGGGGCTCATGGGCGGAGAGACCTTCGCCCTCATGGCGGGCCTTTTAGCGGCGTCCGTGGTGTCCGTGAGCCTGATGACGGTAGACGTCCGGCGGACCGCCATGGTCCCGGCAGCCATCGTGGGCGGGGCTGTGGGCGGCCTGTTCCAGGCGGTGCCCAGGCTCCTGGCGGGGGAGGGGCTCCTCACCGGCGTCACCGCCTTCGGCCTGTTCTTCGTAGGCTGCGTCATCGCCCTGGTCCTGGCCATGGGCCTTACGGCCATATGGGAGATCATCTTCGGCCTGCCGTCCCCCACCAAGCTCAATGAGCTCCTGAACATGGACCACCCCCTCCAGCGGCGGCTCATGAACAACGCCCCCGGCACCTATCACCACTGCCAGATGGCGGCCCTGCTGGCGGAGAACGGAGCCCAGAGCATCGGCGCCAACGCGCTCCTCGCCAAGGCTGCCGCCGCGGTCCACGACGCCGGCAAGCTGAGATCCCCCCGGCATTTCGCCGAGAACCAGGCCAACGGGATCAACCCCCACGACGAGCTGCCGCCTCGGGAGAGCTCCCGCATCATCATCGCTCATGTTGCTGACGGCGACGCCATTCTGCAGCGCTACAAGGTGCCTGCCGCCGTGCGGGCCATCGTTCGGGAGCACCACGGCACCACCATGACCGCCTTTTTCTACGTGAAGGCCAGGAAGACCGATCCCGACGTGCGGGAATCGGACTTCCGGTATCCAGGGCCGAAGCCCAGCTCCAGGGAGAGCGCCATCGTCATGCTGGCGGACAGCTGCGAGGCGGCGGTCCGGTCCCTGGGCAGCTCCAACGCCGAGCAGGTGAAGGACATGGTCCACCGGGTCATCCGGGGCAAGATGGAGGACGGCCAGCTGGTGAGCTGTCAGCTGACCCTCGCTGATCTTGCCAAAGTGGAGGAATCCTTCCTGCAGACCTTTGCGGGCATCCTTCACGACCGCATCACCTACCCACAGGAGGAGCCATGATCGAAGTATATTCCGAGGACGAAGCCCTGACCCCCGAGGAGGAGGCTGGCATCCGCACCGCCTGCGAGGCCGCCCTTGAAATGGAGGGAGCGGCGGGAGACATCACCGTCCTGGTGGCGGGTCCCGACCACATCCAACAGCTGAACCGGGACTTTCGGAACGTGGACCGGGTCACGGACGTGCTCACCTTTCCCAGTCGGGAGGGGGAGGACCTGCCCGGTTCCCCCGACGGGTATCTGGGCGACATCATGATCTGCCGCAGACGTGCCGTGGAGCAGGCGGCGGAATATGGACACAGCCTGAGCCGGGAGCTTGCCTTCCTGGCGGTCCACGGGACCCTCCACATCCTGGGTTATGATCACATGAACGAGGCGGAGGAGCAGCTCATGCGCGCCTGCCAGCGTACCATTTTGGAAAGGATCGGTGAAACGAGATGAACGAACTCAAGCAGGACATCATCGACCTGCTCCTCGACAAGGCCCAGGAGGCCCGGGACCATTCCTACGCCCCCTACTCCAGGTACAACGTGGGGGCGGCCCTGCTGACGGCAGACGGCCAGATCTATCAGGGCTGCAACATCGAGAACGCCGGGTTCACCCCCACCATCTGCGCCGAGCGTACGGCCTTCTTCAAGGCGGTCTACGACGGCCACCGGGCTTTCCGGGCCATCGCCGTCATCGCCACAGGGGAGGAGATGGGCTTCCCCTGCGGCGTCTGCCGCCAGGTCATGGCGGAGTTCTGCGACGGGGACTTCCTCATCATTACCGCCAACCGGGACCGCACCAAGGTGGACGTGTCCCCCTTCAAAACGCTGCTCCCGCACTCCTTCGGACCCAAGGACCTGAACGTATAAGCTATGGCCTATAAAAGCGGTTTTTTCAGCCTCGTCGGCTGCCCCAACGTGGGTAAATCTACCCTTATCAACGCCCTGGTGGGCCAGAAGATCTCCATCGTCACGGACCGGGCACAGACCACCCGGAACCGCATCACCGGCGTCCTGACCCGGGAAGACTACCAGATGATCTTTCTGGACACCCCCGGCATGACCACCCCCAAGAACAAGCTGGGGGAGTATATGCAGAAGACCGCCGCTGACTCCCTCTCCGACGTGGAGGCCATCCTGTTCCTGGTGGACGCCCGCAAGGGGGTGGGGGAAAGGGACCAGCAGATCATGGAACGGCTGAAGCAATCCAAGTGCCCCGTGGTGGCCCTCCTCAACAAGTGCGACATCGCCACGAAGCTCCAGCTGGACGAGGCCGAGGATGCGGTCCGGTCCGCCGGTTTCACCAAGATCCATCGGATCTCCGCCTTCACAGGCCGGGGCCTCGCTGAGCTGGAAGCCCTTCTGGTCACCTACCTTACCGAAGGACCCCAGTATTTCCCGCCGGACATGGTCACGGACCAGCCGGAGCGGCTCATCTGCGCGGAGATGATCCGGGAGAAGGCCCTGGAGCTCCTGAAGGACGAGGTGCCACACGGCATCGGTGTCAGCATGGACAGGATGCAGCTCCGCCCTGACGGTCAGATCATGGATTGCTACGCCACCATCCTTTGTGAGCGGGACAGCCACAAGGGCATCATCATCGGCCGGGGCGGCGCCATGCTGAAGAAGATCGGCTCCGCGGCCCGGGCGGACATGGAGTGGCTCCTGGGCGTCAGGGTGAACCTGCAGCTGTGGGTGAAGATCAAGGACGACTGGCGCAACCGGCAGTCCGTGCTCAACGAACTGGGCTACGAGGGATAAAAAAGCTCCTTTCGGGCGCATACTTTCCCTGAAAGGAGGCGTCCTGACATTGCCTAAGACATCGGAAGAAAAGAAAGCCTTTCAGGCTTTTTACGACAGCGGTCGGGTGGAGGCGTATCTCGACTACGCCCGGCTGCGGGAGAAGCAACATGGCGGATCTGACCCTCAGGGGCATGGTGATCCGGACGGTGGATTACCGGGACAACGATAGGATACTGACCCTCTTTACGGCGGAGTCCGGCCGGGTGGACGCCAAGGCGCGGAACTGCCGCAAATCGACGTCGCCGCTCCTCGCCTGCACCCAGCCCTTCGCCTATGGGGAGTACCAGCTCTTCTATCACAAGAATAAGTACGTCGTGGACCAGGGGGAAGTGCTGGAAAGCTTCTATCCCCTGCGGGAGGACGTGGAGAAGTACGCCGCGGCCTCCCTCTGCGCCGCCCTGTGCCTGGAGGGCGTCCAGGCGGAGGAGAGCAGCGAAGCCATCTTTTCCCTCCTCTATCACACCCTGTCCTTCCTGACCTACGGCGACTGCGACCCCGAGGACCTGAGCGCCGCGTTTTTGATTCGCTTTCTGTCCCTTGCCGGCTTTCGGCCCGCCATCACCCAATGCGCCGTCTGCGGCCGGGACCTCCGGGATGACCCCGTCATCCGCTTTCTGCCCGAAAAGGGTGGGGCAGTGTGTGCCGCCTGCTCCCCCGTGGGTCGGAAGATCAGCAAGACGGCCCTGGAGGCCATGCGCCGCATGCTCCTTCTCGATGACGACCAGCTGGGCCGGGTGAAGCTGAAGGAGCCTCTCAGGGCAGAGGTCTTGTCACATCTCGTCCCCTATGCTAAACTATATCTGCCCGGCATCGAAAAGGCCGCGGCCCTCTTCACCTCATTGCATTTGCCGCTTCAGACGACGGAACAGGAGTAGTACATGGAACTGCTGAAAAACACCTTTCTGGCCCTCTTTCCCCTGTATTTCTACATGGCCACCGGCGCTCTGCTGCGAAAGATGAAGATCCTGCGGACGGAGGACCTGCCCAAGCTGAACGCCCTCCTGTTCCGCTCCTTCCTGTTCTTCAGCCTGTTCAACAACGTCCGCAACGCCGACTTCACCGGCGCGGACAGCGGCAAGCTCCTGCTCTTTGGGGGCCTGTCCATCCTCTTTCTGTTCACCCTCTACATGCTGGTGGTGCCCCGCATCATCAAGGACTATCGCCAGTCCTCCGTATCCATCCAGGCCATGTACCGCAGCAACTTTGTCCTCCTGGGCATGGCCTACGCAGAGCAGCTCTGCGGGCCGGAAAACGTGGGCCCCGTCAGCATCCTGGTGTCCATCGTGGTGCCCATGTTCAACCTGCTGGCCGTATGCAACTTCGAGCTCCTGCGGGGCGGCAAGGTCAACGTGGGCAAGATCCTGCTGAACATCATCAAGAATCCCCTCATCATCGCTTCCATCCTGGGCGCCATCTGTGCCTTGTGCGAGATCACCTTCCCAGAGTACCTCGATAAGCCCATGAAGTCCCTGGGCAGCGCCGCCACCCCCTTCGCCATGGTCCTGGTGGGCGCATCCCTGACCCTCAAGTCCATGGCCAGGAACAAGAAGCTGGTCCTGGGCGTGTCCGCCGTCCGCCTCATCCTGTCGCCCCTTCTGGTGGTCCCCGCGGCCATCCTCCTGGGCTTCCGGGACGCGGCTCTGGTGGGCATCATGACTGCCACCGCCGCGCCCACCGCCGTGGTCTCCGTGGCCATGAGCTACGAGCTGGGCGGCGACGGGGAGCTGGCCGCCGAGATCGTGGCCACTACGTCGCTCCTGTCCTTATTCACCATGTTCCTCTGGGTCCTGGCCCTGCGCGGTATGGGCTACTGCTGATGTATCAGTAAAGGGGCCGGGTTTTCCCGGCCCTTTTCATATAGCAGGGGAGGGGCTTGCCCCTCCCGTATGCCCTGCGTTGTCTGGCGGGGGAGAGGTGGCGCACAGCAATCGATATGAGTAGCAAATGAAGACGTCAAAAAACGGGAGGTCGCCCTCCCGTTTGCTGTATGCGTTTGTGCCTGGCTTCAGCCCACCAGCTTGGCGATCTCCGAGAAGGTCAGCACGGACTTGCTGCCCAGAGCGTTGGTGAAATCGAACCCGCCGGGGATCTTCACCTCAGCGACCTTGCCGTCGATGATGCAGCGGACCGTGAGGCTCACGTCGGATCGCTGAGACAGGGCGTCGATGACGCTCTTGCTCAGCCCGGCGAACCGCCGACCGTCGACCTCCACGGTCCCGTTAGACGGTGCGGTCTGGATCTTCCGGATGACCATTCGGCAGAACGCCTCAAAGTCGCTCTCTGCCCCGTCCGCCTTGTCTTCTTCGACCTTGCCGAAGTCAGGACCGACGATGGTCTTTCCCTCGATGGGATCCACCGTTCCATCCTGTATATCATCCTGGTCCGTGCCCGGCTCGTAGAACTTGACGATGCCGCTGGTCAAACCGTCGGCGTCCAGGTCGTCGGCCCCATCTGTGCTCTTGGAGCCGCCGTTGCCGATACCGGCGCCGGCGCCCGTCTTCTTATAACCGTTGACGTCCTCGGCTTCGCCGCCCGCCACGCTGACGTCGGCACTGCCGGAGATGGTGATGTTGGAACCTTCTCCCGGATTGCTGTTGTCAGAGGCAGCTGCGCCGCCGCCGATGCCTGCGCCGCCATCCTGACCGCCTGTGGCTATGACGGTGCCGCCGGAGATGTTGATCTTGTCACCATCACCGCTCTTGCCGCCGCCGATGCCCGCAGCCCTCTCACCGCCTTCTGCCGTGACCGTGCCGCCCTCGATCGTGATACGGGTGGCATCGCCTTCGTCGCCGCCGCCGATGCCCGCGCCGTTCTTGCCGCCTGTGGCTGATACGGTGCCGTCTTTGACGGTGATGTCCCCGGCGTCGCCGCCGTTACCGCCGCCGATACCTGCAGCTTTGTGACCGCCCTCCGCAGTGACGGAGGTATCAGCACCTTCGATGGTGATCTTGCTGCCTTCGCCGCCTTTCGCGCCGCCGCCGATACCTGCGCCGCCGGTTTTGTCAGTTTCGCCGCCGTAGGCGTACACCGTGCCACCGGAAATGGTGATGCCGGTGCCGTCGCCTTCACAGCCGCCGCCGATGCCAGCGCCTTCCTCAGTGCTTGTGGCCGTGACTTCGCCGCCGGAGATGGTGATGTCGGAGCCGTCACCCTCCTTGCCGCCGCCGATGCCCGCGGCGTTTTTGCCGCTCTCCGCGTCGACTTTTCCGCCGGAGATAGTGATGCCGGTGCCGTCGCCTTTCGCGCCGCCGCCGATGCCAGCAGCGTCCTTGCCACCGTAGGCTTCGATGGTGCCGCCCTGGATCTCGATGTTGGCAGCATCGTTGTTCTTGCCGCCGCCGATGCCTGCGCCGCTTTCACCGCCTTTCGCGATGAGCTTGCCGTCATCGTCCGTGTCGGTGATAATCAGGTTGCCATCGCCGGTCTTTTCGAGACCCGCGCGCTCTTTGCCGCTGGACAGCTCGTTCTTGCCCTCCAACTCGATGGTCGTATTCCCTTCACCAGTGACGGTCACTGCGGCCTTTTTCTTGCTGTTGGAGATGTCCACGCCCTGAAGCGTCACGTTGACTTCGCCGGCCCCTTCGCCTGTCCCGGAGTCGATGACGACCACGTAGGTGTCTGACGAGCCTTTGATCACGGGGGCAACGTCCAGTTCGCCTTCCGCAGCATCCACGTTAGTTGTGCTCTGCTTCACTCGCTGGGAGTCGCCTTCAGCGATCACTTTGATGTTGCCGTCGCCAATGTCCCAATCCTTTGCAAACGCGCTCATAGGCAGCAGGCACAGCACCAGGCCCAGAACGAGCAGCAGCGAAACGGATCTTCTCATGTGATGTTCCTCCTTTTCAAACACAACACTGCATGCATAGCATATCATATTTATTATACTATCCAATGAGCATGTGTCAAGAATGTCGCTCCATTATGCACCAATTTGCACGATATATCCCATAGGAGGGGGAAGGGAGAGAGACAAAAACGGGAGGTCGCCCTCCCGTTTGCTGTATGCGTTTGTGCCTGGCTTCAGCCCACCAGCTTGGCGATCTCCGAGAAGGTCAGCACGGACTTGCTGCCCAGAGCGTTGGTGAAATCGAACCCGGCGGGGACCTTCACCTCGGTGACCTTGCCGTCGATGATGCAGCGGACGTTCAGCGCCACGTCAGGACGGGCGGCCAGAGCGTTGAACACCATCTTCATGAAGCCGGGGAACCGCCGACCGTCGATCTCCAGGGTGCTGTTGGACGCAGCGGTCTGGATCCGCTTGGCGGTCTGCTGGCAGAAGATCAGGAACTCGTCTTCCGTGATCTCGCCGCTGCCATAGATGATGTCGTACATGACGGCCTCAGCATCGCCGCTGAGGATGTCCTCCGCGCTGGTGCCGGGATCGTAGAAGCTGACGCTGCCGGTGGTCAGATCGGAGGTGTCCAGGTTCTCGTCCGCCGTGCCGACGTCGCCGTTGCCGCTGCCGCCGCTGCCGATGGCCGCGCCGGCACCGCTGCTCCAGAGATTGGAGTCGTTGGTGCTGCCGCCCGCCGCGGCCACAGTGGCGTCGCCGGAGATGGTGGTGCCGTTGCCTTCGCCGCCGTTGCCGCCGCCGATGCCAGCGCCGGCCGCGCCGCCCTGAGCGACCACGTTGCCGCCGGAGATGGTGACGTCGTTGCCGTCGCCGCCGTTGCCGCCGCCGATGCCTGCGCCGCCGTTGCCGCCCTCGGCGACCACGTTGCCGCCGGAGATGGCGATGTCGTTGCCGTCGCCGCCGTTGCCGCCGCCGATGCCAGCGCCGCCGTTCAGCATGTCATTGCCGTAGTAGTTGGTGGAGCCGCCGCCCTGGGCGTTCACGTCGCCGCCGGAGATGGTGATGCCGTCGCCGTCGCCGCCGTTGCCGCCGCCGATGCCCGCGGCGTGCCTGCCGCCCTGGGCGTTCACGTCGCCGCCGGAGATGGTGATGCCGTCGCCGTCGCCGCCGTTGTTGCCGCCGCCGATGCCGGCGCCGCCGCCCATCCAGTTGGAGCCGCCGTTGGCGTTGACTTCGCCGCCGGAAACGTTGATGTCCGAACCGTCGCCGCCGCTGCCGCCGCCGATGCCCGCTGCGCCGCTGCCGCCGTGGGCGTTGACTTCGCCGCCGGAGACGCTGATGCCGT
>LXOW01308058.1_pt1 | contig 27804 bp, 31 predicted proteins | sample 1368591 | NCBI WGS metagenome assembly LXOW01 (sample SAMN04884650, study PRJNA319009) | bovine gut metagenome | isolation source: Cow rumen | host: Bos taurus | place: Italy: Legnaro (PD) | collected 2014-07-09
GTCTCGTCCGTGTGCGGGATATCGTAGGGCAGGGTACCGATCATGGTACCACCGGTGGACACCCGTTCCTCGATCTCCCACTTTTTCACGCCGAGAAGTTCTGCAACATCTTCGCCAAGTTCAGCCTCGGCAGGGATCTCCGGGAATTGACTGAGCGGGAGCAAAAGTCCCTGCGAAATCTGGCCGCGGAACCGCTGCGTCCGAAGCCGAAAGCCCTCGCCCATGATATCCGTCTTCTTATAGCTGGAACTGCGCATGAACTCGAACTCCGGGCGGATCGGCAGGAAGCTGTCGATCTCAAAGTACACGCCCAGATCCATCGGCTGGAACTGCCCTTTGTTCACGACGCACTGCCAGCCCAGAACATGCGCCAGCTCGGTCCTGTCAGCGCCCTCGATCGGCTCAATCTTCCAAATGCGCTGAACGCTTGCCAGTTTTCTCATTTCAAATCACCTTCATTTGCGTGCTTCGGTATTGGTGGGACATCGAGGGGTCGAACCCCGGACCTGTCAATTATAAGTTGACGGCTCTGCCTGCTGAGCTAATGCCCCAAACTGGTGGGTCGAGGAGGTGTCGAACCTCCACCCTGCGGATTTTCAGTCCGCCGCTCAGACCGCGTAAGCTATCGACCCATATGGCGGCTCCGACCGGTGCTGACCCGGCTATCTCCTGCGTGACGCTCAGGCGGCTCTGCTGTTTGCCCTCGGAGCTATGTCGGGGCGGTCGAACGCGTTCGGTTCGACCATACCCCTTATTTGCTGTACTTGTCTGCGATGCTGCACGCCGCGACGGATTCCGGCTTGATGACCGCCTTGTAGCCGCAGGCGTGGATCCAGCCGACGATCTCCGGGATTACTTTGCAGCTCGGGCCGTTCTTGCCGGCGTCGACGTGGATGCTGAAGTTGAGCAGCTTCTCGTAATCGAAGCCGCCGGCGTCCCTGATTTCGTCGAGCGCCTCGATCAGCTTGCGCGCATACTCCAGACTCAGCTGCGTTTCGTAGTAGAGCTTCTGCCCGACATTGGCAATCCTGCGGACGTGCGTGATGTCGTAGAAGAAGATCCCGCCGTGGCCGACGTCATGGAGCGCAATCACGACCACGACCTTCGTGGTGTCGAAGTTCTGCGAGTCGGTTCCAATCATGACGTTGTACTCGTGTCCGGCCTCCGATGCCCGCTCCGCGATGATCCGCGCGACGTCTTCGATGCTGACGTTTCCATAGGTATGGCTTTTCATGGCTTGCGCCCCCTTCCGTTTTGAATTTGGCAGGAGCGCCCCGACTCGAACGGGAATCCACGGTTTTGGAGACCGTCATTCTACCATTGAACTACGCCCCTGTATGGAACCCCAAGGCGGACTCGAACCGCCACCGCACGGTGTAGAAGACCGTTGCCCTATCCAGTTGGGCGATTGGGGCAGATGTGGCAGCCGCGAGCGGAGTCGAACCACTCCCATCGGGGTCAAAGCCCGGTGTACTGCCGATATACGACGCGGCTATGGCACCCTTGGCGCGATTCGAACGCGCAGCCTTCCGCTTAGGGGGCGGACGCTCGATCCATCCGAGCTGCAAGGGCATATGGCGACTCTGGCGGGACTCGAACCCGCGATCTTCGGATAGACAGTCCGACGCGCTGACCAACTGCACCACAGAGCCATGGGGTGACTGACGGGACTTGAACCCGCGACCTCCGGAGCCACGATCCGGCGCTCTGCCAACTGAGCTACAGCCAACATATCTGCCCTTGCCTTCGGTTTCGTACACAACTATTCACAGTTTCCCGATTGCTTCGATTTTCTGAACGCGGTAGGCCTAGGGCAAATGCCTATACCGCGTCGATGGTACTGTCGGCGGGAGTCGAACCCGCAGGGGAGCAAGGTTTGAGCTTGCTGTGTCTTCCTGTTGCGCCACGACAGTATATGGCACCCTTGCCGCGACTCGAACGCGGGGCCTTCCGCGTCGGAGGCGGACGCTCTATCCATCTGAGCTACAAGGGCATATGGAGACAGCGGGCGGAGTCGAACCGCCGATCACAGGGTTGCAGCCTGTTGCCTTGCCTCTTGGCTACGCTGTCAAATGGTCCGAGTGGGGCGACTCGAACGCCCTGCCTCGTGGTCCCAGGCCACGCGCTCTACCAGATGAGCTACACCCGGATATGGCTGCGGCAGATGGAGTTGAACCACCCTCTCCCGGTTCAGAGCCGGGCGTACTTCCGATGTACTATGCCGCAATATGGCGGCTCGTGCAGGATTTGAACCTACGCCCCTCCGGTTAACGGCCGGATGCTCTGCCAGGCTGAGCTAACGAGCCATGTGGTTGCAGAGGCCGGATTCGAACCGGCATGGAACGGCGTATGAGGCCGCTGAGTTGCCTGTACTCTACTCTGCAATATGTGGTGTTCGCGGACGGACTTGAACCGTCGGCCTCTCGATTATCAGTCGAGTGCTCGACCAGCTGAGCTTCGCGAACATATGGCACCCCGAGAAGGACTCGAACCCTCACGTTGTCCCGGATCCGTAATCCGGCGCTCTATCCATTTGAGCTATCGGGGCGTATTGAACGGGAATCCTATTGTCACCGGATCGCATCCGGAGCCGCCGGTCTCGTTCGGTTTGGCGGTCACTCCTTTTTTCGAAGCGTTTGTTTTCTGGCGCAGCGAGGAGGACTCGAACCCCCAAGGGCCTTGCGGCCCCACCCGGACTCCAACCGGGCCGCGTACCATTGGCGCATCGCTGCATGTGGCGCAGGATAGAGGATTTGAACCTCTGGAGCCCTTGCGGGCTCAGCGGTTTTCGAAAACCGCCGCAATCGGCCAGCTCTGCCAATCCTGCATATTGGCGTGGGGAGAGGGGCTCGAACCCTCAAACGCCGTGAAGCGTCACCCGCGTAGCAGGCGGGCCGGATACCATTACCGCATCCCCACATTTGATTACAGAACGTATAGTTGCCTGAGCCCATCGATCACTCCTTTTCGATGCACTGCCAGCAACCATATTTCATTTTTGCACACAAAAAGACCCAGCCATTAAGCCTTACGCTTCCATGGCTGGGTCTAAACAGTCCTATGCACTTTTACCTGCGGCTATGCAGGCAAAGCCCCGAAATCACCGGGTTTGTTGACTGATTCAGTTCCCGCCATGGACATTTTGGGCGCGCAAAATTGACGACTCTGCCTATTATCAGAGTACGGCGTAATGGCTATGACATGCTTTGACCACAACTGCATCAGTAACATCGTCGGTGTCTTCCTTTCTGGGGCGCATGAAAGTGTCGCTCCGTATTTCGCCATGATAATAACAGACTGTATTCGCTTTGTCAACCCCTTTTTTCATTTTTCTCTTCCGCACATCTTCGCAGCGCTGTTTTTATGCTTTGCCGGACACGCGAAACTGGCATGGATAAAGGGGAAAGGGATATCCCGCGTTGCGTTTACTCTTCAAAATCCATGTTTCGGCGAACAAACTCGCGGAATCGGGGCAACGTCAGCTCAAGGTGTCCGTATTTCGAAGGATAGATCAAGCCCTTTTTTATCAACCGGCCGCGATAGGTCGAGAAATTCTGCGAACTCAGTTCCGCTTTTTCGCGTATTTTCTCGACCTTGGTGTCTGTGATCGACGCCATCACACACAGCACTTTCTGATCCTGCTCTGACAGCCCGCTCCAAATCTTTTCATACACGTACTGCTCAAGATTCGCGTCGTATTCGCTCATTACCTCCAGGTATGGACGCTTACGCTTGAAGCACAGATATCCGAGGAGCTGGAATGCATACGCATAGCCGTTGGTCGCTTTCGCCATGGCCGTTGCTTCTTTGCTTGACAAGCGGAATACTTCTCCGTACTTCTGCGCGATCATTGCGATGCTCAGCGGCTTCATATCAATTTTGGGCGCGCGGTACAGGAAAGTCAGGGTCTTCTCGTTTTGCAGCCTGCTGATGTTCTCATAAAGCCCGGTCATCAACAGGAAGACGCTGTAGTTCTTGCGCAGATAGATTTGAAACTGCGCGGCAAACTCTTTCATTCTCACAGTTGATGTCGCTTCATCGATTGTGATCAGCACTTTTTTCTTGCGTTTGGTCAGTGCTTCCAGCATTCTGTCAAGGGCAATGGAAACATCAGTGATTGGCGGCTGACCGTCTATACTCAGGCCGAATCCCAAAAACGAAAGGTTGATGCTTGCGTCTGCGAACAGTTGCCCAAGCCCCGGCTGGTTGCTAAGTTCCGCAGCGAGCATTTGAAGCATATCTCTTCCCGGATTCAGGTCGATCACGATCCAGTCTTTCGCCTTGCGAAACTCATTCGAAATGCTGGTCATTGTGACGGTTTTGCCAGACCCTCTCACTCCAATCAGCATCAGTACCTGGTTATCAGGGTGATCCGGCAGGAACCCCTCCATCACCTCGGCTGTCAGTTGCTCACGGCTGATAAAGCTGGTAGGTTCCTTTCCAAAGGTTAAAGTAAACGGGTTATCCAACAGAACCAGCTCCTTTCATAACTCGGCTATGCTTTCATAACCTTTCATAACTTTACAGCCATTATATAGCCGTTTACCGCTTTTTACAAGCATTACTTGCCGAATCAAACCGCCTTTCGCGTTTTCAGCATCTAAAGCCGCGCTTTCCACTCGTCTTCCTTGAACCCGACGAGAACGAATCCATCCCCAACCAGAATCGGACGCTTGACCAGCATACCGTCGGACGCGAGCAGCTTGAACTGCTCCGCCTCGCTCATGGTCGGGAGCTTGTCCTTCAGCTGCAGCTCCTTGTACTGCAGCCCGCTGGTGTTGAAGAACTTCTTGAGCGGCAGGCCGCTTTGCTTGTGCCATGCCTTCAGCTCGGCAAGCGTGGGCTTGTCGTCCTTGATGTGGCGCTCGTCGTAGGCGACGCCGTTCGCGTCCAGCCACTTCTTCGCCTTCTGGCAGGTCGTGCACTTGGGATAGCAGATGAATTGCATGGAATGCATCCTCCTTGTGATTTTTTTCAATCCTCGGATAGTTGTTTCATGATTTCGATATAAGGATAGTCTCCGATTTCGTGGTCGATCGCCCGCTTGACCAGATTGAACCACGATCTGCAATGGTCGAGGATGATCGCGTCGCCTGTTACGACCGCTTCCTGTGTATAGAGATACTTGTCGACGTCATGGATGACGGAGAACGACGCCCGTACAGGGGANNTACAGGGGAGTCCTCCATAATCTCTGCAATCCTTGCCTTGAGGCGGCCGGAGTTGGACACCGGCGCATCCAACACGAAATGCGCCTCGCCGACCTTTTCGCGCTCCAGAACGCCTCTGACTGCGCGGATCGCCATGTCCGTTTTGTCGATCAGACGGTAGGTCCCGCGCAGCCCCGCCAGATCCCGAATCGTTCCGTCCATGCACAGGAGAAGAGTCGAGCCGGAAAACGCGATTTCGAGGGATATGATCGTGTTGAAACAGTCAATATGCACCGTAGTGCCTTCCGGCAGGCTCGACAGCTTCTTGGCTTTGCGGGCAAGAATACCGGCCTCTGATGAAATGCTCCTTGCCAGCGCCAGCCTTTGTCGTTCGGAAAGCAGGTAATGGTTCCCAACAAACTCGGTCGCAGATTTGACCGGGTACCCCTGATTAATCAGGTAGTAGACGTCCTGTCCTGCTTTTCTGATCGTATCAAGCTGCTTTTGAAAATCCCGTTCATCTGTCGGGCAGTATCCTCTTAATACAGTTTCCGGCATTGTCTACCCCCCTCAGCGGTTTCCCGTTTCATATTTCCACTCAGATATTGGTCAGCGCCGTAACTGCCTTCCAAATCATTCCAGTTTCTAGTCTTTATTGCCTTTCTTGTCCCGCTCCATCGTTTCGGCGATTGCCCGACCGATGAAACCGTTGACCGATTCGCCCCGCGCGAAGGCGTGCGCCTGGATCAGCTCCTTGTCGCCCTTCGGCACCGTCAGGTTGATGCGGTCATAAGTCCGCGCGATATAGTCGTTCTGCCATTTTGCTTTGCGTTCTGCCATGGTGTCACAGCACCTCCTGTTGGTGAATAATTCCGGCGTCAGAAGTCTTGGGATCATTATTACGATGATAAAATGGGCTTAGATTCATAAAGAGCTCCTTGTATTGGGCTTCGGTCAGTTCCTTATCGAGAATTGAGATCAATTCTTCCTGTCGCGGCTGGCCGAGCGTCAGGCGATACAACGAAAGGATCTTTATTATCCGATCATATCGCAGTTGATCCTGACTGAACGGATACATGGGAACGATTCGCTCAATCTTCACAGCCTCTCCGTCCAAATCAGGGAGGCACCAATACGGAACAAGGTCCGGCCAGCCACCTTTCAAATCTCTGGCCGCGCAGGAGAACATATCGTCCCAGGATAACTCCTTGCCATATTTCCTTGCGATATTCTGTCGGACGGCAAGGCACTTGAAACGATTGATCCGCCCCTCCCGCTGCTCCAGATCGATCGGATTGGATGGCAGATTCCAGTGCATCACCTTGCGGCAGTATGTATGGAAATCCAATCCCTCCTGCCCGATGGAGGTGGTGGAAAGAACAAATGGGCGGAAGGGAGAATTAAACGCCTTGCGTATGCGGTCGACACGGGCTACCGCTTCCTCGCTGACCTTGGCGTTATAATACCCGACAGCAAAATGGCTGCGCATCATGGCCTTTTTTGACGTTGGGAATGTCTCCTGCGTATCAATGGGCAGAGACGCCGTATCCGCGGCGCTGTCGATGATAGCGGTGCTCAACTCCTTGCCTTCGACGTGCAGAACATGAGCAAACTCATCCAATACAGCCTGCAGGTTACCCTCTGTGCAATAGCGGAACACATCCCGGTAATACGCATCATCGTCGGTTCTTTGCCCGTACAGGAGGTCCAAGATTGCGGAACTCTCAGCCTTGTTGAACAGGCTGACAAAGACCTTCCTCGTGATTTCTTTTGCGTTTGAGGCACACTCACTCTTATCGTCGGGTGAATTATGCAGCAGCATACGATAGGAGCAGATCGCCGGCGAACCAATGGCCATTTCAACCATCCATTCGGCGGCATCCCGCGGGATCTCTGTCGGATGTGCGTTCGGATCGCCATCCAACGCCTTGACGCACTCAATCAGGTCGCCTGCGCCCGCCTGAGGGCTTTCAGCGATGTTCCACATACGTTTGAGATTCTCAAGCATTGGCACCAGCTTTGCTCTCAATTCGTCGCGCAGTGTTTTCAGCTCGCCGCCGATGGACTCTTCCGGATGATACAAATCTGCCAGCGTGTCGGATACCAGGCAAATGATATCCTCCGATTCCTTTTTCAGGCGTCCGATACCAAAGCGGCGCTCTTCCTTTGTGGCAAAATAGCCGCGTCCGCGATGCTTTTTCGCACTGTTGAATAATTTGCCGATCGTGAGCCGTTCTGCTTCGTATGAGAGCATAACGGATATCATACGGGGAACCATCTCCCACGACGAGAACACCAGCACTTTGGAAAAGTCCCTGTTGCGGTCAAATACGCTGTCTGTTCGGTAATACGGGCGTGAGGCAGGCATCCAGAGTAGCACTTCGGCGCCGGGCTTCCCGTCGGCAAACACAATGCTTTTCAGCCTTTCCAGGCGGGCATTGTTCGACGGGATCGCCCTGTAGTTGTGGATCGTATCTTTCTTGAGCAATAGATACTTCTCCGCGGTATTCTGCTTCAAAGAGAATTCCGGGTGTTCCAGACAGAAGTCCCTGATCTGCTTTTTCAGCTGGTAATTCTCCATGAAGGAAAGCAGATACGGCGCGGATTTGATATAGTCAACAGGAACACTGCGCCAGCGCAGCGCCTTTGCACTCCGAGCTGTTATCGCATCCAGCAACTTCTGCATGGCATCGTAGGAAAACACGTCTTCGGCGGATATCTGTACTTCCTTGACGCCGCTGTCGTCGATGATCCCCGTGTTGAATCGTTCGGTTCGGCAAACACCACGATACAGCGCATCCTCTGCGCGGTTCTTTTGCGCGATAAGAGCTGTCAGCGATTCGGCGCTGATCTCGCAAAGAGAAGAGGAGTAGTCGTGCCAGATGGTCCGAAAGGATTTGCGTTCGTCTTCGTTGTAAAACAGGAAGTCCATGACCTCCATGAACTCGTGATAATGGTCCGAATCCTCGTCCTCGGCGATTTCCTCCAGCGTCGAGTATGGCTTGTAGGGTGTCGCGGACAGAAGGAGCACCTTCGTCCTTGTATCCTGCAAAAACTGCTGGCTCAACAGCTTTTCCTCGGAGTCCTTTGCGGGTGCAATCAGATCCCGAAAACGCTGAAACTCGTCCATAATGACGAGATCCGGCTCCAGCTTTGCCAGACTGATTTCCGCAAAAATCATGCGCAGGCGATTGATCAGAGGCCGACTGTTCCATTTTCGATCCGGGCTGTCCGAATCACAGTTGGCTTTGATGGCCGGGATCAAGTCAGGCTGCTCCATGAGCTTTTCTGTCAGCACTGCGGCCATTTCTTCCAGATAATGGCTGCCGTTTTGACCACATTTGTTGACGAGCCATTCATACCAGCTAACGGATCCGCTCCAGCCATTCTCTGCGCTATAGGCAAGAAACGCGCTCAGCTTGTCCTCGTAACCCGCAAACATCGGCAAACGATGTAGGTGCGCCAACATAAGAGCCCGCTCGGACTTGTTGCCGCAGCCGGAGGTCATGGAGAAGGACGTCGCAGGCGTGAGCGGAATCAGCTGCTCATAATCGTGCCCTGTACCGGTATTTTCATAGATTTTGAGATGCTGCATGGAGAGGCGGCTTTCCGAGACGTTCATCCGGTCTTTGATGCCCAGCTTTTGCGCATTCTGGCTGGCAATGCTGATGTTGGAGCAGATGTAGACCACCTTGAAATGGTCGTCATGTAACTCCTCTTTATGCCACTTGCTGACCCGCTTGACGACCTCGCGGGCAACGATCGTCTTGCCAAGCCCCACTTCGTCTGCCAGCAGCACACGCCTCTGCCCACCATGAAAGACTTCGAAGATGCGGTCGGCGGTGCGCTGCTGAAAGTCGGTAAGCATATAGGCGTCTTTCATTTGCGCACCTTCTTTGCCGCAATCTCAAACTGCTGATACATCGCGAGAAAATCCGCGCCGACGACATCCGGGTCAAGTCGCCGGATCATATCCGAAATGCTGCGGAGCTTTGCGGGATCCTGATGGAAAACGCGGAGCATCTGCTCATAAACGGCAGCGCTTGCGCGCGAATTAAGCACATCGGATCCTGCTTGCAAAGCGGACAGCGCCTCATCTGCCGTATCTACGGAACCTTCAGACTGATTGCCGGAGAGCATAAAGGATAAATAACTCATGAATTTGGCTTTGGAATCAATGATGTTGCGGTAGATCTCTTCGTCGCGATTCTTCGGCATGCCATACGTTTTAATTTTGACGATCAGTTTTTTGCCTTCAACGCTCAGGACGTAGAACNNTGTGTTCTTCCAGCCGCCGTATCATATTCTGACACTGCAGCGGCGCAAGCATCACCTGCTCCGCCGTTTTCAGCATTCTCGCTTCGATTTGAACGGAATAGCGACCTCCTTCTTCCGTGACAACAGCGGTCTTCAATGCGTACACCGCTTCCCGAAGCGCCTTGTCGATTTCCTTGTCGTGCGGATCGTCGGGCTGAAACTCCGGCAAGACCGTTACCTCTTCGTAGGGGCAGTTTTCGGCAGGGACATAATCTGTGCAAAATCTTTTGTAGCCCATACCGTACAGCTTGTACTGCAGGCGAAGCAGACACTCTACATTCCGGCGAAAAGCGTTTCGCGATGCATTTGCCGAGCCGAGATACAGATAGTTGCCGTGCGGTGTGGTCGTGTAGTAGATCTTCGCATGGATATCCTGATCTGCCGCAAACTCATTATCGCTCAGAACATCCTTTGTCACATATACATNNACATAACGGCCGGTGTGATCGAACTCTTTCGCGTCACAAGACTGCGAGGCCCTTTGAAGCGCGTCATCCGCTGCACTGTTTCATCACTCAGAAACGGCGAAACAGCAAACAGGTCATTCTTTTTTTCGTCGAACAGCGGAAAGTCTTTCCCGCTGTATCCTGGAATACCGATGGGATAGAATTCGTAGTCTTCAAAAGGCGGTGCAACTTCGAACGCGGCTACCTTCAGTACGTCGTCCGCAAGAGACAGCACCTGCTGCTTTTTCTTTCCTGCGAACTGAGCCACATAACGCAGAAAATCCGACAAAGGACGATTCTTTTCGCTCGCCTGTGTCCGCATCTCCCCACGGAGAGTGGCGGAAATATCGATACTGCTGTCGAACGTCATATTGCGGCTCATGACCAGCAGCTTAATGTAGGAGGGGCAGCCCTCTTGGCTGTATTTCAGCACCCAAAGCTTAGGATGAAAGTTGCTGGTCAAATTGAGTTTCACCTGAAAAACGCTGTTTTCCAGAAGAGAATAAACGCTCTGTATCTTGTCGGGAAGTTTGATCCCGCCTGCGTTGCAGAAAAGCACGATGTGATCCGCGCTTTTTCGGATCGCTTCCAAAACATAGAGCGGGCTATTCATTTTCCCGTCGTCGACATCATCCAGCATGCCGAGAGAAACTGGAACGCCCAGCAACGCTTCAAGGTCGAGTGAATAGGTCGTTCCCACGGCAAAATCCAGCGTATAGCCAGCGTCCGGGCGAAGAAGCTCGCTGTAGCTGAGACGGTCGTTTGCCAAATCAAACATTCTGCGCGCCCTCCAATCCGTCAAGGATATCCTGAATGATCACCTTGGCACGCCCGAATCGGAAGTCCAGCTCATACAAATGGATCGGATGATCGGGATCGTATCGGTACTCCTTCGGCTTGCGCAGCTTGGAGCGAGCGCCCTTCACCTGAACCTCGCGGCGAACAATCAGGTCGTCCATGACCGCCGAATTATCATCTTTGACAGCATCCAGAAATGCATGACAAAAGGCCAACAGCGCAGGCGGACAGGAAACACGTTCCAGCACGGGTTCAAGCATAAACGGTTCCGACAGGAAGTCCTCTCTCCACGCGTTGTATCGATCCATCACGACGTCATCCGCATATTCGGAGTAAATAACGTTATAGCGTATGTGCGCTCCAAAGATAAAGCGGGAAAAATCTCTGGCAAGTCTGTAATCCCTGCGGAGGCCGGTGGGGAGTTGATCCTCGGGTACTGACAGAAAATCGCTGCTGACCGTTCGGCTTTTCACAAAGAAAGCCAGCAGGCTTTCGTTGCTGAACGGGGATCGTTGTATGCACTCGCTCAGGAACGAAGCTTCTTTTTCGGTCAACCCGATCGTGGCGTCTTTTTCATAATCGTAGTCCAGGCGGAGCGGTAAAAACAGGGCATTCCCTTGATTTCCGGCAGTCGGATCGTCGAAATCCTCATCGCCCGATTTGATCTCTGCCTCAAACTTTTGCCTTGCAGCCGTGTAAAGCATCTTGCAGGCAGCGGGGATAGACGCATTGCCGCCACGAAAAATACCGAAGGTTCGCAGCCCGCTCCAGTATATTGTGCTGGGCTTGGTCTTGACGGAGCGCTTGTTCCGATACGCATTCTTCCCGATGATCCCGACTTCTTCCGACGGGCAGTTGTTCGTCAGGGTTGCCGCAATACGGTCTTCCCCCTCATTCACCCACCGCAGGAGTTCCTGCCCGCTTCGGAGCTTTCCCTTTTCTGCCTGCTCTTTCGCGCTCTGAAACAGATAGGGCAGAAGAACAAAGTATTTTGCACGGGTTTGCAGCGTGGAGATGCCCGGAAAAAGAATATCCGCATAAGCGTCGCGCACAACGCTGATGCCCAATTCATCCAGCGCAGTTTGATCCCCCAGCAGTCTCAGCGTTGACAGGATCTTGTTCCTTTCATCGTGCGAATAGTCGATAAAGCCGATCTCCATCTTTTCCTCCTTGCGCCCATATCTGAAGTGCAGTGTGGGATACGTTTTACTTGGAATTAACAATTGTGCGCCCATTAATATATGTTATTATATCGGGACATGAATCATTGCGCAACGTACTACCTGCACAAAATCTCTCTCAGTATTTTGGTCGAATCGCATCTTGAAAATCGTTACGCAACGTATTATACTATAGGCAGACGGAGGGGATTGCACATCCTCTCAAATGCATTGCGCAACGTAGTAAAGGAGGTATTATCATGAAGAATCGAATTTCGTATATCCTCGCCGTCGTAATGATCGGCGCAGTCATGGCCGGTCCGGCAGCAAGCGCGGCGGAGCAGATCATCGCCCAGCGGTCGAGCCAGACGATCTACGTCGACGGCCGGCAGACTCCGATGGAAGCGTACTCCATCAACGGCAGCAACTACGTCAGGCTGCGCGACGTCGGCAAGGCGGTGGGCTTCGACGTCAGCTACGACGCAGGCAGCAATGCGGTGCGGATCGACACCGGCGCGCCGTACACGGAGGAGACTGCCGCGCAGATCCCGCCTGCCGCAGGGCAGGGCGAGATTCTGAACGTTGTGCCGGACGTCGGCGACCGGATCATCTGCGACGACGGGTATGTGTATGAGATCAAGGATATGTCGCGCTACGGAACGAACGTCTTTCAGAAAGAGCCTTTGGGCGAGCTGCCGACGCCGACGTGCGATTGGAGCGCGTTCCCGAAGCTCACGCTCCCGCGCATGGAGAAGCGGCATTTCACCACGCCGACCGGCGAAGACCTGTTCGTGCGGAACATGATGGAAACCCGGCGCTTGGAGTACACGATCTATAACGCCCTGGGCAGCGAGCCGAGTGCATGGCGCGACGGGCAGCCTCTCGCAACGGTCTCGCTGACGATCCCGGCGGACATGGAGGCGTATGTCGCAGCCTTCTGGCCGTGGGATGCGAGCCAGATTGTCGATCTCGTTCACAGCTGTCCCAACAGCCGCTATTTCGTCGAGGCATGGGATCACTTCCATAATGGCGTTTTTGTGGAAACAAGGTACCTGGCGCTGTCGCTGTGATATTGATATTTCGAAGGAGTTCTGCGCAACGAACGATGGTGTAAGCATCAATGTTCTTGCCAGCCCAACTAATAGAAAACAGAGTATTTCCCGTTTAAAACACACGCCCAACTCACTTCCTTTTGGAGGACGTGAGTTGGGCGTCGTTCCTTATTATTGTTTAGAGTTCAAGATACGTTCGGGAACAAGCGCGGCGTTAATCAATTCGGCGGGATCGACCTCAAGTGCATCAGCAATATTATAAAACGCTTCCATAGAAAATGCTCGTACCATGTTTGGCGCTTCAATCGCGCTCAAATGAGAGCGACTGATGTTTGCTTTCTCCGCAAGCTGATCTTGTGACATACCGCGCATCTTCCGCAAGGCGGCAATTGCAATGCCGAGTTGGATAAATCTGTCCCTGTTCTTAAAGCTGATGGGTTCTTTTGCCATATCAACGCCGCCTTTCATTGACATAGATTATAGTCTGTGTCTTTTTTGCGGACAGCATTGATGCAAAAGCTATTGACTTATTTATAGAGCAAAATGTATTATAATAAAATCAATATACCTGAAATTCAAGCAATCGCTTGATAATAAAGGCGAACAAAGGGTGGCGGATATGAATCAGCAAAACCTATGCTGCGCGGTGATCGGGCAGCCGCCGATGCGGTTCCCGTGGGGATTTGACGAGGACGATTTTGGTTGCCAGAACCTCAAGCTGGCGCTGGCGCAGAAGATCATGGAGCTGCGGCAGCAGGGCGTGACGCGCTTCGCTGTTGTCGCGGACTGCGGGATCGGTCTCTATGCTGGAGAGTGCGTCAACGCGCTGCGAGCGACGGACGTTGAGCTGATGCTCTTTGTCGTTTCGCCGCACGAAGAACAGGCAACCAAGTGGACGCCCGACCTGCGCAACCGCTATTTCAAGCTGCTGGAGGACTGTACCATTATGGAGTTGGCGAGTCATCGCCAGACGCCGGAGTGCGAATATGACGCCTACCGCAAGATCATCGACTACGCCGATATGGTTCTCGCAGCCTACGATCCCACCACCGCGCGCGGAGATGCCGTGGATCGGACGATGGAGTATGCGAAAGAGCGAGGTATACCCGTGATTCCTCTAATGCCAACCTACGAAAACTGATTTGTATTATGCCGCTTCAGTCCGTTCAATGGGACAATGTCGCTGTTATCATAGAAATGTCAGTGAAAATCGTCCGCGTCAGTTTGCTCAAAACTTGCACCGCTATAGACAAAGAAAGGGGCTAACCATGTTTGACTGGAACCACAACGGCAGGCAGGACGCCGGCGACAGCTTTATGGAGTTCATGATCTTCAACGCGGTTATGAACGAGGGCAAAAAGCAGAAGAGTAAAGAAACCGATCCAACGCGCGATTGGATCGATGAACTGGAGGAGCTCGCCGCGCTGGACGACGAGGACGAATAGTGCGGCAAAACGGCAGGATTCCCCTGCCGTTTTGGCATATTTCGACAAAAAGGCTTGCGACAGGAGCCGTTACGTTATATAATACATTAGTTAAAGTATAAATTTGGGTTATTATGCCCATCCGAAAGCGTGGCGAAGCGGCGAATGATGGAAGTGACGGCGGCGGTCATCTGGCAAGGGGACAAGTTTCTGATCTGCCAGCGACCGCGCGAGAAATACTGCGGGCTTCTCTGGGAGTTCCCCGGCGGGAAGATCGAACCGGGAGAAACGGCGGAGGAGTGCATCATCCGCGAGTGCCGCGAAGAGCTGGGCGTCACGCTGAAGGTACACGGCGAGTTCTACGACACCGTGCAGGAGCACCCGGACCGCGTGGTGCATCTGCACTTTTTCGGCGCAGAAATTGCTTCCGGCGAGCTGACGCCGCTGGAGCACAACGCCGTTGCGTGGGTCACACAGGCGGAGACGGCGGCATATGAGTTCTGCCCAGCGGATGCGAAGATGCTGCGGGAGAATGAACTGGAAGTTCAGCGCTGCGGTAAAATCTCTAGTTGAATAAAGAGCACATATTAGAAAGACGGTATTGGTATATGTATTTGTCCACAAATGAAGTTGCAACTCTCTGGAAGATTTCTGCCGCAAGAGTTAGCGCACTGTGTAAGCAAGGCCGAATTGAAGGCGCAATTCAAGAAGGCAGGATATGGAGAATACCAAAGGATGCACAAAAACCCACCGACAAGCGATTGTTAAGGCAAAAAAAGAAAACGGCAAAATTCCGCTTTGTTGATCTTTTTGCAGGAATCGGTGGATTTCATCAAGCCATGCGTTACCTTGGCGGCGAATGCATAATGGCAGCAGAAATAAACCAGGAATGCCAAAAGACATATGAACTTAATTTCAAAACAACCGAAAAATCTATTCGCGGAAACGTAAATGANNTCTACAAAATAATGGAAATCCTTGATGCGCACAAGGAAGTAAAGTTTGTAATACTCGAAAATGTAAGAAATCTGGCGGACAAAACCGAGAACTGGGACATCATTACTTCTGAACTAATGAAGCGAAATTTTTATATTACTGAAGATCCCATAATTTTATCGCCATCCGACTTTGGAATTCCGCAAATCCGGGAACGAGTGTATATTCTCGGCATTAGAAAGGATATCAGAAATGAAAAAATCCTTACGAATGGATTCATTCACAAAGAGGATTTGAAACTAGAAAAATATTACAAAAAGTGCAAGATGGGAGATGCATGGTCAATTCTTGAACATGAGGTTGATGATAAGTATATTATCTCGCCAGAACAAGAATTGATGATTTCTGCATGGGATGAATTTAGAATAAATACAAAAATTCAAGTCCTTGGCTTTCCAATCTGGTTGGATAGCTTTGGCCTCGGTCAAGATGATGATGCTGCTGTTTACNNGCAAAAATTTCTCAGAGATAATAGGGAGTTTTATCTCAAACACAGGCGAGTTATTGACGAATGGGTGGAAAAATATAATATGACCAGCCGCATCAAGTTGTATAAAAAGTTTGAATGGAATTGCGGGACAGATGTCACTGATATGCATGACTGTCTGATCCAAGTCCGGCAGTCTGGTATTCGAGCAAAACGTCCAACATTTTATCCATCTCTTGTAGCAATAGCAAATACGCCCATTATATGGGATAAGGATAAGGCACACTATCGCACCCTGACACCAAGAGAAGCTGCGAATCTCCAAAGTTTTAGAGCGGATTACAAATTCAGGGGAACAGACGCTACCCAATACAGGCAGTTGGGTAATTCGGTCAATGTCAAGATACTAAAAAGGCTGGGCAAGAGCTTATTTGATTTGGCGAACAAAGGATGGGATGGTGAAGATAATGGCTAAGAAGATAAACATTCGTCCTACAACAAGTGTCTATGCGTTATATAAGAACATCAAGTATGACCCTTGGACAGCAATAGCTGAATTTGTGGACAATTCCACTCAGAGTTATTACGACCACAAAACTGAATTGTGTTCCATTCCGGGATGGGACGGATTAAACGTAGAGATTATTCTCGGAAAAGACGGAGCAGGAATTGAACGGCTCATTATTCGCGACAATGCCTATGGGATGAATTTTGAGGACTTTCAACGGGCAATTGTCCTTGATAGCCCTCCTAAAGTTCCGACTCGAAGTGAATTTGGTATGGGCCTCAAAACGGCTGCGTGTTGGTTTGGCATCAATTGGTCTGTTGAATCAACTGAATTGGGCTCTACCATCAAGTATTACGCTGCCATCGATGTTGACGCTTTGCATAAGTATAAAAACGAAGAAATCGAAGTACAAGAAATAGAGTGTCCAGCCGAAGAACATGGAACGATAATAACCATATGGAACCTTAATCGAACGATTGTGGGAAAACAAATCAAAAAGACGAAGGACCAACTCCGGGGGATGTACAGAGTCGATCTTCGTAGTGGTAAAATTGCTATAAGTTATAACGGCGAGCGCCTTTATTTTGAAGATCCGGAAATTCTAGTCGAAAAGCTTCCTGACGGGTCAAAAAAAACGTGGAAAGAGAAAATTGACTTTACCATTCCATATAAAAACAGAGAACTAACGGTAAAAGGCTTTGCCGCTATTCGAGAAACTGCAAGCACCTCGGAAGCAGGATTTGCTTTGTTGAGGAGAGGTCGCGTTATCATCGGCGGATATGAAAATGCATACCGGCCAGAGGAAATCTTTGAAAAATCGAACTCCTTTATATATCAGCGTTTGTTTGGGGAATTGCGTTTAGATAACTGGCCTGTTACTCAAACAAAAGACGCTTTTGATTGGTATAATGGCCTTGAAGATCAATTGATCGAAAGGCTTAACGAGGCATGTAAGGAGTTAAAGAAGAAAGCAAAGGAATACCGCGTCGGGAAAAAAGCGTCTCATGATACGCTGGTAAGCACACTTGTTGATGCATTCTCAAATGCAGGTATTATTGAGAAGACAAAAGTTCAGCAGATTAAAGATCCTGTTCCCTCTAAACCTGCTTCTGAAAGCCAAGAGACTATGTCTCCAATCGATGCTGACGAGCCTGCAGCAAACAGCGCTACCACTGTATCGAGCACTAAAAATGATGTGTTGATAGAGGGCTCTGCAGGAAAGAAGATTTCATTTAGAACCAAAACTGGTAAATACGTATTTAACCTATTCCTTAGAAAAGATGATCAATACCAGAATTGGCTATTTGTTTCGCCAGCAGAAGCAAATCATGAATATAACATTGATTGGAATATCCGACACCCATTCTTTAAGCCCTTCATAAACGAACCTGCTTTTTTACAAATTATGGAACAGTTCGTTTTTGCTTTAGCTTTGTCTGAGATAGAAGCAATGGAATCTAGCCATGATGGCCAGGTTGAGGCATCCGCAGTACGCATGAGGATGAACGACATTCTAAAGGTTATAGCAAATGGAGGATCAGATCAATGAATTCTTCAGTAGTAAATATGGATTATGAACGGGACGACCAGGACTCATGGATGATTGATACCTCAGGTCGATATGCTACAGCAATCAGCAATTTTTTGATTGCTGATGGGATCCCAGAGGACGGGACAATGAAAATAATGCAGAATGCGGCAAGAGTTTTAGGGTATTGTCCCGATCCATCAAGTGACCTCACCAAAAGATTGACTGGAATTGTTATTGGCAAGGTTCAGAGTGGTAAAACGTCCAATTTCATTGCCCTCACTGCTCTTGCTTTTGATAACGGCTATGATCACGTTGTTGTATTTGGCGGTACTACAAATCCGTTAGTGCGCCAAAATGGTCAGCGTATTGAAGAGTATTTTGAGGCAACTCCGGAAGTTGTCGTAATCAATTCTTTTGAACATACGGCATACATGAACGCAACTACAATAAGCCAATTAATTAGAGCTGGGAAAAAAGTAATCATAGTCGCCTTGAAGAAGCCTAAACGTATTAATGATATTAGAACGGAGATATTCTGCGACCCGGATTTGGCTGACTCTCCGACCTTGATTATTGACGACGAAGGTGATGAAGCTTCACTAAACACCTTGGTAAGCAAAGGGAAAAAGAGCTCAACATATCTTGCAATTGAACGACTCAAAAATTCTCTTCGCCGACATTGTTTTGTTTCTGTTACCGCTACTCCACAGGCAAATCTTTTGATTAATTCTATGGATATTCTTTCTCCCGAATTTGGCGTTCTTGTTGATCCCGGAAAGGGTTATTGTGGTCTAAATGTATTTCATTCTCCGGATTCTAAACTCGTGATTGAGATTCCAGATAACGAGAGTTCCTTGTTAGATTCTATACCAAATTCGTTCTATGAAGCACTTGCTACTTACTTTCTTGGGTGCAGCATTTTTATGTATCGCGGCAAAAGACCTTCCGAGAAATTCTCAATGTTGGTACATCCTAGTCAATTAAAGGTTGATCATTCTAGCGTTAAAGAAAAAACGGAATCTATTGTTTCCCAGTGGCGTACCCTTAGCCAAAACAAAGAGGATATTGCATACCAGAATCTTAAAAGGCGCCTTCTCAATGCATATGAAAGCTATCAAGCCAGCGGAACAATTGTCCCAAGTTTCGAGGAACTTGAAGATGGCGCAATTTACGCTATTAACAATTGCCAGATTCATTTAGTTAATGGAGATAGCGTACCGAAAGATGCCGATAAGTTCTTTGACTACAACATCTACGTTGGTGGAACTATGCTCGGCCGAGGATTAACAATCAAGGGATTAGCTCTTACATACATTATTCGAACTCCGAAAGGAAAATCGAATGTTGATACAACAGCCCAAAGAGCTCGATGGTTTGGATATAAAGAGAAATACCTTGACCTATGCAGAGTATATGCTGTGAAAAAAATCATCCATGAGTTCCGGGCAATAAGAGAACACGAGAACGATCTTTGGGAAACGGTACGGGATGCGAACCTTCAAGGAACGCACTTTAAAGATATAGCGAGAATATTCGTCCTGTCTGATGACCTGAGAATGACTCGCACAAATGTTGCAAATGCCGATAAGTTTGTTTTCAAACCGTGGAATATTCAGCGAAGCATCCACTTGGATCAAGCATATGCCAATAGCAACATGACAATTTTACAGCAGTATCGAGATTTTCGCTCCGAAAGCTTAAAAACTGTTCGTTTTGGATCAGAATCTAGTTTCCCGTATGTACTGCTCGAAAATGTGAAGTTTGATGAAGTCAAGAGCCAAATTATTGATAAATTCCTTTTCCCTGAAAGATCTGACCTTCAAAGAGATGTGATCAATAAATTGGGGCTGCTATTACGCAAAAAAGACATCGTGGCAACAGTTGATGTTATTTGGATGCGAGACGGAAGTTACTCTTTACATGACGTATTTGATGGTGATGTTCCGAATTATATGGTTGGTCGTCGTCCAGATGATTACAAGGCTCCAGCGGTTTATAAAGGCGACAGATATCAGTTCGTAAAACCTGATGTTATACAACTTCAAATCCATATCATAGAAGACAGATTAACACATGTTGTCAGCCCAGCTCTAGCACTTTACATTCCAGTTAACTACATTGAAAAGCTTACAAATCTTGTGATCCGCAGATGAGGAGTGGTGACGATGGATATTGTAAGCAAATACCACGAAGTGTTTTGCGATCAAACCGCTCGAACACACGATTTTCGGCTTTTCCAGTATACACCTGAATTATTAATTGGTCAGGACGCTGATCAGAACGTCGTTATCGTATGCAAATCGAGCCAACCGGCAAGGCCGATTATTAGGCAAAAGACACGCCAATTAAGCATTGAGTGTAATGTCCGGGTTACGTATCTCATTGACGGCGCCAAAGAAACGGGCATAGTACATATTGTCCGATGCTTTGCATCTGCTGAAAAGGAGCGTGATATCTTTCTACAATTATGCCCCATGTTTATAGATGCTAGTGTTTGCGATGATCAGGAGCGTGCGTTACTTGAGTTGATCTCGATTCTGACGGCATTTTTTGCAAATAGTAACGAACCAAGCAATCAAGAACTTCAGGGGCTTTATGCAGAGTTATACACCATATGGTCGTATAGAGATCAATATGACTTCGGTTCGCATTGGCATTCAAATGATAGGCTGAAGTTCGACTTTTCAATCACGGACAAGGTAAAAGTTGAGATTAAATCAACCCTAAAAAACGAGCGCAAACACCATTTCAGGCACGAACAGTTACTAGGAGAGTTATTCTCGATCTTTGTCATTTCTTATATGCTCAGGCCTGATGATGAAGGCTTGTCTTTATTTGATCTCATCAAGATAACAAAACCGTTAATTGAGGCTGATCCTAGAAGGCTTTTAGTTTTAGCAAGATATGAAAAAAACACTTCTGAGCAGCGTCTTCAGCAAATCAAATTTAGCGAAGCAATAACAAATAGCAAGCGAAGAGTGTATCGAGCAACAGATATTCCACGCTTCAATGAGTTAACACCCATAGGAGTCTCTAATGCTGAATATGATTGCCTGCTTGAAAATGTCCCTGCTCTTGAAGAAGAAGTATTTATTGCGCTACTCGATTCAGCAACTGCTACAGGGATGAAATGAAAACATGGGGAGGTAATAGCATGCCCGTTTCATTAAACGACGAAAAACAGATGGAGATGATTTATGGTATGTGCCGTGCTGTATATCATAAAGAACTCTCAAATGATGAAGCGGTTCACAAACTGCAAGGGCAGGTTCATGCCTCCGATGCATCTCTGAAAATGTATTTTGATATTTATAGTTGTATGCAGCGCGGGAAAGCATACAAGATGGGGACAAGTGAAGCATTCACTAGNNTATGGCTACAGAGCCTAAAGGCAGTGACCAGGAAGGAGGAAACACTGGGCTGGCAAAAATTGATGTCACCTCGCTGCAGAATTACAAGTCTTTACGCAATGCCGACTTTGCAAAGGCAATAATGGAACTGGCTGAAAACTATCAATTTCTCGACGATAGCGATATTGAATTGCTGACCAACAGGACTGCTTGCAGTGAGCAATTTAGTTCAGATTATGCATTTCTTATCCAAGTGAATAACGATCCAGATGAGATAGATAGAAAAATACGAGATAACACTGGCCGTGTACGATACTATAAGAATCCTTATTTTCTAAATGGTAAATACTACGTGTTTACAAGTCAACTTTACAGTTCGGGAAGCTCACACAGAGACAATAGGACTCCTTTTTTTGACTGGATCATTAGGAAAACCGCTGATTTACAAAGGCTGGAGTTGCTTTCTACTTCTCATGTTGCCGGACACTTTGACTCCTGGGAAATCATTGATGAAGACACCGCCATTAAAACATGTGATAAGTCCTNNAAAGATATCTGCTGGTTCTTCGATGCCGAGGACATCCCAGCCGGCGCATCCAAATTGGTTACAATAAAATATGCGGGTGTGGATTATACTGCAAAGGTTCGGAATGATTCCACAGATCGAAGACGCATCCAAATTCTCTGGACGGCAGAACTTGGGAAACGCTTCGGAGAATTCTACAATACAGAAAAACCTAGGGCGAAGTTTGTAAGGATAGGTGACGCCATTTTTAAGGTCGTTTTTGAAAACGGAGGTGAGAAAGAGTTGACGGTCAAAGAGACGATAGACAGGATAAAGAGCTACATTGAAGCAAAGGGCTTCAGTTATGAGGATGGTTTGATCGAAAACTTCTACCTCAGTCTAAAATCAAAGCCGTTTGTTATCTTGGCGGGAACCAGCGGAACCGGGAAAACGCGACTGGTGAAATTGTTCGCGGAGGCAGTCGGTGCTAATACGGACAATGGTCGCTACAAGATGGTTTCCGTACGCCCGGATTGGTCTGATTCCTCTGACCTGTTTGGTCATGTAGATTTGAACGGCAAATTCATTCCCGGTGCCATTATTGATTTTATTAAGCGTGCTGAACTAGACAACTCTCATCCGTATTTTCTGTGCTTGGATGAAATGAACTTGGCAAGGGTTGAGTATTATCTGAGCGATTTTCTGTCTGTAATCGAAACGCGTGATTTCCAAGCTGGACATGTCGTTTCGGATCCTTTGATTTCGGATACATATTATGGCAATGACCGCACNNATTCCCATTCAGCCGAAAAGTGCTTGATCGTGCCAATACGATAGAGTTTTCCTTTGTGGATTTGACGCCACCTGCAGAAAGAGATTCCACAACGCCGACTCCGCAAAATCTTGGCAACGATTTTTTGAAAACGGAATCCCTCCTGCTCGTCCAGTGCGCAGCACAACAAGAATCTGTAAACGCATATTGCGTGGAACTGCAAAAACTAAATCGGATTCTTCAGCAAGCTAATGCACACGTGGGCTACCGTGTTCGTGACGAAATCGTGTTCTATCTGCTCAACAACAAGGTCGCTAATCTGTTGCCCGAGAATCGAGCGATGGACAACGAAATCATTCAGAAGATTCTCCCTCGCATTCAGGGCAGCTCCGCGTCCATAAAGAATATGCTGTGTGAACTATTCAGAGTGTGCGCAGGCGATTATGAGGGGCAGAACACGGAAAGCGATCTCAGTTCAAAGATGATGAAAGTGGCACAAAAGCCGGATTGTAAGTATCCAAAGTCAGCGCAGAAGATAGCGTTTATGGTGAGGAGATTCGAAGAGGATGGATTTACTTCCTACTGGCTCTGATGAGTTGGTATATATCCGGACGGATAAAGTAAATCTGACAATTAAAGGCCCGGCGACCCATCCGAATTTTCAGGGAGTCGAATACCGAGAGGGTGACTCGCAATTCAAGCTCTCATGCAACGAGGAGTACGAACTATCTCTGAAAGGATGCGCCGATACCGGGGCAACTATGGTTGTCGGCAGCGTTTTCTCCGGGATATATTCCGTCTCACCGCTGTTCTATGAGCAGCAGCGATATGAGATTGTTATTGAATCCAACGGTGATCACGGGATCGCTTTTTGGAACGACAATCTGAACATTCGCAACAAAGTGACCTGCGTTGGACGCAACAGCAAGATATTGTCTGGCGTGATCAATTTCGGGAATGAGATCGGCTTATCCGACCTTATCGTCAGGGTGGATGGGTCTAACTATTTGCGCCTTACCATAGAGGTGTTTCCCACAAAAATCAGCTACAAGGATGATTATAAGGCCATCGTCGAGGACGTTACTCGCGAGGTATATGGACTTGTATTTGACTTTCTGAAGAAGACCTATCTCGGATATCAACAGAGTGATCACATAATCAGTAGCCCGGTTGAATTCTTTGCTGTAATTCGGCAGATATTTAGGGATTTTATGAAGGCTGCGGATATGATTTTGGCACAGCCGCACCATTTGCTGGAGACAACACACGAAGTGCTGCCCGGTCATAAGATCAAACGGGTTGATAACCGCAGCTTGCGCTGGATAGAAAAACACCCGGATCAGGCGATGATTACTGCTGACCGGGTACTTATTGCCAGAACGCTTGCTGTGAAGAAGCAAATCACATACGACACAAAAGAGAATCGGCTGACAAAGTATATTCTCCAGACTACCGCAAAGAAACTGGAAAGTTTCAAACGAAACTATCTCAACTTGCAGCGTTCTGAAGATAAGGTTGTCGTTAATCAGATTGATGAAATGATTCGTAACCTGAACCGCAGGAGTAATGCATCATTTCTTGCAGATGTCGGTCCTCATGAATCCTCTGCCGGCATGTCACTTGTGTTCTCTATGGCACCCGGTTACCGGGATCTTTATAAATACTACCTGATGTTGTTGCACGGCCTGTCCATTACGGGAGATGTGTTCCATATCTCCATAAAGGATCTTGCTGTGTTGTATGAGTATTGGTGCTTCATCAAATTGAACAGTTTGATGAAAGATCGCTACGAGTTGGTATCGCAGGACATCGTGAAAGTTCAGGGAAACGGGTTGTATGTATCTCTTGTGAAAGGTAGCAGATCCCGCGTTAAATATCGCAATCCTGCTAATGGCGAGGTAATCACGCTTTCTTATAATCCCAAGGAAAAAGAGTTGCCCACAGGGACACAACGCCCGGACAATGTTCTCAAACTTAGAAAGAAGGGCGCAGACACGGAATACGAGTACGTGTTTGATGCAAAATACAGGATCAATCCTGCTTTACCGGGAACCGATTACTATGAGACCATCTCTCACAAGCCAGGTCCTGAAGTTGGAGACATCAATACAATGCACAGATACAGGGATGCCATCGTTTATCAAAACGGAGCGTCGCCGTACGAAAGAACGATGTTCGGCGCGTATGTGCTTTTTCCCTATCCCGGAAAAAATGAAGAAGACTATCGGTCTCACCGTTTTTATGAGAGTATCAGCAAAGTCAATATTGGCGGTCTTCCATTTCTACCTTCAGCAACGAAGTTGGTTTCTCAGATGCTGGATGAGCTCATCTCTGATTCCCCGGAATCCGCTTTTGAGCGCGCAACGCTGCCCCGTGGCATCGAGGACAAGCTCCAAAAGGTTGACTGGGCGACGAGAGATGTTTTGATTGGCGACCTCAAATCAACTGATCAACTGACCACAAGCCTGGAGCATAAGTTCTATCATATACCTGTTTCGCAGGTTAGAACCGAAAGCTTGCCTATTCGATACGTTGCTCTTTACCAGTCCAATAAACTGTTTGGGGTAGGAGCTGGTATCCGATATTACGGGGAGGTAAGAAGCTGTACACAAGTCAGGCGAAGAGAAATCCAATATATTCCTAAAGAATCCGATGAATGGTACTACTACCTGGAAGTGAAGGAATGGAAAACTCTTTCCAAGCCGATTGCCATTAAAGAACGTGCAATGGGACGGCATTTTACCAACATGTTTCTTCTGGAACACAGTTCCGAAGCCCCGGAACTCGGCATCCGCAGCGAAGCGGAATATCGTCTGTTCTCCGAGCTGAAACGTGCACTGAACAGTGCTGAAATCAACGATGACGGAACGGATATCGGCTTTGTTTTCGAGAATGCTATGATTGTTTTTGAAGACGGGAAAATTCATGTTTACCGCAACAAAAAAGTTGCTGCTGAATATGACATCCTTGATTTCAGCCGTTCTCCGAATGCAGTCTTTAGAGACCTATATCATGCGGCTATGCTTAGCGATTCATAAGTCAAATAGATATACCTCATAACAATCTAGTGGTTAGCACTCTTTTGGAAGCCTAATATGGATTTTGCATGAACTACATGGACGAAGTTTCAGAGAAATACTGCTTTCAAGAAAGGACCTTATAGTATGGACGATATTTTACAGGCAAAAACAAAAGATATGTTGGAAGTACTTCGATTAGTGCAAGAAGAGTCTCCTGATAATGTTGTGAAGATCTTCTTTTGCGAGAAACGCGCTCAGGATAAGTATAGATCTTTTATGCCTCAAGTCTCAAATCAACTCCAGAAAAGAATACTATCCTTGGTTCTCCCTCCGCTCATGAAATCAACGGATCTTCCTGTTGTACAGTATAATCCGGTAGGTGTGCTTGATGAGCAGAATGAGCTAATTCTTTCTACAAATGTTTCCTGTGTGGACACATTTAAGGAAAGTATAAGGACGGATAATCTAGTCACTGAAATGGGTTTAATCAAGATACCTCGAATCAGTTTTTATAGTATCGAGANNAAATATTTCTATTTCGTCAGTTTACAAAAATGAGTCGTCTTCGAAAAGGAATCATCGGTCAGTTGATAAACGATGAATTAAGAGAACTTGATAGCAACTTTTTGGGAATTGACGAGCTAACAGATATGGTTCTTATGGATACTACCATGCTCATTGTCAACCACATTTCATTGGAGCGAGTCTTTAATTATAGGGATAAGTTTCAGGAAATGACTAACCAGGCAATAGGGAGAATTGTTGTTGAAGGAAAGATGACGAATGTTGAGCAATTTTCCGAAGATTGTCTTCGTGATGTTCGCATTATGAAACGTTTTACGGATTTAATGTCAAAAGATAGATTGCCTCTATTCTTTGAAAACTATGAACGAGTTCCCGAAATAGTTGCATCACTTGAACTAGATATTGAATTTGACAATGAAGGAAAGATGATTTATCGAGACAAATCGCAACTATTCCATATCATCCATTTGATGTCAGATTCATATTTTAAGTCATTGATTGCAGAACGTGTTGGCGTTGCTGAGATGGAAGGAACAATATGATATGCTTACTTCTCTGTCATTATGGGCAATATACTTTGCTTCGTATCTTCTAGACTATGCCATAATTCTTGCAATTCTCATCTGGAAAAGAGTTGAGTTTTCACGAGTAAACAATACGAATTTTTGGAACAGTGAAAGCATAGTTACATGGAGTGTCCTTCTAATTTTCGTTATTGCTTCAATTATAATTGTCGAACGAGTTCGACAGATTAAGATGAACACAAGAATTAACTCTGTTCCTGAGAAAAACATCACTTATGAAATGACAACATATTTATTTGCGCAAGTTGCAACTGTAGCATCTACCGTTTTTAGCGATTGGTGGATTCCTATAAACATGGTTCTGTTTATTGCCTTCGGCGTTTTCTTCGTTAAGTCGAAAGCTGTTTACGCAAGCCCATTATTTGTTGTTCCTTTAGGGAATAGAGTATTGTCTGCTGGGAAAACAATGATAATCACAAATTATACACTACAAGAAATGAAGATGGCTCAGGAAGACGATTCGGATGGAGTTCAGGCAAGAGAACTAACTCCGGGGGTTTACTATGTTAGAAAATGATCGAAATGATAATCGTACAGATGCTCAACAGGAGGAGGTGAAGGGCATGAGCAGCTACTCTGATGACGATATTAGAAAAATGAAGAAGGTCACTATACAAGCAGCAGCACAGTATTTGGGCATTTCTACCACGGCCGTAACACTGGGAATGCGGAATGCATTGCTTCCGATCGGCTTTGCCGTCAAGAATGAAGATAATGGTTACTCCAACACATGGCATTATGTGATTGTTCCCGAACGGCTTATTGCATATAAGCATGGTAGAATCAATGAAATTCAGATCCAAAGTATAGAAGACAGCCTGTCCACAATCGTCAAGAGTTTTGAAGAAATGAAGCACGACCTGCTTTTTCTATTAAAAGAAAACGAGGGATCGGAGGGATAGAACTTTTTAACAGTCTGTTTGAGCACAAAGACGAAACGGAGGAGGTGAAACCGTTGGCAGATAAAGATAAGAAAACAATCAGTCGTCAGGCATTGTACGATGAGATATGGACTGACTCAGCTCGGAAAGTAGCGGAGCGATATGAAATCACATATTCTCGTTTTCTCAAGATATGCAAAGATAACAACATTCCGGTTCCTCCGTCCGGATACTGGACAAAATTGGAATTCAATAAGCCTGTACAAAAAACTCCTTTGCCTGATTCAAAAATCGAGATGATTCAGTTTGTTCCAGAAAGCGAGAAAATAAAAGACACCGAAACGGTTATTTCAGCAGG
>LXOW01268099.1_pt1 | contig 27801 bp, 33 predicted proteins | sample 1368591 | NCBI WGS metagenome assembly LXOW01 (sample SAMN04884650, study PRJNA319009) | bovine gut metagenome | isolation source: Cow rumen | host: Bos taurus | place: Italy: Legnaro (PD) | collected 2014-07-09
GAACAGTATGGGTTATTTGAAAGTTAATTTGTATAAAAACGGAAAAGTAAAAACAGTCGGAGTACATAGGTTAGTCGCCGAAGCGTTCATTCCTAACTGGTTTGGCGAGCCAGAGGTAAATCACCGTGACGAAAACCCTAAAAACAACCACATAGACAATCTTGAATGGTGTGACAGGAAATATAATAATAACTACGGAACCCATAACGAACGTATTGCTGAAAAACTTTCGAAACCAGTAATTCAATTTTCGAAAACCGGAGAATTTGTTAGAGAATGGCCTTCAATACGAGAAGCTGGAAGAAATAACTTCAATACAGGTAACATTGTAAGTTGTTGTAACGGAAAACTAAAACACCACAAAGGATACATTTGGAAGTATAAAGAAGTAGTTTGAACTTTTTGTTATATTTATTATAGATAAAACAAACAATATATACCCCTTTAACTCCAAATTTTTGTTGTTTCATAAATGATTTTTTGCCGGCCTGCTTTCCAGTGGGCCGGATTTTTTTGGTTAAAATTGAAAAAAGGTGGTCGTTTGACCACCTTTTGTTATTTAGTTATTGTTGTTGAACACTTCAACGGATAATAATGTTTCATATCCGAAGTGTATAGGAATTTCTTTCGGTTGTTGTACGGGCGTAAAGCCACGTGAATCCAACTTGCTGAAACCAACTCACCCGATTTGTTAAATAGGGACTTTTCTGAAATACATTCGTCGTATGGTATTCCGAGAGAAATCAACGCTTCAACAATCTTTATGTTGTCCGTTGAATCATTGCCCGTGTGAATGTCGGCTGCACAACCATACAAGTGGTTGGAGTTGGCTGCACCGCCTACGGCTTTGTTCAATTTTGGTGGGCGATATCCACTCGTCACCCTTATCGGTTTTCCGAGTTTTTCACGAATAGGATTCAGGAGATTCTGAATCAGGTTCATTATGTTATTGTACTCGGCGGTGTTCTCCTTCGGAATCTCCACCAGACGAGGATAGGAACCGGAGCAACACAATTCGTTTAGTGTGAAGTAATTGTTCATTCTTTGGTTGTTTCTGTTATGTCTTTTATGAGGGTCTCTGAAATATCTTTTTCGAAAATTTCGAGGTTTTTCTCTACGGCGTCTTTAATGAAATCCCTCACCTCACCGTTACGCCATAGTCGTGTCCCGTGGTGGTAGATATTCCAAGCCACCTTACGGGCGAAAACACTCTTCTCACCGTCAAAAGAGACATTGTGTCTGTCAATCCAGTCTTCAAGAATACTCTCAAAATTATGAGGAATTCCGCCTCCCGGACGACCTTTCTGTGCAAAATCCCAATAATCAAAAGCGTAAATCTTCAAAGACTCCTCGTTAGCTTCAAACCTTAAAGATTTTGCAAGGTTGGAGTCTCTTTGGTTATATGCCGCCATATTCTCCTTAATGGAGGAAACGATTCTCTCACCGAGTTTTTCTACCGTTTTTTTAATCTCTTTCATTTCTTCCTGTGGGCTTTTGATTTCTGCTCTAAAATTTTGTTGTAGTTCCTCTGGTATTTCGCCGTTGCCACCGAATCCTTCAAAACCACCAAATAGTCTGCAAGTGGAATCTTCTCGGCTTCCGCCATACTGTTTAAATGGAAGAAGGAAACCGTGTCAAGCAGCATTCTCTCAACGAATGAAGGCAAATCAACACCACGTGACGCCGCCTGTTCTTCTGGGGTGAGTTTCAGTTGCATAGTTTTTAGGTAGTCGGCCAGACCCTTCATTTCTATTGAATATTGGTGCAGTCTCCCGAAAGCGATATATGCTCGTTCCTTCGGGTTCAGCATTTTCTTTATGTAAGAGTCTTCGTCCAGCATTATTTCTGAAAACTCACCGACAGTCATACTTAAAATCGGTTTTTCAAGAGGGTATGGTGGGAAGGAGTTTATGAATTCTACCATTCTCTCCGGTCTTACCAACGGAACCAAGTCTTTTACTCGTGTCTTTTTAGTTATTACCATTGTCTTCGTTTTCAGGTTCAGGAGTCCAAATACAACTACCTTGTTTCTCTTCTATTGTTAGATTTACGACACAACCGGCGACAAAACTATCAAACGAACCATACGAGGCGGTTATTTTTACAGTGTCGTCTAACACTCTTATTGAACTGTCATTTAAAAGTCTGTAAATGAACTCACGAGCGATTTCACCCATATCCTCAAATGTTTCAAGTTTATCTTCGGCTGTTGAATCAAAATTAACCCTGTCAAAGAAGAACACCTGAATCTCTGCACTTTCCACTGCGTTTCCTTTTGAAATATTTATTGTCCAATCAGGCAAAGTATATATGAGTGCAGCGGGAGTCTGTTTCCTGTCAATCCTGACATTGGCTGACGAAGAATTATCGTAAAGTACCGTCTGTATTCCGGCAATATCTTCCAAAATTGCCTGTAATTTGTAAATAAAGTTTGTCATAAGTCAATTTTTGTTTTATGAATTTACTTCTGTCCAAAGTGTCGGGATACCACTTACACCACTTGGATATGTGGCTGTACCGAGATTTATGAAAGTTCCTCTTGTTGCAACATTGTATAACCAATTTGAAATACAATTTGTTGCAGATATGTCGTCTGCATAAGTTGTTATGGTATTCAATGAGGTACAACGATAGAACATACCAAAATAACAACTATCAACCAAAGTTGAAGCAGGCAAAGTCGGTGGATATAACAAAGAGGTGCAACCACTGAACATATAATCGTAACAATGTTTAGCCAATGTCGTGGCTGGAAGGGCTGGTGCAGAAGTCAATGAAGTACAACCGTTGAACATATCACTATAACAATAATCTGTCAAAGTTGTAACAGGTAAAGAAGGTGCTGAAACAAGTGAAGTGCAACCGTAGAACATATTTGAATAACAACGAATTGCCAATGTAGTAGCAGGAAGGGCAGGTGCAGAAGTCAATGAGGTGCAACCTTGGAACATACCTGAATAACAACTCATTCCCAATGTTGTAGCAGGTAATGAACTTATTGAAGTCAATGAGGTGCAACCTTGGAACATTTGTTGATAACTACTTGAAGAGACCGTTGTCACTGGAAGTTCAGGTGTTTTTGTAATTGAACTACAACCTTGGAACATTTGTTGATAACAACTAACTCCAATAGTTGTAGCAGGAAGTTCTGGCACTTCTGTTATTGAAGAACAATTATAAAACATTCGTGAATAACAGTAAGACAACGCTGTTGTCGCTTTGAGTTCCGGAATAGTTTCAAAAACCATTGAAGAACAATTTCCAAACATAGCTTCACAAGCATACTGTCCGTTATTTCCGAGTGAGTTTATAGTGAATGAAGGGTTCTTTGTCAATGAGGTACAACCCCAGAACATTGCTTGATAACAACTGTTCTGTAAAGTTGTAGCAGGAAGTGTGTCAGGAGGTGTTGTCAATGAGGTACAACCCTCAAACATACTATGGTAACATTTTTCACCCAAAGTTGTTGCAGGCAAAGCCGGTGCAACAGTCAAAGCGGTACAACCTTTGAACATATATTCACAACTATTGTAGTACATTACTGTCGCTGAAATAGTAGGTGCAGAAGTCAAAGCGGTACAACCTTGGAACATACTTTGATAACAATAAATGTTTCCTTGTGTAGCTGGAAGAGTTGTCGGAGGTGTGGTCAATGCAGTGCAACCGCTGAACATTTGGTTATAACAATAATTTGAATTTTTTGAGAAACCATTAAGGTTAGCTGCACTTGTCAATTTATTGTCACCCATAAACAACTTGAAGAAAGAACCGTTTGGAACACTGACTCCACTAATGTTAGTGTAATTCAACAAAGAACGTAAATCACCACCTACAATATGTGATTCATTGCAAGTGAATGTAGTTCCTCTGTTTCCATTGCTGTTGAACTTTCCGCTGTTGTTACGGAAATACACCTTCTCGCCCTCGTCAATGGTTATGGTGTTAGTTCCACCTGATTGTAAAGTCAATGAAGTCCAAGTATTCAAGTCTTTTGAATACTCAACAGAAGTCGCCGTATATGTTGAGGAAATGTTCTGGCTTGACAAAGTGATTGTGTTCTGGCCTGAATATGTGTTTTCAATATAGAGGTATTCCGGCAACTCAATCTCATAACTATCAACCTCACTTTCAATTGTTACACCTTCGTCAATGCAGTACGCTTTGCAATAAATTCTGATTCCAACGGGGAAATCCGGGAGGTTTATTGAATTTACCTCACCTGATTCCTCAATTGTTCCTGAATATGTTCCTACCGACAAATCCTCGTTGTCTGAATATATTAAACCTGTCTTTGTAATCATAATTTTATTCTTGTGTTATTGAAATTGAAACTTCAACGCCACCCAAACCGTCTTCTGTGAAACCAGTAATCTCTATGTTTGTTTCAGGTTGGTGTTGTGTCGTGAATGTGCTCGTCACATAGTCCGAATATTCTCTCTCGGAGTCGGCCACACGGGCTCTGAAATAGTAAGTCGTATCAGAACTCAAACCTGTTATCGTCACCGTCTCACCCTGTGGGTTCTGGACAGGAACACGAGTCCAACTTTCACCGTTTGTGCTATACTCAATCTCTGTGTCAGAACTATATCCGGACACACTGAAAGTGAATGTCGCTGTATCGGTTGTAGTTGTTATCGTTCCGACACTTATGAACGAATAGGTGTGTATCATTTCAGGGTTGCTCCAAAGAGTTCCGGTGTTGTTGTCACCGTCAATCCAATCCACACTACTGAAAATGAAATATTTGCAGTCAGTTGTGAAGTCAGTTCCGTTCCAAGCGGCGTTTATCACGTCGTCAGAACCTCCGTCATAAACCACAACAGGCACTCCCGAATGTTCAGAGTTGTCATAGACATATAGTTTGTGGTTGGAAATAGTGATTTTCTCACTGTATTTTACAACAGAAGAGGTCTTGACATTGTTATTCACCTTGCTCACCTTGCTGTTCATAACCTCAATCACAATCTCTGTTTCCGGTTGTTCCAAAGTGGTGAAATAGACCGTCTGACTGACACCTGTTCCCGCTGCATTGGTGGCCGAAATGGTCAAATGGTACTTTGTGAAAGGCGACAGGCCGGTAATGGTGAAATTCTGCCACCCTGTCTGTGCCGTCAGGTTTGTTGTTATGGTAGTTCCACCTGAAACACAGGTGGCGACCACACTTGACACGGCTACAGAACTATAAACCTCAACGACACCGCTGAAAGTTGTGTCTGTCGGTGTGTAGGTCTCGGTTATCTTGACGGTAGGTACAGAATATGAAGTCCTGACGGAATCAGTGTCGTCATAGTTTATATAAGTCCTTCCGAACTGGTCTTTCACCCAAGGGCAGTAGTAATACACAGTGTTTTCTTCAAGTCCCGTCACTGTGTTTCCGACAACCTTGTTAGGTCTTGAAGACCAGTCAGGGTCTGTCGTCCATAACAACCCGTGTTCGGCGATTTGGACAGTATCGGTTGTTATGGTAGTTCCTCTGCCGAAACTGTCGGAGGAAACCACCTCCAAACCGCTCAAAACAATGTTAGGGAGGGAGTAGAACTTATAGGGGTTGCTCTCCGCCGAAGTACCTACAACGGAATCCGTCACCTCCACCGTCGCCCAATAGGCCTTTCCAGGTGACAGGGTGGAGGTGTCAGCGTGCAAGTCAGAACCTGAAACCGTCACCGTCTCGTGTAGGTTCTGACAAAATTTATCAGAGTATATTCTTAATATTGAACCTGTTATCATACAATCAAAAGTGCTTTTATTGTTGTTTTTCCTGTCTTGAAGTTCTTCTCTCCCTCTATTATATAATATTCTCTTCCCTCAACATAGATTGTGTCAAGTTCTGTTATGTCGGGAGGTGTAACTATCGGACTGAACTGCAATTCCTTGCAGTTGTTGATTCTGTCCAACCCGAAATAATGGAGTGTGGCGGGCTGGTTGTGAGGAGGAAGGAAGAAAAGCAATACCGGGGCGTCTATTTCCTCAAACTCGTAACTGACAACAGGTTTGTCCTCCGTGTTTGTCGGTTCGGTTATTTTGTAGGTATATTGTTTCACAACCCTGTCGCTCTTAATCCAAGCGAATATATTGGAACTCCATACCTTGCTGTCCTGTAACCATTCGTTGTCAAACTCAACGATAGGAGCTTGGTCGTCTCCGTTTTTCCATTTCACGAAGTTCTTCTTTGCACAGGAAGAGGAATGGAACTGCAATTTGGACAATTCACAATCAACCTCGGCAGTTTTCTCCACAAACGGCTCAAAGAATATGGTGTTGTCCTCCCTCGCCACACACCTCATATAGAGTATGTATTGTAGTGAATAGAGGAAATCGCCTATCGGAAGTGAAGGGAAGTTGCACCATTTTCCGAAATAGGAGAATGAGAGAAGTTCCGTGCTTATGCCGTGATAATACCCCCCGTCAAAGTATGTGTATTCTGTTTCCAAAGCCCCTGCGTCAGGGTTGTAGGTGGAAAGTCTCGGTCTTCTGTCCTTATACAACAGTTCGTCGCTTCCGTAGTCTTCGTCCGATATGTCGTAGTTTGAGTGCAACATTCTGACAACACAACTCACTGACTTGTATTTGTTTGAGTTAGGGAACAGAAACCAGAGTGTGTCACCCTCTTCAAATGTGAAATTGTAGGTGACATAACCGTAATGACATTGGTAACTGTCGGAAGGAAGGTCAAAGTGTGTCAAATGCTGGCCGTTCTTGTAAAGGAATATTGAGGTTTTTGAGTGCAGAGTCCCTTTACGGTAGAACGAGTACCATATCTTCATATTGACCTCCGTGTGACGGTTGAAAGTGATTACGTCACTTCCGCCGAAACTCACGTCGTTTGTTATATGCTGTCCTCCGAAAATGGTGAAACGGTCGTTTTCAAGTTTGCCAGGTCCCCCGTTGAACTCCAAGACCTGAATCTTGTTTTCGGGGCAAACAACCTTCTTCGTACATATTATACGCCACAAATCGGAGACGTGGCTGAAAGTTATTCCGTGTTCGGCACCGATATTGTCAAGAATGTCGTTCAGTTTGATTGAGGGGTGGAGTTGGGCGTATCTCGTGTCATAGGGTTCTCCGTAATTGTACCACTTGAAGTCGTCAGGATACACCTCTCTTGAATACTGGTTCCACTGGAATATTGTCAGTGCTGTGTCTCTCTTGTTTTCAAAACTCTTTCCCTTAATCCAGTACATTAGTTTGTCCTCGTAAATGCAGATTTCAATCTCCTTTTCGTTTATGGATACAACCTGAATGTAAATCGGCATAATCGTTCCGTTGAGGTTCATAACAGCCGGTTGCAAACGACCCTCAAACTGAATGTCTGTCTGGTCAAGAAGAGAATACACACCCAAGACCTGAATGTTGTGGTTGGTCTTGGGTATGTTGAAGTTGTTGCTGAAAGCGTCTCGGATAGCGGTCTGGAATCTGAATCCTGTCCATTGCCACACTATCTCAGTATCCTCAAAGAGGTCTAATTCATTGTCGTTTAATATTATTGAAAGCATATTTTTTTACAATTCACTTATTATAACCTCAAATTCAAGGTTGTCAAAACCGTTGTTCTTGTAGTTGGTGACGGTGTTGGTCTTCAATACACAGTCCCTCCATTCGTTGTCTATGTCCATTATTTGAAGAGTGTCGCTGAAAATAATGTCATTCACTTCGGCACCCGCCTCAATGTCGTAGAGACCGATTTTGAGGGTCTTTGAGTTGTTGTTGTTCGTGAAAGTCGGGTTGAACTTATACATTTCGGAACGGATTACGTTGTTGAGTCTCGTAGGTTCAAACTCGTCCTTTTCCTCAATCAGTCTTCCACCGACCTGTCTTATGCAGCCGTCTTGGTTTGTGTATCTCAAAACCACGTCACCTTGGCAAAGATTTTCGAAATGAAGTCTTATTGTGGTGGGGAATATCTGTCTCTGTTCATAGAGAGTTCCTCCGTCCAGTGTGAATCCGTCGTGGAATATCTGGTAGTTCCAAGTGAGTGTTGAGATAGGCGGTTTCTTGGCTTGGTCTGACACCACAAACGCCGTTATTGAGTCGTCATTCCTGTTTGTCAGGAGAATGTCGTAGTCACCTGTGTTGATAATGTCAATACTCGGTAGATAAATGGTGTTCCAACCGTAATTGACGGAGTATGAGGTTCCTCCTACAACAAGACGACCGTCATTCGGGGCGTAAATCTCTATATAACGGGAGTCATACACTGTGTTCAGGTCGTAATGGTAAATCACATACGAAGAACCGTGTGTCTTGTTGAGGAAACTCTTTCCGTTCAACACCTTTGAACCCCAACTGAATATCTGAACGTCGTCTATGAGTACGGTGAAACCCCAATCTCCGTTGCTTTTTTCCCACAGATACCTCAAATTGTCGTCCAAAATGAAGGTGATACTCTTTGTTCTGGTAGTGTATTCAAGCTGGTTGGATTCACCGTTTGGGTTCTGGATAATGATTTTGGTGTTGTAACCGGCTGTTGAACCTGTTATCTTCACCTTGTTTGAGTCATACAACCAACAAATGTCGTTTGGGTATTCTATTGTATATCCGCTTACGATTTTAGTTCTCATTGTCTGTTTGTTTGTTTAATATTTTGCAATATTCTCTTTGATTTGAACGGCGTTCTGTGTGGAGGTTATCTCCTTGACGGAAACAACAGGGTGAATGTCGGCGACCGCCTCAACCATAATGTCCTTGAACGCCTCCATATTGAACTGTGCGTTCTGACCGCTTGTGGCCGAAACGGGCAACATACCCGTTTTGTTGATTTGGTTGAGTGCCTGAACACCGATAGACTTCACACTTGCAGACCTCACCACGAACTCACCGACACTCAACTTGGCGTCTATTGTGTCGTCAGTCCTTTCGGTAACTTGGTCTCCGACCAGACCACCTTCGGCGAACTTCGGTTTGGAAGGTTTAGTTGTCTTCTTCAAAATGTTCGTCGCTTGTGCAATAGCTCCTACAACAGCACCTACCATTGCAACGATATTCACTGCAAGCATAATGGCGGCGAGAGGACCGGTGTCCTTTGAGGCCTTCACAGCACCCTCAATTGCATAGGCGATAGAGACTGCACTACTGATAAGAACCTGTGTGAGTGCCATTGCCTTTGCATAACCGGCGTATTTGTCGTCAGCTTCGGCGAGTGTGTTGAACAGGTTTTCGAAATTACCGAGAAGAACATTGGTGGCGTCTGCAAGGGCGGCGTATGAGTCCAAAACCTCTTTCTGTTGGTCGTCCAACGCCAGATTGGTGTTTCTTGCAGCTTCGTCAAGTTGGTTCTGTGCAAGTATGGCGTTGTTGGTTGCAGTGAGGAGTGCGTTGTTGTATGCTTCTTCTGTTCCGTAGATAGCGGTAATCTGCTCTTCTGAATATCCTTTGAGTTTTGTAACCTCGTCCTGTGCAGCCTGCAATCTCCTTCTTGCCTGTTCCTCAAATATACGGGTCTTCTCAACCTCGTTGTTGTAATAGACTCCGAGAAGTCTGTTGTCCTCAATCTGGTGAATAAGTTCCTCGTTGGCCTGTTTGACCGCTTCAACCGCCATTTCACCCTCTGTCCTTATCTTTGTTTCGGCGATTGTGGCGTTCTTCTCAATCTGACCGATTATGAGGTTGTTCCACTTCAACTCGTTGTCATAGGCGATTTTCTCCTCGTCATTGGCGGTTTCAAGGAGTTTCTGAATCTCCTCGTTACGCTTTTGGAGAGCGTTTATCTCGGCTTCAAAAGCCATATTTGACAACGAAACCTGAATCTCAATGTCGTCAGGTTTGTTTTTGAGGATTTCCTGATAATACTTCTGTGTGAGTTCAACAGTTTTGTTCAACCTCTCCTCCGTGTATTTCTTGTCAATCTCACCGAGTTCGGTTTGGAGTTGTGCTTCAAGAAGGATTATTGACTTGTTGATTGCCTCTTTTGCAGTTTTTGAAAGGTTTTTCTCCGTTTTCAGTTTCTCCTTCAAATCCTCAATCTGACGGTTGTAGGTGGTTTTGGTCTGTGCAATTTCCTTGTCTTGCAAGGATTTCATTGCCTCAATGGTCAAATCCTCCAACTGACGGAGAGCGTCTTTCTCGTTTTTCGCCCTCTGTTTTGCAGCTTCCTTCGCCGCCTTTGCTCTTTCTTCCCTCTGTCTCTTCTCCTCTTTTTCAAACGAGTTGAGTTGGGAGGTCATTCTACGGGTGGCGTTGTTGAACTCTGTGGTCGTGTTGATTACAGACGCTTGAAGTTCGGTCAAAGTGTTCTTCTGTTCGTCAGAGAGTTGTTCCCACGCCTCTTCGGTCATTTCGGTATAACCGATTTCACCGAGAGCCTGTTCTTGGGCGATACGGAGTTTCTCTTCTGCAATCTGTCTCTTTTCGTCTGCGTCCTCCTTCTCCAATTTGAGTGCCTCTTCAAGAAATTCCCTTCTCTGTTCATAGGTGTATTTCTCGGATTCTGTTGATTTGTTTCTCAATTCGGAGATTTCGGCCTGTCTCTTTGCAGAATTGACCGTGTATTCCCTTTCAGCGTCTTCAAGTTTGTCGGCCGCCAACACAATGTCCTCCTGTGCCTGAACATAGTCCTTCATACCGGGAATCCAAGACACGACCTTTTTGGCGAAATCACCTACTGCACCGATAACTTTTGAAACAACATTGACAATGGCTTGGAAGGCTTTCTCAACGACACTCAAAATCGCTTTGAGACCCGCCATTGAGGATTTCAAAGTGGTCATTGCAGCGTCATTTTTCTTGAAGGAATCAACGAGTTTCTTCAATACGGTCACTATTGCACCGATAAGGAGGGCGTATGGGTTTGCCATAAGTGCCTTGAACGCCTTACCCATTTGGGCGATTCCGGCCGCTGCACGGCCGGCCCCGAAATTGACTTGGGACATAGCGGCGACCGTTTTCGAAAGTCCTTTCGGAACTCCTTGAAGTTGCCACTCGGCAGCTTTGGCTGAATTGGTAAGGGAATCCATTTTGGACACGAGTTCCTTGCCCTTTGCACCGTTTCTCTCTTCCTCACTCAACTCTGCATAGGCCTTTTTTAGGTTCTGGATTTGGGCACGGTAACTTGCAAGGGAACCTTCCGCCGCCTGATTCGCCTTTATCTGGTTCTGCAACTCACGGTTATTGACATTTATAACGCCGGTAAGCTCACGGATTTCCACCGTAAGCTCACCGAATCGTTTCTTCATATCGTCTGTCGCCTTTCCGCTTGCAATCTCCTTTTGGAGGGCTTTCTGCTCCTCACGGAGACCCACGAGGGCTTCACGGGCGTTGGTTATGTTTTCAAGGGCTTCCTTTGCGTTTATTTGAAAATCAAGAATTATTGTTTCCTTGGCCATTTGGCGTTAGTTTTGTTTTGTTTGGTTTAGTATTCTACACGGGTCCAACCTGACGGAACACCGCTGTCACTTTCAGGAATTGTGACTCCTTTCGGTACATAGGCGGTCTTTGTTCCTGAAACATTTGTTCCTGCACCGGCCAACCACCTGTCAAATTTACTTTCTGTCCAACTTGAAACTTTCGGAGCATTTACTTTTTCAAGATTCGAACAATTTCGGAACATAAAATAACAACATTGTGTTCCTACTGCTGTTATGTTACCGTAGTTCATATTTGCCTCAACTACACCAGAATTTTGGAACAAACGAGAAAGTTTATAATTACCAACACTTGTCATTGTTGTCATTTGTGTATAATCAACAATACTCAATACATTTCCACCTATTGTAAAAGGAGAATTTATTACTGAATAATTAACGGAACTCATAAGGAAAGAAAATGCTGAACCTGCTTGTTGGTTGAATTTTTTTCCTCTTAAATAAATTCGTTCTCCGCTTTCAAGAGGAACATAAAGATTGTAACTTGTAAAGTCAATAGGTGTCCAGGTCTCTTTATCCAAAGAGTATTCGGTATCATAATTGGTGGCGTCAGGTGAATTTACCCCGCCATAAGTGAAATATCTTTTTGCATTGTCTGTATTTACAATATAAAGATATTCGTTCCTTTCGTCAGGTCTTGAACCGCCCTGTGCTCCACAAACGGGATATGATATACCGGTGGCGTTTGAATAGATTCTATCCAAAGGATAAGTAATATTATTGTAATCCATAGTTATTTTGTTTTTTATATATGTCTAATAAATTATTGTGTCACGACAGTCCAACCGGAAGGAACACCGCTTGTTCCTGTCGGTATTGTTGAAGTTCCGTAGTTATACAGTGTTCCTGTGGCGGCGACACCAGCCAACCNNCTCGTCGGCAGCGTCAGATGTGTATAAGAGACAGTAGTTATACAGTGTTCCTGTGGCGGCGACACCAGCCAACCAATCACTTGAATTACTTGTTGTCCAACTTGACAATGTAGGTACAGTGGCCGAACTCAACGAACTACAACTACTATACATTCTTTCCAAACCCTTTGTTCCCAAATTAGTAACACTTGACAAGTCTGAACCGTAAGTCAAACTTCGGCAATTCATAAAACAGCGGTTAAGACCATAGTAACCTACTCTCGTCAGACTTGGAAAACGAGGAGGTCTTTGTAATGAGGTACAATTATAAAACGCCCAACTTAAACCAGACCTTTCACCTGTATCAACAAGACTGTCAAAATCTGGTGGTGTGACGAGACCAGAACAATTATAAAACACATTACACATAGAACCATATCCAAGTGTCGTTATTCGTGAAAAATCAGGAACCTCTACCAATGAAGAACAACCTGAAAACAAATAACCGTGTGAATAATCTTTAAGAACTGTGTGTTTTATCTTAATATCACTGGCGTCTTTAAGTGTTGCATTATCCGAAAACAAACGATAGAATGCTCCTATCGGAAGTGTTACTGTTTCTATGTTTGTGTAATCCAACAGTGAATTGAGGTTTCCTCCTGCGTTGTTTGACTCTGAACAAGTTATACTTGTGTGATAATCCTTTGAATTTCTGTCAAAATAGTTGAACTTACCGTTATTGTTACGGAAATACACCTTCTCACCCTGATTCATTGAGATATTGTAAGGAGTTGAGGTGTCAAAAGTAACAGTAGTCCAGTTTGTCCTGTCTTTACTATACTGTACTGTTGTGGAATAATCTGTTGTTGGACTGCCTGCTGTCGTAGTTGTCAAAGTCAGTGTGTTCGTTCCGTTGTAGGTGTTCTCAACGAACATATAATCAACGAAACCAACCTCAACATTTGAAGTTCCCTCATATTCGTCTGTTCCGCTTGTTATCTCCATTGTGGCGGTTGTGGCGTTCAAGTCAATCTGACTTTCACTAACACTTATTGTAATGGTGTTGTTGTTTAGGTTTGAACTGTCAAATGTCAGTGTGTTCTGACCATAGACAACAGTTCCTGTCCAACCTGACTGCAACGAAGACCAGTCAAAGTCCTGTATTCCGAAACTCATTGTGTATGTGGAACCGGACTGTTCAATTTCAAAATTGCCGTCTATCGTAACCTGTGTAGGTGTAGGAACAGGAGGTGTTGATTCTCCACTCAATACCACATAGTATTCAAGTGTTTTTTGTGCTGTCGTAATTTTATTCATTGTTATCTGTTTTCTTGTAAAATCCTTTGTGAGTCTTCACGAATTCCTCAATTATGTTTTGAGGTGTGTTGGCGTTGATAATCACCTTCTTTCCGTCCAACATAGTCCAACTGAATGAACGGTCTCTCAAATAGACCCATTTTCCACCGTTGAAATCGGACTGTTCGGCGGCCGATTCAATCATTCCGAGTTCCTCTTTTATGATATTCAAATAATCTTGTCTGCATTTGGAGCAGGTTGTCCTTTTGTAGGCGATACCTAATATGTCCATTACTTCGTAAAGTTCTTTGTATTGGGTTTTGAGGTTCGTAATAGCCTCAACCCTCTTTATAAGNNCTGAATTTGATACCTAATTTATCCAAATGCTCGTATTTTAGAGCGACCGATAACGAGGAATAGGATTGGTTTATGGCACGGACAACCCAAAAGTAATAGGTTTTGTGATTAAGAATGAAACTGCACAACTCCTTGCTGTCCTCTATTAGGTGCATTTGCTTGCTTATTTCATTTCTTTCGAAAATCTCAACCGTTTTTCGAATGTCTATTATTGTAAGTTTTGTCGGAGTCCAGTATGTCATTATGTCCGCTTTTGACTCACAACCCCAACCCTTATCATTAGGAAACACAGACCACACTTCAAACAGAACGTCTCCATAGTCAAAAGGGCGGTACTTTTCGGAGATTTTGAGAGGTCTTCCCGAATTATTCTTGATTACCAAATCTATGTCGTCCCGTTGTGCGTCTGTGTATTTGTCGTAATCAAGTCTGTGTGGTTCGTGACCGAATAACTGTCTGTAAATCCTATCCTGTTTCTCAAATTGTGACTGTTCCACTGATAACTGTTGCTTCATATAAAACATAATTAAATGGTTATTTTGTATATTGTATTTATGAAAATTATTTTTAGAAAATTTTCATTTATACTTCCAGATATAACCTCCGTGGGATTGTCTCAACCCACAACAACAACTACGAATGTGTGAATCGAGGAATCCGTTTCGTCCAGCTTCACGAGTTGAAGGCCATTCTCTAACCAATTCACCTGTTTTTGTATATTGTAGTACTGTTTTTGAAAGTTCTCCGTTGGTATTTGAAACAGATATTCTTCCGTTTCTCGTACCGTGATTGTTATTGTATTTACAATCACACCATTCGAGGTTATCTACATTGTTGTTTAACTTATTTTCGTCAATATGATTCACTTGTTGGTCGCCGAACCAGTTAGGAAGAAACGCTTCGGCGACGAGTCTATGAACAGAATAACCCATTCGTTTTTTGTTTTTAGATAAAGCGACCATTAGATAACCTTTTGGATTAGGTGTCGGTCTCAATAATCTCGTTTTACCACTATGGTTGTAATTCAAGCTCCTCACATTACCGAAATTCGAAACCTCATAGAGTCCCAAATATCCTTTAACTGGAATCCATATTTCACTCATAATTTGCAATTTAATATATTTATACAAAATAAATATAACAAAAAATAAAAAAGGAGACTTTTTTGAAAGTCTCCTTTTAGGTGTATAAATATAAGTTGCAAATCAGCGATTATTCTTCACAGTCGTCTGTTATAGATTCAAGATAAGACTTTGTATCTACGACAGTCTCACCACCTGAAGTTGTTGTGTGTTCAAGGAACACTGCTGACTTCGGACTACCTTCGGCTGTCAGAGTCACGCTCCAACCTCCGTCAGTGTCTTCACTGTAAGCGTCTCTTTCCATAGCGGAACAAACCAACCCCTTGGCGGAGCCGAACACCTGATACTTACCTTTACCGTCCTGTCCTTCATACTCATTCACGAGAACGACCACGAAACGACCATTGGCGATATTGTCAAGTAACATAGCAGCGGCAGGGCTGTTGTCAGGAACCACGAATGAAACATTTTCAGTGAATTTGTTCATTACATTGCCTTCTGTCATTGAAGTAGTTGTACCTGTAAAAGGTTGTTTGCCATTCTGTTTAATCTGATATCCAGTATAAGCAACGTCAGAACCACCACTTGTGTAAGTACCCATTGTGATTTCGGTAATCAAGTTAGGGTTAGGTGTGGTTGTGTCAAAGGTAAATTTTTCAATTTCCTGACGGTTGAATATGTATGCTTTACCTTCTATGCCAGAATAGATTGGATTGTTACAACTACCGGCAATACAAGTTGTTATTGTTCTTTCACAAATTGAGCTCATAATAATTCCTTTCTCTTTTAGTTGTATAATCCGTTATTAGTTACCGGCAGGTTTCAATACTGCTGTTGATTTCAAGCCTTCAATAGCGCCTCCAACAGGAGCTTCGTAACGATACACGTCTGTGTTAGTCCAAATATCGTGCTGGTTGAAGAGTTGAGGATTCAACACGTTCTCACCAACGAGGACATATTTCTTCGGAACCATAGCGATAGCGGTGATACTTACATTGTCAAGAATGTCAGTCACGATTATCTTTGTGGCTCTGCACTGACGAGCGAGTTGTTCGTCTTCAAGATAGAGAGGAGTAGCTGTGTCGGAAGCGGCGACTCTCGTTGCTTCGTTGATTGCAGAAGTAGCAATGAACAAATAAACGTCTTCACCTTCTGCTCTAACCTGTGAAACGAGGTTGTGAAGTTCGTCCAACATAAAGCTGTCGGCTTCGGCTGTAACGATAGTTGTGTAAGAGTCAGTAACAGCGTCGTCACCTTTGTAGATAGGTTCAATGCTGTCAATGTGACCACAACCTTCTTCTCTGCCGTCTCCAACGAGGATAGCGAGTTTTTCCTCATAGAGAATCTGACCAACGAGTTCCTCAACGATATAGTCAAGCAAAGAACCGTCGTCGTTGAACTTCATATCGGCGTCAATCGTTTGGATTTTGTAAATGAATTGAGGAATAACTCTCTTTGCAGCAAGAGTTATTTCTTGGTCTGCCTTTGTGCAACCAGGTCTCCAACCGTGAGCTCTTGAAGTGTCTGTGTTCTTGTCTGAACCATTCACTCTCACTGTGTAACCCTTTGCATTGACGATTTTGAGGTCAGCCAACCAGTCGGCTTTCTTATCCCACATATCCTGAATCTTGCCACGAACGAAATCAGGCAAGAAAGCGAATTCGGAACCTTCTGCAACCTCAATAGAGTTGGTGCTCAATGTGTTCTTCCAGTTACGGGCGAACTCTGCACCGTTTCTGCTCATTCTCACTGCGTTGAGAAAATCAGAAACACTGTTTTTTGAACTTAAATAGTTTTCCATTTCTTTTTCGTTTTCGTTATCTTCAATATTTGTTTGTGTTTGGTTTATCTTCTCCATAATGGCGGTCAATGACTCGTTCAGTGTGGCGACACTCTGACGGAGTTCCTCAATCGCTTCATTGTCTGTCTCTGCGTCCAACGCTTCGGCTACCTCGTTGAGGTTGGCGATAGTCTGTTCAACAGCCGCCTTGTCTTCGTCAGAGAGACTGTTTGTGGAGAGAATGGAGTTGTATTTTGCAATCTCCTTGTCTAAAAAAAGTTTGAATGTGTTTTTCATAGTTTTTTGTTTTCTCCTTTTAGTATATAATAATTTAGAGATTGAACCATTTCAGGTTCTTAACTATCTCGTTTTCAGTTTCCTTCTTTTTCTCTATATATTCAGAGATAAATGAATTAAGAGAGAATTTGGCGTCGGGGTCTGCCGGACAGCTCACAATTGAAACTCCTGTGAGCATAAAACTCTTCACATAATAACTTCCGTCCTCTTTCTCAACAATGTCGTTCCAGTCAATGTAACCCTCTGTTGAAAAACTGTTGAGGTCTCCCGATTCAATGAGAGGAAGTATCGTTTCGGAAACGATTTTCACGTTCTTGTTGAGGTGGGCGGTCATATAAAGTCCGTTGTCCTTTATTTCAAGGTTGTCAATACCACCAAGAAGCTGTTCGGTATGTTCGTAGTTGAGACGGGGTTTCAGTTTGCCGTCTTTATATAATTCAAAAAAGTCGTTGAAAGAGTCGGCATTGACTATCTCCCTGTTGAGGTTGGCTTTCCCGAAATGTGCTGCAAAACCCTCTATATTCACGAAATTCTCTGTATTGGACACCTTTTTTATGTCCAAACCGTTCAAATATATTCTGTTTTCCATAGTTTTAAATTTCTTTTAGCATATTTTTAGACTCTTCGTAGAGTTCGTTGATTTCCTTTGTGGTATCCACACCCGCTTCCTTCAATTTCATATAATATTCAAGAAGGGCGGTTCTTTCCCTGCAAGCGGAAGAAAGTGTGATTTCAATTTCAGGGACATTCTCTATCTTGTATGTTATGGCGTTCTGTGGAATGAACTCTGCACTCGCCGTCAATAACTCACGGGCGACCTTCAACAACGCCTCTGCATAGTATCTTACTGTGTTGTTGTAGAAGAAAACACGGGCTTCCTTCACATTGTTGAAGGTTGAAGCGTCGTTGAAAATGAGTTGCAGAGGAACCATAAACAGGTTGCACAGCCATTTGTACCCTCTTTCCATTTTCTCCTCAAAACCGAGTCCTTTGAGGTCAGGGCTTATGTCTGTGTATTTAATGTCACGGTTTGAGAGCAGGAACGGGTATTTTCCGTCACCTATTCCGTATGTCTGGCTGAAATTTTTAAGGAAGTTCTCTTTCTGTGCAGGGTTGGAAGGCAAATCCTGACCGCTCAAAATACTCAAAATACCGAGAGTCTCCGTCACATAGTCCTCGCTGCCCGCCACTTTGTTGATTCCCGCTATGACAGGAATGGCAATCGCCGCCAGACTCTTTCTCTCCGTCTGGTACTGTGGTGAATAAATGACCACGGCGAACTTGTTTATGACCCTTCCGTTACTGTCAAACTTCAATTCCGTATAGGCAGGAACACGGTAGTTGCCTTTTCTGTCGTAGAAAACGACCATAAAACCATACTGGATATACATATTGGTCAAAAGTATGGCGTTTCTGTCCATAAACGAGCAAATCATATCGGGGGTAATCATTTCCCTCCCAGTCTGTTTGAAGGTTATGTTGCTGATTCCGGCCCATAACTGTGTCATAATGCTTTGAAGCATAAAGTTGCCAATCGGTTTGTCGTGGCGGGTGAAACTCCAAGTCCAGGGTATGAACGAGGGATTCTCATTCACCTGATTCACTTGAATGGCGTTTTCCGCCTTTTCTTTGTTTTTTCTGTCAAAAAGTCCCATATTTATTTGTCTTCTTTGTTCTTCTTCACATAAATGGAGTCATAGAGTTCGCTTCTTGTCATTGTCGCCACCTCCCTTGCAATCTGCTGACAGTTGTTCTGGCTGAAACTCAATATGTTCTTCTGTGTAAGGTTGAAGGCCACATTCACTGTAATCACGTCCTCCGCCCCCAAACGATTCACCGTCTTCACGAGTGAGTCGTTCTCCCTGCAAAGTCTCTCTATGCTCGCCTTCTGCTGTCTTATAGTTCTTCCCCTGTTCGTGCTGACCGCCCCGAAAGTAATCATTAGGGCGACAACCAAAACCTCAACGGCCACTATAACGGCCTTAATCCATTTCTTCATTCCAAGTGTTTTCATTATTGTCTTTGTTTTCATTGTGGAACATTTTCTTCACTTTCAGTTCCACATAAGCGTCGGCTCCCACGAGAGCACCTGAAAGAGTCAGAAGTTCTCCGACCGCTCCCAACACACTCCCGTGAATCTCACCAACCGGCGGCGTAAAAAAACCGAAGAAAATCAGTACTATTCCGACAACCGCCAGCACTACACCCAACCAGAATCTCTTTTTTTCCATTTCTTAAAAAACGATTGTTTCGAATAAATTGTTTCCGTTGTTGTGGGTTGTGTCAAGGTTGTAATATTTCATTACCTCCTCCACAAAGGCCATACCAATGTCCCAATGGACTCTCGCCTGCTGCAAAATGTCTTCTCTGTCGGAATTTTTCGAAAATTCCGAATTCTTTTCCATTGTTGAATAACGGGTGACTCTCTGTGTGTCTGTCATTAGGTAGGCATACACAAGGTGATATTCAGCGTTCATTAGTCCTGCGTAGGTAACACCGTCCAAAGTGCCACCCCTCAACAGTGTTCTGTTTGTAGGTGTGTTAGGGTTCGCTATCAAGTCGTTATAATGTTCCTGTGTGAGGGCGTTCTTCACATAAAACTGCTCAACGGTGTTTATAGCGAATGTAATCTCCTGTTCTGTTATATCAGAGGAAACCCTTATTCCTGAATTTAAAAAAGTTTGAACCGCTATAAGTGCCATAAATTTTTCTCTTTTATATATAATAATTCTAAATCTGATTGACTCTGGCGAAGTTGTATCCGTACCTCATAGCGTCAAGAAGGTGGTCTTCTGTTGATTTAGGCTTCCCTTCGTTGTTCAGTTCGTAGTTGTCCATTTCTCGCCTCAAATCAGAACTGTTGTCCGTCACAATGATTTTGTCAAACTGCAAAATACGCCTTATGTCGTCTATTATCTTGTTTTTCTGGCAGTTTATGAGGTCGTAACCGTAGGTGTCACGAATGTTCTTTATTCTGGACTTTCCGAGACCTCCGAAGTCGGCCACAATGGTGTCGTACATAGTGACACCGAGTTTCTTCATTTCCATAACAAGGTCTTCGTCCTTAGTCAGGTTTCCACTGAATATCATTTGCTTGACATACAGGCAGTTTTGGTAAATCTTGACGGCGACCATAGCGGTCTCGTCTGCGTTGGCGACGAATCCGAAGTCAATGGCCATATATTCCTCAACAGGAACTTCGTCAAACTCCCCGACTGTGCAGGTATAGACTTCAAGGAAGACCTTGCCCGCCATATCTCCGAACTCTCCGTCATAATAGACCTTCTTGTTGTAAATGTCAAGAATGGTGGCTGTCGGCCTCTCCGCCCTCTCCCTGATAAGTTCAAACTCCTGAACCTGTTCGGGTTTGAGATATGGATTGTCCTTCCAAGTTGTCTTCAAATAGTTGGATTTGTCGGCTTTCAGATACTTGTCTGTCCAGGAACTCTTCGTGGGGTTGTATAGGAAATAACACTGTTCCCTTATACCCATTGAAAATACGGTGAAAATCTGCTCGTCTATGTTGAGTGCTTCCTCCACTATGGCAATGTCGGCCATTGTTCCCTGTGTCTTCTGTGGGTCGTCAAAGGAACGGAACGAAATTACAGAACCGTTTTCGAAAATGTGTGAATGTCCGTATATGGCGTTGCCTGTCACAGGAAGTCCTGTGGCAAGCTGGAAGTCCTTTACGGCGTTCATTGCCGCCGGATATGTGGCCGTCAGAACGACACACTCCTTGTGTTCGGAGAGCAGAAGAAGCGTCACCCACTGATAGACGCTTACTGACTTTCCGCTTCTACGGCCGCCTTGCAGAATCACATATCTCTCGTCTGCGTTCCTAATGAAAAACTTGGCGTATTTCGGAATGATATTCAGTATTCTTCCCATTATTCCTCTTCTGTAAGTTTGGTACGGAGGTCTTCAAGAGTCGCCTTCACGTCAATCTTGTCTTCCGTTGAGAGCTGCACCTCCTGTGTCTTCGGTATGCAGATTTCGGCCAGACGGGTCACGAGGGCCACATATTTGTCCGGTTTAGTCTTATTCACCCTTTGGAGTGCCTCCGGAACTTTGTCCAATTCACAGGCGACTATATGGGCCATAATGCCCTTCAACTCCTGTGTGAGGAGGTTCTTTGAACCTTTGGCTCTTCCTATTCCCGTATGACTGTTCTGCTGGTCTTTTATAGGTATGCTTGGCATTGTGTTCTGTTTTTGATTATCTAAATATATAATAATCAAAAGTCAAGGTCGTCTATGTCAAGGTGGTTGGAATACTTAACTTGCTGGTGCATAGCACCTACGAAGGCGGGACTATTGACCATTCCCCTGAATATCCTTATGAGGTCTGTCTCGTCCATTCTCTTCAAGTCCTCCTCCTCCATTATCAGCATTTGGAAATAGAGGTCATTCACCACGTCCTCCACCATTTCCTTTGAAATCTGGCAACCGAAGAGGGAATAAGCCCTCTGTCCGGCGAACGAAATGTTCTCGGAGTGGTATTGTTTGAAGAATGAAGTGAAGGTGTCGTTTATGCTTTCACGGTTTCCGGAGGCGATTGTGTTGTTTATCCTCTCAACCGTCTTCTTGTAAAAACCCATACTTTAAATTTTGCTTATATGGTATTTATGGTACTTTAAAAATAACAAAAACCGCCCAAAAGAGCGGTTTGAAAAAACAACAAATAATGAAATGAAAATGTGGTTTTACCAGTTATCTTCCTCTTTTTGAACGGTATTCAACAAATGGTTCTCGGCCGCCTTCATTAGGTTTGTCATATCACCCAATATTCCGAGAAGAACATTTCCCTCGTGAATGAACCCCTGCAACTGCTTCTTGGAACCTTCCTTCGGATACCAGTTCATATTGTGGTTGTTGGTGAATACGTCAATGTCCTTTGAAATCGGATAGAGTCTTGTTACAGAATAGTCAGTGTATCTCAAAGTGCTCAAATCTGCACCCGCCTTCTGCTGTACCGTCACCGCCGTCACCGTTATACGGACTCTTCCCTCCTTTATGTCAAATTTGAGAATATGGGTGGTTCTGTACTCCATACCGCTTCCCATAAACACAATGTCTGAACAACCACAGGTTGAGGAACCGGAAAGACCCTTCACGACAAGGTGTCCATTCACAGGGTCGTCCTCCTGAATAACCGTGTTGGGACTGTTGTAGGCCAGAACAACGAAATTCTTGACGGAGGAGTAGAGTTGTGCAGCCGTCATTCCATTGACCTCAACAATGGTCTGGACAGAGACAGTGCCGTTATCAACCTTGCACCCGTAGGATTCAAACACTCTGTTTATTCTTTGAAGCTCACCCTCAATGTCCTGACCGAATGAAGCGACAGAGAGTAACAAAACAGACAATAACAATAATGACTTTTTCATAACTTTCAATTTTATTTTATCTATCCCAAAGATACTATTATTTTACGAGAAAACAAACCTGAAAATGAAAAAAAAACACCCTGCCGGTGCCGGAGAGTGTTTTCGAAAAGAAACCTAATATTAAAAAATACCAATACGGTATGTCCTATTTCTCAATAGTAGCCTTATATATCACTTCCGTCAATAGTCTTTCAAACCTACGGAACCCCTGTTCGTCATTACGGAGTCTGTAATATCCCATAGAGATTGTGTCGGCGACTTTTTTCTTTCTGGCGTCAAGGTAGGGAGAATAATAAGGTGTGCCCACATTTATGTTCATTAGATTGACGAATCTCTCAAACTCGGAGTCGTCCATTAGGGATATTTGACGCTTGTAGTCTATTTTTGGAACCATTCTCATTCCGCCTCCTTTCCCGCTTTCTTACGGCGGTTGTATGCAATCTGTCTCTCAATGCACTTCTCACGATTGTTCCAGTAGTATTCGTTGTGGCGTCTGTTATATTCTTCCTTATGGTTTTCACGCCAGCGTCTCTGGTATTCGGCGTTACGGTTCTTGTTTAATCCGAGAGGCACTTGGATTCTCTGGTTCAACAGAACACCGTTAAGACGGCAGAATTCACTCCACTCATAAACGAGTTCCTGTGCCTCTTCCTTTGAGAGGTTCTCACCCACAACCTCTTTCTTGAACTGGAACCAGTAGAAATAGTATAGGTAAGGTCTCAACGCAGTACAGTTGTTGAAGAACAAAGATTTGCAGTTGAAAAACTTCAATCGGTCGGCCGGTCTCATACAGACGAACACCATTCCGTCCGGTGCTGTTACTAAAATGACTGAATACTTTTGTGTTTCCATAATAATGATTTTTGGTTATGATTAAAGCTCTATATACTAAATATAACAAAAAGTTCCTGTTTTTGTAGCGTTTTTGGAGAAAAAAATCACTTCAAGATTATTTTTTCCAAGTCAATGTCCTCGTCACTGGATAGGGACGAAACGCCGGAGTCGGTTTCAAAGACAGGTTTCATTTTCTTGTGTGTTCCACGGACTTCAAGTTCCTTCTGGAATCTTTCGAAAACTGTGTTGAGGTCGTCCTCCGAAGGTACAGTTGTTTCCTTCATTTTGAGAACAGACTTAATGTCACCTGCCTTAACTTTGTCCCAAGGGTCTTCAAAGTCCTCCTCACTGTTTTCCGGTTCTGTATGCTCAACATAATCCTGTCTTTCAGAAGGCTTTATGAACGACTCACCCGACATACCGAATTTCAGTTTCTGGTTCTCAACTCTCAACTCACTATTCTCCTTTTCAAGTTCCTCTATTCTCTTTTTAAGTTCCTCGTTCTCTGATAGCGTTCTCTTTCTGCTGAAACGGTTCTTCTTGGCTTTCAGAAGAGATTCTTCTTTTTTTCTGTGTCGCTCAAAAATGTCGTCAATGAGTTCCTCTTGGGAGGGTGAAGGTGTAGGTGAAGGTGTAGGTGAAGGTGTAGGTGAAGGTGAAGGTGTAGGTGTAGGTGAAGGTGAAGGTGAAGGTGAAGGTGAAGGTGAAGGTGTAGTTATCAAACCCTTTTTACACCAATCATAGAATGTCTTGTTGCTGATAACACCGTTGTTCTCGGCGTAGAACTTCTTTGTTTCATTGGGGAATCGCTTTATGAAAGCGATTACTTCTTTAATTTTATCCGTTTTGTTACTCATAAATGATTTTTTATATCCTCTTTATTAAAAATAACAAAAATCTCCTAAAAAGTATCGGTTTTTCCAAAAAAAAAAACACTCACCTTCTCTCTTTTAACTCTTTTATTATAATATCTTACAAACGAGCCATTTTTATTTATTATATTACTTACAGGAGGTAGTTTAAATTTATAACCCATTAAGGTCTTTAAGTTAAACACCCGTGGAGGGGTCAAATCCTTTCCTTAAACGGTCTTTGAGTTTAAGGAGTGTAATTATACCTTTAAGGTTAAATAACCTCTTAAAACGAGGATATGAGTGTTTCTCTTAAACACTCTTTAAACTGACCCTATACGGCGTAGCCGGTTGAGCGTTAGCGTATCACCTTTTCAAGTGACCTTCACTCAACCCCTCCTCAGTATATAAAAAGGTGTGAGGAGGATTTTAGCGTAGCTAAAAGCCGACGAGCAGCTTTTTATCGGCGGGAGCGGTAGCGACCAGCCATAGCAGGGCACGACAGGGCACAGCTATATATTTACTTATTCATTATGGGTGTCGCTGGTGACACCCCTCCCCTGTCGCTGGTGACACCCCCTTGACCGTTTTAGTGACTATCCCACCGTCGGTTACGATTAGTCCAAGCTGCTTCAATTTTCTTTTGGCTCGGTGGTATTTTGACTCCGAAATCTCACCTCCGAACATTTGGTTTATCTGCTCATAGGTCAAATGGCAGCACTTGTCTTTTCCGTGCTCGGTGAATGCCAGATACATTGAGTACAGCGTTTTCTCAAAGAAGTCCAGTCTGTTGTCTTTCAGGATTTTGATTGGTATGAACACACCTGTATTGTTTTTGGTTTTCATAATAAAAAAGACCAAAGCAGGGTCGTGGGCAGACGAACACCTGCAATGGTCGTATGTTTCTTATATTTCGTGCCCTGCCCGACACTACTCTATTTATGTCAATTCCTAAATTAAATATAACAAATATGGGCAGGATTTTATGTTAAAAATACTTAATCAACAAGTTCCTCAAAGACAGCAAGTTCGTCTTCCATACTGACAACCACCTCCTCGTCAATAAGTGCCTTGCTCGCCGCCGCCAGAGTCTCCTCTTCGGTTACACGGTGAATGTAGGTGGATAGACCGGTCACCGAACGCCCCAACATTGCTGCAATCGTATTGAGTGGTGTTCTGCTTCCAACGAGCAGAGAGGCGAAAGAATGACGGCACTGGTAATAGGTCAGGGTTGGGTCTATTCTTTTGAGTGAGCTGTTTATATAGGAGGAATAGTAGGCGTAACTATGGCTTTCCCAAGGTTTGGTCTGCAAAAAAGAGAGCAGTTCCTTTGTCAGTTCAGTAACTGGTGTCATAACGTGGGCGACCTCCTTCGTCTTCTTTCTCTCTATGTTGAACGAATAATATGAGCCGTCACCAATGAAGCGTTCCTCAACCTTCCCCCAATCAACTGAAACCAAATCAACCAGAGACAGGCCGTTGAAGTAGTATCCTGAAAGCCATATACCGAGACACTCCTCCTTCTTGCTACGCCAGCGTTTGACATACTCCTTAATCTCATAGGTGGTTCTTGAACGGGGTTTCTCCCTGTCCTTGTAACCGTCTTTCTTGAACTTCCAGTTCTCCATAACATTCTCCTTCACATAACCTCTTTCGGCGGCGTAGCTAAGAACGGATTTGAGGTCTTTGAGGTAGAAAGCCATAGTGGAAGGAGACACTCTTATTGTACGGGCGAAACCCTGTATCATTGGAAGCGTTAGGTTCTCCAACATATAGTCCTCACCGAAATAAGACTGCAAAACCCTGTGTGTGGTCATATAACCCTCACAGGTACGGAACGAGAGTCTCTTAACACGGCAGAGTTCGGATATGACTCTGAACGGTGTCAGTGAAGGCGAGCGTAAAACCTTTGAGAGGGGGTCAAATCCTCCGTCTGACGAGAGTTCGTCAATTCTACGGTCAATCTCCCTTATTCTCTTCATAAGGGTCTTGTCGGTCTTGTATGAGCGTTTTCTGAATTCCTTCTCGGTCAGGAATCCCGCCTTCTCCTTCACTCTGGCTCCCTTCCAAGTGACCTGAATGTAAATGGGGCATTTGCCGTCCGATTTTCTTTCCTTCGTGGTGTCAATGATAACCTTGACTGTCGGTCTGTCCGTTTTCATAAAAAATATATTTTTGTCGGCGGCAAAGATAGTAAAATTTTCAATATACACCCAACAAAAACACCCATAAAATGCAATTAGTTGATATTCAGAAACTTAATATCCCCTAACGGGGGACAAATATTGTTATTCAACTGATTGAGTGTCAGTTGGGAGCGATTTTTTTAAATGCACCCAGATAAACATATTTGGCGTCTTTTTATGCACCCGCTTTCTTTAAGCTCTCTTGGTGGCTTTCTTTAAGCTCTCTTGGTGGCTTTCTTGACGCTCTCTTGACCCCTCATTACGGTTTTTTATTCTCTTACTTATAAAAGTACGCTCTCCGTTCGACCCTCTTCCGGATTTGTTATTTTTATATAAAAAGGAATTATGAAAATGAAATGGTCTTTTGAAACAGTGAAGGAAATCGTAGAGGAAAACGGAATAGTGAAACTCGCCGACCTCGCCAAAATAAACCCAAGCGCCTACGGCTATGTTGTAAGGAACGATTTGGCCGAGAAACTGAATCTCAAAAAGAGAAGGAACTTGGAGAGGACATACACACACGTCCGTTATGATTACGAACCGGACATTACGAGAGTGTGGAAATATCTCGCCAAATGGGCGGTCGAAGAGGGGACGACCATAAGGGAGCAGGCCTATGAAATGGGGTACTACAAGCAGTACAACGAATGGGTGAGGAAAAACGGTTCGCCTGTTCCTTCCGATTTCCTTTCGGAGGAAGACATAAATACAATAAAAAGGGATTATGAAAAAAGAGAGAGTTCCTTATAAGGTCAGGATAAACAGGTCGGGGCTCACAAACGAAGAGGTTCATAAATTTATTGAGGACTTCACCGACCGTTACAGGAACAGACTCAATATGGGTGAAGACCTGCGTTATGTGTATGACTATGAACTTGAAGCGTACAGTGAGGGTTTTGTGGTGTTCAGGTTGAATGAAGAATACGAGAACAACGCCTCACTTTCAATTATTGTCAGGGAGAGGAAGGAGGACAGGTTAATAGTTCAATATGAGGAGGAACTATATGAAGTGTTTGACTTCTTCATAGAGGAGGGTGTTGAGACCCTCATACTGTCGGATATAGTCTGGCGGGCGGATACAATGAAAACAAACGAATGAACGAAAGTCAGAAACTTAAGAAAAAAGTTAGGAGTACTTCCAAATGGAGGAAATTCAGAAGCGATTTGATAAGGAAAAGGAAATTTGACGCCCTCACAGGGAAAAGGCTGTTGAAGGGCTGCCAGCTTCACCACGCCGATATGTCGGCTGAAAACTATGAGGATTTCGACGAAAGCAAATATTACACTTTGAACAGGAATTCACACAAATTCATTCATTTCATTTACACATACTTCGAAACCGACGAATCTGTATTGGACAGGTTGAGGCTGATATTGAAACATATGAAGGAACTTAATAAATAATATGGAAATTTGGAAAGAAATTGAAGGATACGAAGGATTGTATCAGGTTAGTAATTTTGGGAATGTAAGAAGTCTTAATTATCACCGTACAGGACAGACGAAGGTGTTGAGTCAGAGTGA
>LXOW01024182.1_pt1 | contig 27783 bp, 25 predicted proteins | sample 1368591 | NCBI WGS metagenome assembly LXOW01 (sample SAMN04884650, study PRJNA319009) | bovine gut metagenome | isolation source: Cow rumen | host: Bos taurus | place: Italy: Legnaro (PD) | collected 2014-07-09
AGCAGCTCATATTCCTGAGGGCTTCCAGGCAGGTGCGCTCGACTTCGCATCTTCGCTCTTTGGATGGGTCATCTTTAAGTGTGTTGATAGCCTTGCCTATGTCGGTGCCGGCATCCTTACCCTGATTACCATTGCGATGGTAGTCTGGAACCGTATTCGTATTGCTAAGGAAGAAAAAACAAATAAATAATTACACAAACAATGAAGAAAACTATTCTGACGATAGCAGGAGCCATGATGCTCTCGCTTTCAACCGCCACTGCTCAGGAGGCTGACCGTATTGTTGGTGCACAGCATGTCAGGTTCCAGACGGCTTGTCATCCTGAGGACGTGAAACACTACGACACTAAGCTGCTCCGCGAGCGCTTTGTCATGGAGAAGGTGATGTCTCCCGATTCCATCTTGCTCACTTACTCACACTACGACCGTTTCATCTTCGGTGGAGCGATGCCCGTCAACACCACGCTGACCCTGCAGAATTTCTTCGAGCTCGGTCTTGATGTCGACAACACCATCAAGGAGAAGTACTTCATGTACAACCGTGAGCTAGGTGTTGTTAACTGCGGTACCGGCGACGGCTGGGTGATTGTCGATGGCAAGGAGTATGCCCTCTCTCCCAAGGAGGCCCTCTACATCGGACGTGGCCACGTTGGCAAGAACAAGGACGTTAACAAGTCAGTGCAGTTCCGTTCCAAGGACCCCAAGAATCCTGCCAAGTTCTACCTGAACTCAGCCACTGCCCATCAGCATTACAAGACCCAGTGGATCACACTCGACGGACGCAAGGGCTCGTTGAAGGCTGCCGTCTGGGGACCTGTAGGCTCGCTGGAGGAGTGCAACAACCGCACCGTCTATAAGCTCATCGTCAACGACGTGCTCGAGGAAGGTCCCTGCCAGTTGCAGCTGGGTCTGACCCAGTTGAACCCTGGTGCTGCGTGGAACACCATGCCCCCTCATACCCACGGACGCCGTATCGAGGCTTACTATTACTTCAACCTGCCCCAGGAGCAGACCATTGCTCACATCATGGGACAGCCTGAGGAGAGCCGTGTGGTTTGGCTCCACAACGACCAGGCCATCATGTCGCCCGAGTGGTCCATGCACGCCGCTGCCGGAACCTACTACTACACCTTCATCTGGGGTATGGCCGGCGAGAACCTGTATTACAACGACAAGGACAACATCCCTGTCATTGACATCCGATAATAACTAAAATAAGATACTAAAGACTATGAGTGCTGTACAAACTACCAAGATGTCCAATTTCCGTTGGGTCATCTGTGCCTTGCTCTTCTTGGCAACCACGGTCAACTACATGGACCGCCAGGTGCTGTCGCTAACCTGGAAAGACTTTATTGCTCCCGAGTTCCACTGGGACGACAACGACTATGGTACCATCACCGGATGGTTCTCTATCTTCTATGCTGTTGCCAACCTCTTTGCCGGTAAGTTCATCGACTGGATGGGCACCAAGAAGGGTTATCTCATCGCCATCTTCGTATGGTCGGTTGGTGCCTGCCTGCATGCTGCCTGTGGTTGGGTGGCTATGGCTTGGGAAGGCTATGATTCTATCGAGGCGCTTCGTATGGTGGAGACCGGCTCTGAGGCTGCGATTGCCATCGCCACGATATCGGTCTGGCTCTTCCTTTCCTGTCGTCTGATCCTTGCCGTCGGTGAGGCCGGTAACTTCCCCGCTGCCATCAAGGCGACGGCCGAGTACTTCCCGAAAAAAGACCGTGCCTTCTCGACCTCGATCTTCAACAGCGGTGCTTCTGTAGGTGCATTGGCAGCTCCTGCCACCATTCCTCTGCTGGCCCGTGCCTGGGGTTGGGAGATGGCGTTCATCATCATCGGTGCCTTGGGCTTCATCTGGATGGGACTGTGGATATGGCTCTATGACAAACCTCGTCAGAACAAGTTTGTGAACCAGGCTGAGTTGAACTATATTGAGCAGGACAATGACCTGGCTGAGGTGCAGGATCGTGACCAGGTGAAGGAAGAGAAGGTGATTCCTTTCTTCGATTGCTTCAAGTACAAGCAGACCTGGTCGTTCCTCGTGGGTAAGTTCATGACCGACGGTGTGTGGTGGTTCTTCCTGTTCTGGGCGCCCGCCTATTTCAGCGACCAGTATGGCTATACCTCCGACTCGACGATGGGTATCCTGTTGATCTTCACGCTCTATGCCATTGTGACGGTGGTCTCTATCGGTGGTGGTTATCTGCCAACCTATTTCGTAGAGAAGAAGGGCATGAATCCCTATCTGGGTCGTATGCGTGCGATGTTTATCTTTGCTTGCTTCCCCCTGTTAGGTCTGTTGGCTCAGCCTCTCGGAGGCATCAGCGCGTGGTGGCCAGCCATCTTGATCGGTCTGCTCGGCGCAGGACATCAGGCTTGGAGTGCCAACCTGTTCTCGACCATCGGTGACATGTTCCCCAAGTCGACCATCGGTACGATCGTAGGTCTGGGAACGATGGCGGGTGGTATCGGTTCGATGAGTATCAACCTCGGTTCAGGTCGGTTCTTCGACTGGGCTGCTGAGCAAGGTGCTGCCTTCACGTTCTTCGGTTTCGAGGGCAAGCCTGCTGCCTATATGGTGGTGTTCTGCATCTGTGCGGTGGCTTATCTCATTGGCTGGTGCATCATGAAGGCACTGGTACCGAAGTACAAGCCTATCGAGGTGTAATAGAATCAAACACTCGGGGACGGTTCTTTTTTGTTTGACAACGTTAACGCGGTATAGGTCAAACAAAAAAGAACCGTCCCCAAGTGTTTGACAGCCTCAATCGAAGAAGCCCCTTCTTATGGCATAGGGTATGAACTGCTGGCGGATGAGGGTGTTAATGAGTTCCCTCGACATCGCCTCGTTGTCCTTGCGGGTGTAGCGGATGTCGGTGAAGATCTGCGCCAGCGTTTCTTTGTTGTTGATGCGGACGAAGTGCTGGTTCTCGGGCAGGTGCTCCTTATTATAATAATAGGTGTCGATATCCTTGCCCATATAGTCGTTGTAACGCTCCTGATGGACGAAGCTCTCCATTGGCAGACGGTCGGAGAGTGCCGGCTCTTCGTCGGGCCAGCCTACGGTGAGTGTGGCGACGGGCATGGTGAGTTTCGGCAGGTGGAGGGCATCGATGATCTGCTGGGGCTGGTAGACGGTGGTGCCCAAGTAGCAGTAGCCGAGTCCTTCCTCGTCCATGAGGTTGCAGAGTGTCTGCGTGTAGAGTAGGGCATCGGTGGCGGCATTGATGAACGACAGGAAATTGTCGTAGCCGGGTTCCGCGTTGCGACATTTGGCCCAGAAACTGGTACGGTTGAAGTCGGCACAGATGGTCAGTACCACTGGCGCTTCTTTGACCATCGGCTGGTTGAAATGGGCAGGCGACAGCTTATCTTTCATCTCTTGGGAGCGGGTGACAATGACGCTGTAGAGTTGCAGGTTGCCCATCGTCTGGGTGCGCGAAGCCTCGGTCAGCAGGCGGTTCAGCAGTTCGTCAGTGACGGGCTGACTGCTGTAGCGGCGGATGGTTCTGCGTNNTGTTTTCCAAAATGGAAAACTTTTTGTGAAGAAAAGTCTTAAAACTTTTCCGAAATTAGAAACAATTCTGTAACTTTGCAGCCAGAAAAGGCTATTATTATGCAAACAGAAACAAAAAATGAGATGCTCAAACGCATTGCCGACGGGTTGACACAGGTGGCTGTCAAGACGGGAAGTGATCTGAATGGTGAGAAAATCGCCAGTCTGCTGGGACAGTGTTTTCAGGCTTTGAAGCCCGAGGATGCCAGTAAACTGATGGCGCTGACGGATCAGGCGCTGGCTGGTTCCTCCCAATACAGGGATGTAGAGGTGACGGAGGTGCGCCCTGCGGTGTTGGAATGCGACGTGGTGCGCTTCCAAAACAATAAGGAGAAGTGGGTGGCGCTGGTCGGACTGCTCGACGGCTATCCCTACGAAATCTTCACCGGCTTGCAGGATGATGACGAGGGAATTATCCTTCCGAAGACTGTGACCCACGGAAAGATCATCAAGCAGATGAATCCCGACGGCTCGAAGCGCTATGACTTCCAGTTTGAGAATAAGCGCGGCTACAAGACGACCGTTGAGGGGCTGTCGGAGAAGTTTAATCCAGAGTATTGGAACTATGCTAAGCTGATCTCAGGTGTGCTGCGCTACGGGATGCCGTTAGAGCATGTGGTGCGTCTGGTGGGCTCGCTCTCGTTGAAAGATGAGAGTATCAACACCTGGAAGACGGGTGTGGAGCGCGCCTTGAAGAAATATATACCCGGTATTCACGACGAGGAGGATAGTGACGCCTCAGAGGGAGCCGGTAACGTGGAACCATGAGGTTGACAGCCGGTTATATTCATTTGCGGCAGGTCCGTTTCCATGCCTTTCACGGGGTGATGCCCCAAGAGCGGCAGGTGGGTGGGGATTTCGTGCTGGATTTGAAGGTCGGTTACCCTTTAGAGCGGGCCATGCAGACTGACGAGGTCGCTGATACGCTGAATTATGCGGCGCTCTATGAACTTGTGGCCCGTGAGATGCAACAGCCCTCGAAGCTGTTGGAGCATGTGGCGGGAAGAATGGCCGAGGCTATCAGTCAGGCGTTTCCGCAAGTAACGTCCATCGATCTGGTGCTTACCAAGCAGAATCCCCCGATGGGAGCGGATTGTGAGGGTGCCGGCGTGGAGATACATTGGTTAGTTTAGAGTTTATCGTTTAGAGTTTATCGTTTAGTGAAAAAGATATTATTTATCCTGATGGCATGCCTCTTCTTTGTCGTATCTGCAGATGCTGCAAACAAGAAGTTCACGCTGGTGGTCGATGCCGGACATGGCGGTGGTGATACCGGTGCCATCGGTAAGGGCAAGACCCGTGAGAAGGACCTCACGCTGAAATTCGCCCTTGCCTTCGGAAAACTGGTTGAGAAGAACTGCCCCGACGTGAATGTCGTCTATACCCGTAAGACCGATAAGTTTGTGGAACTCTACCGTCGTGCGGAGATTGCCAACAACAACAAGGCCGATCTGTTTATTTCGATCCATATCAATGCCCTGCCCAAGGGTCATGTTGCCAGAGGCTTCCAGACATACACTTTAGGGCGTAGCCGACGGACGGGTAAGATGACGGGTGTGTTGGAGAACCTCGAAGTGGCCAAGCGCGAGAATGCCGTCATCTTCAAGGAGGCTAATTATCAGAAATTCTATCGTGGTCTGAATCTCAATTCGCCTGAGAGCAACATCATGTTTGAGTTTGTGCAGGACAAGAATATGGAGAACAGTGCCGAACTGGCTAAATATATGCAGCGGTATGTGTGCCAAGCTACGGGACGTGCCGATATGGGCGCCCATCAGGACAATCTGGCTGTGCTGAGGCTCACCTCCATGCCGGGCTGTCTGATAGAGTTAGGCTTTATCTCCACCCCCGATGAGGAGAAATATATGAATACCAGTACGGCTACGGAGCAGTATGCCCGTGGCATCTACAATGCGTTCGCCGCCTATAAGAAAAGGCATGGTGGCAGCATAACGGTTCCGTATATGCCCAATCCGGAAGAGGAAAAGGTTCCGGTTCCTGTGAAAAAAGAAGTGAAGAAAGAGGAACCGAAGGAACCTATCGCTGAGGAAACGTTGACACCAGCGCCTGCCGTTCAGGAAGAGACACCGCCGACATCAGTGACGCCAGAGTCTCAGGAGAAACCGGTGACACCAGAACCTCAGAAGGTTCAGGAATCACCCGCGACTCCAAAACCTGAAGAGACCAAACCTGAGACCAAGGCAGAATCTGAGACACCAGTCGTTGCGCCTGTGGCTGTGGCGGCTGAGGCTCCCGTCTTCAAGGTGCAGATTCTGGTCAGTTCCCAGAAGATCAAGGCTGGCGACAGCCGTTTGAAAGGACAGACGGGTGTTGACAGCTATGTGGAGAACGGTCTGACGAAATACACCGTCGGGGCTTCGGAGAACTATAATGAGATCTATCATCTGCGTAAGTCGCTGCTGGATAAGTTCCCCGAGGCCTTCATCATCGCCTTCAAGGACGGTAAACGCATGGATGTCCAGCAGGCCATCAGGGAATTCAAGAAAAAGAGAGTTAAATAATTAAGAAAGGATATAAGGTCTATGAAGATTTTTTCAAAAGAGGTTCAGATTGCACTTGTTGCCATTGCCGGCATCGTCGTTATGTTTTTCGGCCTGAAGTTTCTGAAGGGCATGACACTCTTCTCTTCTGCCGACAGCTACTATGCCAAGTTTAATAATGTGGCGGGNNCTATTCCAACGGCTATCGTGTCGGCGTGGTCGAGGATGTGATCTACGATTACAACGGTACCAACCAGATTGTCGCCGTGCTGGGACTGAACAATAAGATGCGCCTCCCCAATGGCACGAAGGCTGAGATCTCTAAGGATCTGATGGGTAATGTGGAACTGGATCTGATTCTCGGACCCAATCCCCTTGATCAGATGGAGCCTGGTGATACCATTTTCGGCAATATCCAGCAGAGTGCGCTGGCGAAGGCCAGTGATATGCTTCCACAGGTTCAGCAGATGTTGCCGAAGCTCGACTCGATACTGGCTAATGTCAATATGCTGCTGAGTGACCCAGCCTTGCGCAATTCTTTGCATAACGTCGACCAGATTACCGCCAACCTGTCGTCGACGACGAATGAGCTTCGTTACCTTTCGGCGAACCTGAAGACCCAGGTTCCCGGTATGATAGAGAAGGCTGATAATGTGCTCGACAATACCAACACCCTGACCAAGAACCTCAGCGATCTGGATATCGCTATGACGATGGCCAAGGTGAACAATACGCTGCAGAACGTGGAGCAGATGACGGCCAAGCTCAACAGCAACGAGGGTACTCTTGGTCTGCTGATGCGTGATCAGGAACTGTACCGGAATGCGTCGTCGACGATGGGTCATGTCGACTCGTTGATGATCGATTTGAAGCAACATCCGAAACGCTATGTTCATTTCTCGATTTTTGGTAGAAAAGATAAGTAATTTAAATTTTGTCTAAATAAGGATTGCTTNNCCCTCTTGAATTATAGGGTTATAGGCGTTCTTAAAGAGGATGGATTTATATTCCATTTTTATTGGAACTGAAATGTAACCTTCTGATTGCCAGTTGGTTTGAAATATCAAATAGGATAATTTGATTGCCATATTCGTGAAACGACCTAACATGCCGCTTATTAGGAAGTTACGCTAATTGTACAAACGAAGTATGATTTTTGGCGATTTGGTTATTCCAAAAAAAAGTGCGAACTTTGCAACCGCTAAATTAAAGCAATCGAGTATGGTTAAAAGTCAAAATGCGCTCTGGGATGAATGTCTGCGTCTCATCCAGGCCAACGTCACAGAGCAGCAATACAAAACGTGGTTCGCGCCAATCGTCTTCGAGTCTTACTCGGAGCGAGAGCACACGCTCATGGTGCAGGTTCCAAGTCCGTACGTGTACGAGTACTTGGAGCAGTACTACGTAGGCTTATTAAGAAAGGTACTCGCACGCGTATTTGGCGAAAATGTGATTCTCCGCTACCGTATCATCACTGTTGTCGGCGATAAGAAGACGAAGGATACGGTGCAGGTCGTAGAAGGCGAGTCACCTGCTGAGATCGAGTCACCAGAGACTGTCAGTCGTGCCAATCTGTCGCCTACGACGCTCGATGCTGCTGTTCCGCAGGGACTGAACCCGCAGCTTGACCTGAAGAAGACTTTCCAGAACTTCATCGAGGGCGATTCCAACAAGTTGCCGCGTACGGTGGGCCTCTCTATTGCGGAGCATCCGGGCAAGACCACCTTCAATCCGTTCTTTATCTACGGCCCCTCCGGTTGTGGTAAGACACACCTGATCAACGCCATCGGTGTGCGCAGCAAGGAGATGTATCCTGAGAAGCGCGTGTTGTATGTCAGCGCCCGTCTGTTCCAGGTGCAGTTTACCGATGCCAGCCGACAGAATACGGTCAACGACTTTATCAACTTCTATCAGACGATTGATGTGCTGATTGTCGATGACGTGCAGGAGTGGGCAACAGCCGAGAAGACGGTCGCCACGTTCTTCCATATCTTCGACCATCTTTTCCGCCTGGGTAAGCAGATTATTCTCGCGAGTGACCGTCCGCCTGTGGATCTGAAATGGTTGCACGAGCGTATGCTGACGCGTTTTTCCTGCGGTCTGATTGCTGAATTGGAGAAACCGACAGTGCAACTCAGCATCGACATTCTGAATTCAAAGTGCCGTCGTGACGGTTTGAAGATACCTGCTTCTGTGATTCAGTATATCGCTGAGACTTGCAATGGAAGTGTGCGCGAACTGGAGGGTGTGGTTAATTCGCTGATGGCTTATTCGATTGTCGATAATACCAATGTTGATATGCGTCTTGCAGAGCGAATCATTCAGCGTGCTGTGAAGATTGACAACCATCCACTTACCATCGACGATATCCTTGAGAAGGTATGCAAGCATTTCAATGTATCACAGCACCTGATAATCAGCAAGAGTCGTAGGCGTGATTACGTGCAGGTGCGTCAGATTTCGATGTATCTGGCTCAGAAGTATACCAAGATGTCGGCAGCCCGTATCGGCCAGCTGATTGGTAACCGTGATCACTCTACAGTCATCCATAGCTGCAACACCATTGAGCAGCGTCTGAAGATCGACAAGGGTTTCTCTGAGGAAGTCAGCAGCATTGAGCGGTCGTTCCGTCTCAAGAAGAAGTAATTATTTCACACAGATCTGTGTGACATTATAAAAGGATGCAGATTCCTGCGATGAGCCAGCGGCCAGGCTGTTCCACAAGACCATAGTCATGATAAGAAGTATCGAGGAGATTATTCGCCTCGATATAAGCTTTCCATTTCGTTTGAGCCCAGGTCAGACGTGTGTCGATGAGGGCGTAAGGCTCATAGTCGTGTGCCTGTCCAGCGAAGTCGGTATAAGAGCCCACGCGGTCCTGCCAGCGCAGATTCATGCTTAGTGACAGCCGCTTCGTCATCTGTAGTTGCGCCTTCGCCACGAGTTTGTGTCGGAGGTATTCGAGGGCATATTGCGATACAAGGTTCGTCTCCTGTCGCTTGTCCTGATGAATGTAGCCGTAATTAATAGATAAATGAGAATGGCTAAATGATAATTGGACACCAGTCTCGAAGCCGATGCTGTTGATGGTCGTGTGGTTCACACTCTGCCATTCTGCCTCTTCGCCCTTCGAGGTGTCCATGATCCAGTCGATCATATTGGTGCCGTGATGATACCAGAGGGTGGAGTGAAGAGTGAAAAGTGAGTGGTGAATAGTGGTGCCAAGTTCGAGGGCTTGCATCTCTTCGGGCTTCAGGTGCGGGTCGGCGCTGTAGCCCTGCAGTTTGTAGTACATCTCCGTAAACGACGGCATGCGGAGTGAGGTGTTCCACGAGGCATGCAGTTTCCAGTGTGGGGTGGGGCGGTAGCTGATGTCGATGCCCGGATAGACGGTTATGTTCATCGCGCTCCACGTGTTTTTCACCGCCACGAGTCCTGCGGAGACTGTCACCTGATCCAACAGGATATTATGCTCCAGATAGCCGCTGATATTTGTACGGTTCACACCGAGGGTGTAGTCACGATTAGTCCCCTTGATATGGTGCGTCTGCGACAAAGGTTCTCCTAAGTTTCCGCTCACGAGGTCCTCGTTGCGCAGTTCTACTCCAAAAGCCGTGCGGCCTGCCTGCCAGTCGAAATAGGCGCCTGCACTCACGCCATACACATCGGTGCGGTTATAGTTGTATTTCATCTTCTTCGCCTGACCCCGATAGCCCTCATAGCGGTCGCGGTTCTGGTTCCAGTAGATATTGACGTTGAGGTGTAGCGGGCTTTGATTGGTTCGGGCCTGGATGGCGGAGAACAGTTTCGTGGTGTGCTCATACTGTTCGTCGGCCTGCCATTTCGGTGAGGCCCAGAAGGTGCTCGAGCCCCAGCCCTTGTCTGCAATGCCCAGATGCCAGTTCAGTCGGATGGCCTCGCCTTCATATTGCCCCTGATAGAAACCCTTCGAACCGCTGAAATCCGTGTTCAGTTTTCCTGCTTTCGAACGGCTCCATCCGTCGCTGCGGCTATAATTAGCTGAAAGCGAATGTCCTTCCCATGCGAATCTGCCTCCTACGTTTCCATATCCATACGATCCCCCTTCTGCATGTATATCAAGCTGCTGGTCATTTCTCCTGTCTCCTGTCTCCTGACTCCTGACTCCTGTCACGATGTTCACCGCCCCCACTAACGACGATGTGCCATAGATTCTCCCCGCAGGCCCTTCGAGCACCTCGATCCTTACGATGTCGTTCAGATCGACGGGCAGGTCCATCGCATTGTGGCCCGTCTGCGGGTCACAGATATTGATGCCGTTCAGCAACAGGATGATTTGTTCGGAAGTGCCGCCTCTGATCGAGATATCCGTCTGGGCACCAATCGGTCCTCGCTGACGGACATCCACGCCAATGGCGTATTTCAGCAGATCGTTAATACTTTGTACAGGCGCCTGCGCAATGTCGGCACGGTCCAGTACAGTTACCATTCTCGCAGCCTGACCTTTCGTCAGGGGCGCCCTCGAGCCAGTTACGCTGACCTCCTCAAGCATCATCTCGCGGGCTGTCGTCGTCGAGGCGGAGTCCGTCACCACAGGATTGGTGCTGACACTCTCCGCTGAGGCGTAGGTCAGCGTCGCTACGGAGAGCACGCTGCACACCACCTCACGACCCAGACAACTGAACAGCGAGTAGCCCTTGTTTCCGAACTGTCGGAACACGAGCACCTGGCGCTTCATGTTGAATCTTGGTTTGTACATCTGTTATTAACTTGTTGAAAAACGCCTGCAAAGGTACGATTAAGTGAGCAGAAAACCAAATTTATTTGGATATTTCCGAAATACCGCTTATTTTTCGACTAAAAAATATGAAACAGCCTACATGCCTACATAACACCTACATGTCGCTAACATATATCGAGCCCCCTATCCAGCAAAATCAAGATAGACACTCCGCTCGTGCGAGCTCCCTACAAATTGTAACCAACTGAAAATGGTGTCACCAAAAGATGGGAAGATGTATAAGACCGACGTGGCTGACATGGAGCAGATGTTCCGACTGATTGAGTCAATTCAGATTATTGACCAAAATTTGAATTAGTTTCGGAAATTATTGCTATCTTTGCAGCGTCTAAACAAATTACTTGAGATGAAACGTTTTTTTATTTGTCTGTTTGTGGTGATGCTGGGCGTGCCGGTGTGTGCCCAACAAGTGATAGAGCATCCCTGGAAGGGGAAGCGGGTGGCTTATTTCGGTGACTCAGTCACGGATCCGAGAAACAGCGGGTCAAAGAAGAAATATTGGGGGTTCCTGCAGGACTGGCTCCAGATAGAGCCCTATGTTTATGGTGTGAGCGGGCGGCAATGGAATGATATCCCGCGTCAGGCGGACAAACTGAAGGCGGAGCATGGTGACGATTTCGACGCCATCCTGATCTTTATCGGCACCAATGACTACAATTCAGGTGTACCCATCGGTGAGTGGTTTACGGAGGCGTACGAGCAGGTGATGGCAGGTATCCATGAGCCGAAGCATCTGGTGGACCGCAAACACCGCTATCCTGTGATGAGCGATTCAACGTATCGGGGCCGTATCAACAAGGCACTCGACTATGTGAAGCGGTTGTTCCCCAAGAAGCAGATTGTGCTGATGACGCCCATTCATCGTGCGGAGTTTTATGCGAACGATAAGAACTGGCAACCGCGCGAGGACTATACAAACCTTTGCGGGGAGTATATCGATGCCTATGTGCAGTCGGTGAAGGAGGCTGGTAATCTCTGGGCGGTGCCCGTGATTGACCTGAATGCGCTCTGTGGCCTTTATCCGCTGATGGATGAGATGGCGCAATATTTCAAGAATGCAGAAAACGACCGCCTGCATCCGAATGATGCCGGTCATGAGCGGATGGCAAAGACCATCATGCAGCAGCTGATTACGCTACCGGTTTTCTGACGTAATCGACAAACGAATAGCGGAAGTCGTGACGGTCATCAATCGGGTGATCCTCACGGCTTTCTTCTTGCCAGTCATCCTCGTAGGGTGGGAAGAAGGTGTCGGCATCGACAGGGGTGTCGTCGATCTCTGTCAGACAGAGACGGTCGGCCATTTTCAGGGCCTGACGATAAACGGAGGCCCCGCCGATGATATAGACATCCTCATCGGGGGTGCAATGCTGTAGGGCTTCTTCTAAAGATGGATAGACATCGCAGCCGTCAAAGGCTTTCTGTGAACGGCTGAGCACGATGTTACGACGATTGGGGAGGGCTCCCTTGGGCAGGGAGAGGAAGGTGTTGCGGCCCATGATGATGGTATGGCCCGTGGTGAGGGCCTTGAAACGCTTCAGGTCGTTGGGGAGCCAGTAAATCAGTTTGTTCTTATATCCAATGGCCCTGTTCTTCGCTACTGCTGCTATAATTGAAATCATACACTTACTTCTGCTTTGATGTGGGGATGGGGATCGTAGTTGATGAGTTCGAAGTCCTCGTACTGGAAGTCGAAGAGGGACTTGACATCGGGATTGATCTTCATCTGGGGCAGGGGGCGGGGCTCACGGGTCAGCTGGAGCTTGGCCTGTTCGATGTGGTTCAGATAGAGATGGGTGTCGCCTGTGGTGTGGATAAAGTCACCAGCTTTGAACCCTGTCACCTGTGCCATCATCTGCAACAGGAGGGCGTAGGAGGCGATGTTGAAGGGCACCCCGAGGAACGTATCGGCTGAACGCTGGTATAGCTGCAACGACAGACGGTCGCCAGCCACATAGAACTGGAAGATGGTGTGGCAAGGAGGCAGGGCCATCTCGTTGACCTCGGCCACATTCCACGCAGAGACGATCATACGACGGGAGTTGGGATTGTTTTTCAACTGGTCGAGCACATATTGTATCTGGTCGATGGTGCCGCCTTTGTAGTCAGGCCACGAGCGCCACTGGTGACCATAGACGGGACCCAGTTCGCCGTTTTCGTCGGCCCACTCGTTCCAGATGCGGACACCGTGCTCCTGCAGGTATTTCACGTTGGTGTCGCCCTTCAGGAACCAGAGCAGTTCGTAGATGATCGACTTCAGGTGGAGCTTCTTCGTGGTCAGCAACGGAAACCCGTCATCGAGGTTATAACGGCTTTGGGTGCCGAAGATGCTGATGGTACCTGTGCCTGTACGGTCACTTTTCTCAGTGCCCTCTGTCAGGATGCGGTTCAAAATATCTAAGTATTGTTTCATATATTGATGATTTTTATTTCTTCCGTGGGGAGATGGGTGGTTTTGATGCGCCAGGGTTTGGGATAGAGGTTGTTGGCGCGGTTGCCGATATTCTTCACGGGGCCGAGGGGGAAACCTTTGTAGCCGACGGTAACGATGCCACGAGGGGTGTCAGCGGGCAGAACGATGGCTTCGCCCCGTAAATAATTCAGGGCCTCAGGGTAGGAGAGATTAATTGTTTGTTGAGGAAAGAGGAAAGTGGAAAGAGGAATGAGATTACCTAAATCCAAAATTTTTATGAATTTGTTTTTATCTAATTTCTCATTGGCAAGAGTATTCTCTTTCCTGTTTCCTCTTTCCTCTCTCCACTCACCTCTTTTGCGCATTGCGCAAACAAACAAACCTTCACTCCTCGTGATACCGGGGATGAAGCGATAGACGGGAGCGTCGAAGCCTTCGAGCAGCGAGCCCGTGATGCCCCATGACGGCTCAGTGGGAATCGGGATGGGTTCGGCATCGTATTCCTCCATGATCCATCGCACGTTCTCCTCGTTCTCCTTCGTATTAAAGGTACACGTGCTATAGATGAGGATACCACCCGGATTCAGGCACTCCCACGCATCGGCCACAATCTCACGTTGTAGTCGCCAGCATTTCCCGACATTCTGCAGACTCCACTCACCGATGGTGGCAGGATCCTTGCGGAACATACCTTCACCGGAGCAGGGCACATCGCAGAGAATCACGTCGAATTTTGTCTTGGCCTTACGGAAATCTCGCGGGTAATTGTTGGTGACGATGCAATTCTTCGCTCTCCATTTGGTGATGTTTTCCAGAAGAATCTGTGCGCGGGTAGGGATGGGCTCGTTGCTCACGAGTGTACTCCCTTCTGGCAATACCGACAGAGCTGCCGTTGATTTTCCTCCAGGTGCCGCACAGAGGTCGAGCATATCGACGGGTTCCTTCACTAACTGTCGTAACACATGGGTGATGAACATCGAGGCCGCCTCCTGCACATAATAACAACCGGCATGGAAGAGCGGATCGAACGTGAACTGTGGCCTCCCCTCAAGATAACACCCCTCAGGACACCACGCGACGTTGTTGTCAAACACTTGGGGACGGTTCTTTTTTGTTTGACAACAACTCCGCGCTAACGAGTCAAACAAAAAAGAACCGTCCCCGAGTGTTTGAGGATTGAGACGGATGCTGACGGGGGCCTCCTCATCGAATGCCTCCATATAGCGACTGAAACGTTCAGAACCCATCAGCAGCTTCGTTTCCCGGATGAAATCCTCAGGTAATTGCATATTTTGCATGCAAAATTAAAAAAAATATTGGAAAAAACACTATCTTTGCAACTAATTTTAGATNNAAAAAGTATTTAATCGCAATCACCTTGATGCTCGCCCTTGGGTTGAATACCCAGGCCGCATCGCAGAAGCACCGCCATACGCCCCGTACGGAGCAGGTGGACTCTACTAAAAACAATCAGGACGCAATCGAAGCCTTTTCTGACACCACATCGACTGCTGATGCCGACGATGCTGAGGATGACAAGTACATCACTCACCGTCACAGAAGCATCGTTTACGGTGGTAACGAAGACCTGAAAGAGGTCATGGAAGGTGTAGGTGGCATCCTTGCACCCACGATGGTTTTCAGCATCATTGCTATGGTTATCCTATTCATCCTGGCTCCGCTGCTCATCATCATCGCCATCTTCTACTTCGTGAATAAGAACCGCAGGGAGCGTTACAAACTGGCGCAGATGGCCATCCAGAACGGACAGCCCATCCCCGATGAGATCCTGAAGGAACAGACGAAATACACCTCAAAGGGCAGTGACTATCAGACGGGTGTGCGACAGATGTTTACAGGTGTTGGCCTCGCCATCTTCCTGGGCATAGTGATCGGTGAGATCGGTGTAGGTATCGGTGCCCTCGTATTCTTCATCGGACTGGGTAAATGGTATATTGCCCGTCAGTCAGGTGACAAAGGAAACGACCCTCTGAACAATAACAATCCGAATAATCAATTCAACAACAATTCAAACGTTAGTGACCTATGACCAAGAGATTAATGCGCTCTAATGACAGAGTATTTGCAGGAGTATGCGGTGGTATCGCTGAGTATCTGGAGTTCGATCCCGTGATGGTCCGTATCGCCTATGCATTCCTCACCATATTCACAGCCTTCTGTGGCTTGATCTTCTACATCGTACTGTGGATCTGCATGCCGGAGAGGAATCTGCTGGAAAGATAAAATAGCAAAGCGGTGGCGGAACTCAACGACATAGCCTTAGTGACGCAGGTGGCGGTTTTCCACAACAAGCGGGCTTTCGATCAGCTTGTCAGGAAATACCAGTCGCCTGTGCGTCGGTTCTTCCTGAACCAGACACTGGGCGATGCACAGTTAAGCGACGATCTGGCTCAGGAGACCTTCATCAAAGCCTATCTGAACATCACGAAGTTCCGCGGCCTCTCCAGCTTCTCCACCTGGCTGATGCGAATTGCCTATAACGTGTTCTACGACGATGTCCGTGCGAGGAAACTGACTGAAGACATCGATTCCACGACAGTACTCCGACAGTCTGCTTCTACAGGTGATTCTAACCTGAAAATGGATATCTATGCCGCACTGGCCCTGCTGAAGCCTGACGAACGCACCTGTATCACCTTGCAGCTCATCGACGGCTACCCCATCGAGCAGATCAGCAAGATTACAGGCATTCCCGATAACACGGTGAAATCTCATCTCAGACGAGGCAAGGAAAAAATGACAATCTATTTAAAAGACAATGGATATGACCGATAAAGATAAAATAATGATAGACGATTTCTTTGAAGGAAAAAACGACTTGGCGGAAATCTTCAAGCAGGCTGCTCAGCAGCAGATTGAGGACAATGGCTTTACCGAGCGGGTGATGCAGAACCTGCCGACGAGCACAGTGACCGTTCGCAGGCTGTCACGCCTGTGGAGTCTGTTCTGTATCCTCGTGGGTGTGGGACTGTTCTTTGCTTTCGGCGGCTGGCAGGTGCTCCAGGGCCTCTTCTTTGGTGGCCTCCGCATGCTGTTGGGCTGGCTCGAGGTGTTTGCCATGACGGCACCCACCACCGAGATCAACATCAATCTGTGGGTTGTTCTTCTGCTGGTTGGCTTTGTATTAGTCGTCCTGCCTTATCAAACATACCGTAAGTTGTCTGCAACACTCTGAACTCGGTTCTGCGGTTTAGCTGGTTGCACGGCTCCTGCTGTTCCTCTGGGAGGGCGGTGATAAATTCTTCGGTCAGTTTATCACCCTCCTTGAGGAACGGATATTTTTCAGCCACTCTCTTCTTGATGGTCTTCGGCATACCCTCACCGTAGCCCTTTGGCGTCAGACGGTCTGCGGCGATGCCGTGTTGTATCAGATAGCGCACCACACTTTCAGCACGCTGCTGCGACAACCGTTCGTTGTACTGGTCAGAGCCCTTATAATCGGTGTGGGCAGAGAGCTCGATGGTGATATGCGGATTCTGATTCAGCAGGTCGACGAGCGAATCGAGGGCTACCGATGACTCCGGACGCAGCGTGGCCTTGTCGAAGTCGTAGAAGATATTCTCGATCAGCACGGGGGCGGAGATGTTGTACAGCGGGAACTGCAGCACATATTCCTCCGATGCCTTGACGGGCGTCACTCGCAGCTGCTGCTGGTGGTTGAGATAGCCCTTGCAGGAGGCCATCAGCACATAGTCGACATTCGGCTTGATCACCTGTTCGAACGAGCCGTCACCCCTGACGCTCAGCCTGAGGTTGGTGCCGTCGTTGCCCACCATATACACCTGTGCGGCCGGCAGCTCGTAACCCTCCTGTTCGTACACCCATCCCTTGACGGTCTGGATGATGTCGGGATTGAAGAAACTGTAGATATGGTCAAAGCCTCGAGCGTCGCCTCGGTTCGATGAGAAGAAACCCTGATTCTTCATCCCCTCGAAGGTCATGCCGAAATCATCACCCTGCGAATTCAGCGGGAAGCCCGGATGCTCGATAATCCAACTTGTCTCCGTGGGCTTGGCGATGAAGATGTCGAGTCCACCCATGCCCGGATGACCGTTGCTCGAGAAATACAGATCGCCGTTGGGACGGAAAGTTGGGAACATCTCGTCGCCTGGGGTATTGACAGGTGCACCCAGATTCTCTGCGCCGCCCGTCTCGTTGTTGCCATAGAGCCTGCACCGCCAGATATCATAGCCGCCCATACCGCCCGGCATATCGCTCACGAAATAGAGCCATTCACCGTCGGGAGATATGGCGGGATGGGCATAGCTCGACAGCGTGTCCTTCGATATCTTCACCGCCGTGGCCTTGCTCCATGAGGCATCGCTACGGTTCGAGGCCACGATGGCGGCAAAGCGGGGATAGTCGGGATCGGTGACACACTGGGTGAGATACATCGTCCGTCCGTCGGGTGAGAATGCGCAGGCGCCTTCATCGAAGTTGGTGTTCAGTTCCGAATCGATGCTCTGGGGCCGTCCCCATTTGTCCTTGTCATCCTTCTGCGAGAAGAATATGTCGCCAGCCTTGGTGCCCGTGATGCCGCTGTATTCATCGCCCTGTGCCTCATTGCGGGTCGAGGTAAAGTAGAGGATATCGTTGTCGTCGCCAGCCAGCATCGGTGAGTAGTCGGCACGTCGCGAGTTGAAGATTTCCATGCGCTTCACGGTATAGGCCGAACCTTCCTTCTTCCAGTCGGGTGCTGCCTTGGCTGCCTTCAGCCCGTTTCTCGCCAGGGAAAGGATTTGTTTTTTGTCTAAGGATTGATTTTCTAAGGAATTTTGGAATTTAGGAATATCTTTATCGGAGTGTTGCTCCGATTTTCCTTGATTCCTATATTCCTTAGAATCAATATCGTCCTTAGGCTTTGTGAGTGAGTCGATGGCCGTTTGGAAGTTCTTTGCGGCATCCTTGTAGCTGCCGTTCTTCATCAGCTGCTGCGCCAGATAGAGATGGGTCAGCGAGTCGGCCTTCTTGTAGCGGATCACGTTGTTGTAGGCGGCGATGGCCTTCGAGGTGGCATTGGTGCGACGGTAGCAGATGGCCATCTTGCCACTCAGTTCGCCACGCTTCTCCTTTTCCTTGGGCGGCGTCTGTGCGTAGGCCTTCTTGTATTGGGCGGCGGCATCGTAGTATTCCCCGATGGCGTAGAAGGCATCGGCCTTCTTCACAGCCTTATCGGCGCCACAACCCGTTAGGAGCATGGTGCCGACAACGATGGAGAATATCTTATAAAAAACTCGCATACCTTATAATAACGATATGCGAGGGCGTTTTATTGTTTCTTGGGCGATTTTACCTTCTTCAGCTCTGCATCGGTGAGCACCGTCACCCGTCGGTTCGAGTTGTCGGCCATCACCTCGTGCACGATCTCGGCCACCTGCTGCTTCAGTTCGTCGATAAACTGCTGAGGATCGTATTTCTGGTGCTCTATGTCACGCAGTTTCTTTTCCCAGATACCCGTCAACTCGCAGCTTTTCAGCAGTTCCTCGCGTATCAAGTCGATCAATTCGATGCCGGTAGGTGTGGCGATCAGACGCTTACGGTCGCGCTTGATATAGTGGCGTTTGAAGAGGGTCTCGATGATGCCTGCACGGCTCGACGGGCGCCCGATGCCGTTTTCCTTCATAGCCGCACGCAGGGTCTCGTCTTCCACGAACTTGCCCGCCGTCTCCATCGCTCTCAGCAGCGAGGCCTCATTATAATAAGGTGGGGGCGTGGTCCACTTCTCCGTGAGGGTCGGCTTGTGGTCGCCCGATTCACCCTTCACGAAGGTGGGCAGCGTGCGCTCCTCGGCATCGGCGGGCTTCTCGGAGTTTTCAGGATTCTCGGATTTCTCGGAATCATCTGATTTCTCTGAGGCCTTTTCTAATACCACGCGCCAGCCCGGATCTAATATCTCCTTACCTGTCACCTTGAACTCCACGGTTTCCTCTCCGACCACTTCTCCCAGCACCGTCGTCGTCGAGAACTTGCAGTCGGGCAGGAACACCGCTATAAACCGTCTAGCCACGAGGTCATACACCTTCTGTTCGGCTGCATTGAGGTTTGAGGGGATGACGCCTGTGGGGATGATGGCGTGGTGGTCGGTCACCTTCGAGGTGTCAAACACACGCTTGCTTTTTTTCAGGGGCTTGCCGCCAATGGGCTTGATCAGTTCCGCATAGGGTGCCACACCGCCGAACTTGGTCTGATAGAGGCCGTTCATCGTCTGCGGACATTTGGGGTAGATATCGTCCGACAGGTATTGCGTGTCAACACGGGGATAGGTGGTCAGCTTCCGTTCGTAGAGGGCCTGAATCAGGTTCAGCGTCTGCTCGGCCGAGAAGGCGTACTTACGGTTACAGTCCACCTGCAGCGACGTCAGGTCGTAGAGCTGAGGCGGCTGTTCCTTGCCCTCCTTCTTCTCCACCTTCGTCACCGTAAAAGGCTTGCCCTCGATGGTGGCAAAGGCCTTTTCGCCCTCCTCCTTCGAGGTGAACTTACCCTTGGTGGCCGTAAAGGTGGTGTCGCGATACACCGTTGCCAGCACCCAGTAGGGCTCGGGCTTGAAGTTCTCGATTTCCTTCTGACGGTTCACGATCAGCGCGAGGGTAGGGGTCTGCACGCGGCCGATGGAGAGCACCTGCCGGTTCTGACCGTATTTCAGCGTGTAGAGGCGTGTGGCGTTCATACCTAAGAGCCAGTCGCCGATGGCCCTCGAGAGACCTGCCAGATACAGTGGCTGGTAGTCGGTCTGATCCTTCAGGTTGGCAAAGCCCTCACGGATGGCCTCGTCGGTCATCGACGAGATCCAGAGGCGTTTCACAGGACACTTGGCCTGCGCCTTCTGCATCACCCACCGCTGGATCAGTTCACCCTCCTGTCCGGCGTCACCGCAGTTCACGATGCCGTCGGCAGCCTGCATCAGCCGCTCGATGATGGCAAACTGTTTCTTGATGCCGTTGTCGTCGATGAGTTTGATGCCGAAGCGCTGAGGCACCATCGGCAGTTGGGTCAGGGCCCACGGTTTCCAGGCCGCCGTATAGTCGCCAGGCTCCTTCAGGGTACACAGATGACCGAATGTCCAGGTCACCTGATACCCATTGCCTTCCATATATCCGTCGCGTGAGCTGGTGGCACCTATGATCCGTGCAATATCCCTCGCCACGCTCGGTTTCTCTGCTATGCAGACTATCATATCTTCCTTATTGTTTGTTTTGATTGCCGCAAAGGTACGAATAATCTGCGAATTATCGCACGTTCCTGCGAAAAAGTTAAGCGAAAAAGGCCTATTTCACGTTTTTATTCGTAACTTTGCATCCCGTAATGATAGTAACAATCCGATGAACAAAGTCAGAATCACCGCCGTCCGTCAGACCGTCTATCCCGATCTGATGGCAAAATACGAAAACCCCATCCTGCATACCTGTGATGTCAGCGTGGGCCAGGAGTGGATATCCGTCGACGGGGAGTGTCCTAAGGGCATGTGTCCTTCGGCCTGGGCCTCCATGCGTGAGTTCGTGGAGGCACTGGCCAGAGGTGAAGGCAACTTCTACGATGGTTGGATGCAGAATCCCATGAGCGCCATGATCAGCTGCAACGACGGGTTCCGACCCTTCAGTTTCTATCTCGAAGTGATAGATACCTGAACATCTTTCGGCAGCGACGGCATCTTACAAGTCACGCTACGGCTTTCGCCGGGAGCCAGTGAGAAGTAGTTGTCGCTCCAATAGGCTGGGCAGATCAGCTGGCCGTTCTGGTCTTTGGCCGTCAGGCGGATCATAAAGGCGACCTTGTCTGACGAATTGCTGACGGTTGCTTCGTAAACACCCTCTGCCGACGGCTTGACCGACAATTCACAATCCCTTGTGCACAGACTGTCGAGCATCGCATACGAGGCATACTGCGTGATGGGTGTATTCACCCAGGTGGTCTTCGTCCAGTCGTAACTGTCGTTGTCCGACGGCAGGAAGTACTCGTTGTTCGTCTCGTCGCCATTACCGTCTGTCAGTTTCAGAAACAGGAAGGCAGCCGGCGCGCCGGTGGTATCGATATCGAATACCTTGACCACCGTTCCCGATGCTATCTCCACCTGTTGGCTGTCCTCGGCCGTCTGATCATCTTTCAACAGCTTCATCGAGGCCTTGACGTTGGCAGGCTGCAGGGTCTCGTTGACGGCATAGACGGCCTTGGCATAGTAGTCGTAGATCAACTGCACAGGGGCGTTGCCTTTCTTTACTCCGTAGTAGGCGGCATTGGGCTGCTTGTAGTAGTCGTAGAGTTGCCAGTAGATACCTGGACGCGCACCGTTCAGCATCCATTGTATGATACCCGTAGTGTGGGGCCAGTGAGCCCGGAACGACTCAAACATCGCTTTTGTGCTCTCGTAGTTCAGCATATCGGCACGATACAGATACTCATCAATATCCTTTGCATCGCCAAAACGATAGTGAATCACCTCGTTGAGTTGCTTCAGCGAGTTCATGTCTGTTGCCGATACAGTGCAGAACGGATTCCAGCGATCGTCGATGGGCCAGAGCTGCTTGCCGATCATCTTCTCCAACGACTCCTTCACCGGCAGTTGTGCGCCGATACCCGTCTCGGTGTTGAAACCGAAACCACCACCAGGAGCCTCGGGCAGATACCAGTACGACGGTCCCACATATTCGTATGGGCCTGCCATCTTCGTGCCCGACGGACCTGAGATCTCACTCTTCTGGTCCTTGGCCGAGATCAGGTAGTCGCGGTCGTCCTCCTGACTCAGGAACGCCTGATATTGCTTCTCCAGTTCGGGCTTGGGCAACATGTCGCTGCCTACGAACCACCCGATGATCGAGGGATGGTAGCGCAGCCACATCACCTGATCCTCGAACGACCGGGCGACGATGTCGATCTGCTCCTGGCTGAGGATACCGCCGTATGGCTCTTCGCAGTGGGAACCGAGATAGTCCTCCCACTCCCAGTGACAGCTCCAGCCCACGAGGATGAAGAGGCCCATCTCGTCGCAGAGGTCATAGAGATTCTGTGAAGTTCCCCAGAAACCCTCCAGACGCACGGTGTTCATGTTCATGTCGCGTACATATTCCAGTTGCAGCCGATTGCTCTCGGGTGTGTCGCGCAGGTAGATGTCGTCGGTCCATCCGGCACCGCGAAGCAACACCTTCTTGCCGTTAAGGATGAAACCACGATAGCCCTCTTCTGTGAGATAGCTGTGGATTTCGCGGATACCGAAACGCACATCCTCACTATCCGATACCTTATTGTTCTCCACAAACTCCACATGCAGGTCGCAGAGTTCGGGTTCGCCCATATTGTGGCACCACCACAAACGGGGATTGTCGATATGGATCTCCTCGGGTAGTGTAAAGCGTCGGCTCTCACCGGCATTCAGCGTTACATCGCAACTGAACGGATGGCCGTCGGCTGTGCCTTGCAGCGTGCCCGTTACAGGCTCGCTTGAAAGATTATTCAGTTCGGTGGCTACGGTGAGCCAGGCCTCTTTCAGCGTCTCGGTATTCACCCTCGAACGGACGGCAGAATGTGATATTGCCACGTTGTCGCAGATCTTTACCCTGACCTCGCGGTAGATACCCATGCTCTCATCGGCAGGACGTGGATTCCAGTCTGCAAAGCCGATATTAGGCTCTCCGGGTAGGGCACGGAACAACTCAACGGTGAGTTCGTTGTCGTTGGCAATCTGTTTGGTGACATCATACTCAAACTGACGGAAAGAGCCCACCATCTGCTGACTGTCGGCAATCTGCTGCCCGTTGAGCCATACGTTGGCACGATAGCAGATGCCGTCGAAATCGAGCAAGGCATGTTCACCTTCTTCCAATTCTGGCATACTGAATGTGGCACGATATGTCCAACTCTTCTCAAACTGCTGCTTGTCGATCCTGGCATAGTCTTCGGCTGTCAGTGCCTCGGGTTCGATACCGTTGGCCGTCAGCACACCCATCACGGTTGATGGCACCTGTGCGGGTATCCATTTGTCGCCTACTTGCAGCTGCCATTCCATCTTCTGCGATGTTTTTTCCGTACATGCCGTCAGTGCTCCAACAAGCATCGCAACGGCCATGATATTTCTACATTTCATAATCTTCAATTATCAAATTAATAAACTTGCACCGAGCATAGCCGCATTGGGCAGTGTGGACGGCTCGATTCGTGTGGCTGCCACATTCTCAGGGTAGGGGAACGACGCCAGCGACTGGCGCATGGCCGTCTCAAAAAGCGGGAAGGCACTGGCGATACCACCACCGATGATAATAGCCTCAGGGGCATAGGTGAACAGCACAGCCTTGATCAGCTCACCCACATTCTGGCCAAACGCCTGCCACACGGCCAAAGCCTCCGCATCACCTGCCTGGGCGCGCTTACCGAAATTGGCACCTGTGTCGCCATACAGTTGGCTGAAGAAACGACTGCTGCAATAAAACTCATAGTCGGCATCCTTGAAGGGCAGCGAACCAATCTCACCGGCACCTGTGTTGACGCCGTTATACAGTTTTCCGCCGATGATGATGCCCGAGCCGATACCCGTGCCCATCGTCAGACCCACCATATCGCTGGTGCCCTGACCTTCACCGTAGCGCCATGCACCGAGGGCAAAGCAGTTGGCATCGTTGTTCACGGCTACGGGCACACCGAACTCCTCTTCAAGGATCTCCTTCAGATGTACTTCCTTCCAGGCAGGGATGTTGGCGACGTTATACACGATGCCCTGCCGGTAGTCGACCACCGATGGCACACCAACGCCAATGCCCGTCACTTCGGCCCGCATCAGTTGGGCAATCTGCCGTTTCAACTGGTTGAGCACGATCTCTTCCGTCTCTTTCGCTGGACAGGGCTCGATGACCGTATCAACAACCGTTGCCCCGTCGGTGAGGCCCACGCGCATGTTGGTGCCTCCCAAGTCTATGGCTATTTTCATTTGTATGTAATGTTTGCTTCTTTCAACATATTGCGATAATAGGCCCTCACATCCTTCCAGTGATAGAAGGGATAGCAGTCGGTCTTGATGGGAACAGAGGTCTCGTTCTCGTTCATCAGGAATTTCACGAGGATATCGTCAGAACCTTGTTTGCGGAAGAAGATGAGCTGTACGTTGCCCGCCATCGGAATCAGTCGGAAGATCGAGAACTGGTTGTGCAGGTTCTCCATATCGTCGGTGCCGCCGATGGCCTCCTTCACACCGAGGATAAACGAGAAGGGCAGCACCACGCTGTCGTGTCCGAAACGCAGTCGTACACCCTTCTTGCCCGAGGCAATCATCAGGTCGGCCTCGTCGAGGAAGTTCTTGAGCAACGGGTAGATGGCATAGTAGTTGTGTTGTGAACCGGGCATCAGTCCCTCCCACAGACACCAGCTGGCGTTATACACTCGGAAGCCGTCGATCAGCTCGTCTTCGGTAAACAGGTCGTTGAACGACAGTCCCAGTTCCGGCAGGCAATGCATGACGCTGGCGATGTTCCATAGTCCATCGGCAAACTTATAACCGTCAATCCAGCCCTCTACCGCTTTCGGATCCTTGAACAGCAGCTCTATCTGGTGGCGGCCGTTCAGCTTCTCGTGACGGAACTTGTCGAGCTTGTCGTAGAGTGCACCGTCGGTCTCCGACTTCGGAATCTCGATGCTGTCGTTGGGGATGATGTAGTACATGTCGTGCTCGCTGGCGTCCATCTCGATGTCGATCTGGGGATTCAGCGCCTTCAGTTCCTGACAGAAGTTGGCCATCGAGAGCATGCAGCGGCGGACGGTCGATGAATTGGCCTTCACGTGGATGGGCTGCGATCAGCAGTTCGGGATAGTTGCCCCACAGTCTTTGGGCAATGCCACGGTGCTGCCGGCCTCCCAACTGGGTCAGGTCACCATCGCGATGGTAGGCATTGTCGGCAGCCTGTTTCAGCCTTACCAGTGCGTCCTTGCCCAGGTCGGTGAGCCAGCCGCGTGTCTGGGCAGTGTCCAGCTTGCCGATAATATATTTGTAGGGCTTGTCGTCAGTCATGTATCGGGCGCCGTGACGGCCGTAGTGACTCACGTAGAAAGGCGCATAACCCTCGGGTGCCGGGGTTACGTGTCCGGTCGGGGTGGGATAATTACAGTAGTTGCCTGTTGCCAGGTCAAGGTGAGCCAAGAGCTCTGCCCGCGATGTCTGGGCCTGCATAGGGGAGGGCATCAACCATCCCGCTATGGCTGCGATTAGCATTAGTTCTTTAGTATTCATATTTATAAAATTGGTATTTGCATGCAAAGATACATAAAAAAATCCACTCTTNNGGTTAGAGCGTCAGATTGTGGTTCTGAATGTCGACGGTTCGAGTCCGTCCGGGCACCCTTCAAGAAAGTCCTGTAAATCAATGATTTACGGGGCTTTTTCTTTTTAATCATTGCATATTTGATACTGATTTGATACTGCTACGCCTATCACTCAATTTCAGCGGTGTTACTGGCGCATTTCCTCCTAAAAACTTCTTTTCCCTTAAAGCCCATGAGGAACCTTAAGGGAAAAGAGTATTATTCAGCGTTGACAAGTTGATATTGTCATATAGGTGTCAACCCGTCAACCATCACTCCTTTCTTACTTTCCAATATTTCTGATTCTTCCCGCTGTCGCGCCTACCCGTAGCCTTTCGCTTTGCTTTACATAGAAAGTTAATCAATTATTTCGAAATATTAAGTATTACCCATTTACCGTCNNCACCATGCCTGTCTTTTGTGACATTTCACTGGCGCTCAACGAAGGATTCTCTTTTATTAGTTCAATTATAACTCGCTGTCTATCAGTTAGTTCTTTTACGACATCTTTTACGACATCTTTTACGACATTTGTTGTTGCAGTTGAAACAGGCAGAACCAATTCCACCTCATCTACTTCTATCTTATTCTTCAACTCTGGTTCGCCCCAACCAGTCTCTTTCCAAGCAGCAATGATCTTGGGGAAACCGGAACCGATATTCTCACCAAAGCCTACCATGCGAAGCATATTCTGAATACGCGGGTTACGAGCCTTGGAGTTACCACCTTCGTAGATCTGCTCTATAGGCAATCTCAACAATCCAGGATTACGGAAGCAGAGACGGTCATCATGCTTCTCAATTCGTAAGATGCCAGCATCCATCATCAGGTCTGCATGAATTATCGAGTTGGTAAAGGCTTCGCGTACAGCTTTATGCTGAGGTGTGTCATCCACTCGCTGCAACCCCTCCATTCGGAATGGTCTCGGCAAGTCGAAAGTCATCTTTGGCAATACAATGCTGAAGAACTGATACAAGTTGTTTTCCCAACGCCCATCATAAGTCAGGCGGTCACTATAGCGTTCCTCACCAATAAGGTTGCAGAAGTTGAGGTAGTCCATGCGGAAATTATCGAAGCGTTCCCGTATAGGCAACCCCTTTCCAAACATCATCAAGCCAGCCATCGACAAGCCCTCTTTACCTTCTTCTCTATTGACGATATAGCCTCCGAGATTCCTGAGGAACGTTTTATCATCAACCTCGTTCCACACATGGTCATTATTCCATACCCGGAACAATGTACGATAACGATGCAGCGTGTCGAGGTCGATATCATCCATGTTGTAATGTTCAATCAGGATGCCATCATTGCCATCCTCGAAAGAGTCGCGTATCATGGCTCTCACCTGCCGCTCTGTGCAATGGTAATCACCTTCATGGTTACGCCTGTACGTTCCCTTATAAACGTTGCCGTTCAGGTAGATTGGCTTCATGCGGAAATCTGCCATAGGCACATGGATACATACAATCTTCTTTCCATCCAGATCAACTACCTCAACATCCTTCTCAACAAGAATGTTTTCATTCACCTTGTCGCTGTTGATGGTGTTCCAGAAGTCCGTCAGAATCTTCTGATGATTGTCTACACCTATTATCTCAAAGCGTTTGGCAGGATCTGTCTCTTTCCGATGTTCCTCAACGCCAAGCAGTATCAGCCCACCTATGGTATTTGCAAAGGCAGAGTACGTATTCCAAAGTTCTTTGGGAACTTCAGACTTAGCCTTCTTGCACTCCAGCGTTACACGCTCGCCTTTCAGCAGTGCTTCCTTTATCGTTTTCTCGTTCATATTCTAATTCTTATAACGTTTCGTTCTTATTCCTATTGTTCTGTATCAAGTATTACCTCTACATTAAAAACTCAGTGCCCCTTCTAAACTATCATACAATAGCATGTTATCATGAGCCCACTGTACATTACACCAGCCTTCAATTTGAGAAAAGGCAGAACCACTATATGTGTCCGTAGTAGGTCTTTCTTCCACACTCATATTGGCTGTTCGTAACCTATACCTACCATAAGTATCTGGGCGAGACCACGAAAATATAGATTTCAATTTCTTACTCAGTCCATCGTTGTCATATGGACCAAATGCAGGGAATGCATAATTGAAATAACGTTTTAATTCTTTCTTTTCGTTCAATGGGAATAAGGGTCGTTGAACATAAGCCTTGTTTGACAAGTATCTAATCCCCACATAAGACGTTCTTGTGTTTGTTCTGTT
>LXOW01081518.1_pt1 | contig 27755 bp, 21 predicted proteins | sample 1368591 | NCBI WGS metagenome assembly LXOW01 (sample SAMN04884650, study PRJNA319009) | bovine gut metagenome | isolation source: Cow rumen | host: Bos taurus | place: Italy: Legnaro (PD) | collected 2014-07-09
TTCACGGTGGCAGAGAGGTTGGTGTTGGCGACATTCATCTTCTCGGCATACTTGCCAAGCACAAAGAGCGAGAAGGCCGTTGTCTGCGTGTCCATCCAGCGATCGCTGCTCAGCATGCGGCACACCGTGTTGATGTTGTTCTGCACCGTCTGGGCATCAACGTCACAGAGCATCTGCACATAAGTGTAGAAAGCCAAGTCGCGGGTACGTGAGCCAAACGAGGTGTAGTAGTCGGACATGGACTTGCCTTCTTCAAAGACCGGCAGCAGATTCTGGGCGATGGTCGTCTTACCCGTTTGGGCAAAGGCGGCAGCAGCCAAAGCCTTGGTCAAATCGTAGTTCATCTCGATTTCCTTGAAGCGGTTCATGGCACCCATCTCAGCCTTGCCGGCCAGTGCCAGCACAAAGAGACGGTAAGCTTGGATGGTCTCACCCTGCTTGTAGTCGGGATTGTTCTTCCACTGCTTGGCGCGGTTGGCCTGATAGCTCAGCAGACCATCGAGGAAGTACTGCGGCACGTTGAAGCCTTGCTTGTTGGCCTCGACGAGGAAATGCAACGCATAAATCTCGGTCCACGGGTCGGTGTAGTTGCCACCCACCCAGTTGGTCATCGAGTTGTCGGACTTCCTGTAGTTATTCAGGTTGGTGATGGCTGCTTCAATATTGTTGCGCATCGCTTCCTTATCCTTGTCGTCGAGTTGGACGAAATAGTTCAAGTAGAGCTGCGGGAAGGCCTTCGATGTCGTCTGCTCAAGGCAGCCGTGCGGATAGTCCATGAGGTAGTCCAAGCGGCCAAAGAGGTCAACGGGCAGCAACGAGGAAACCGTGATGTTGCCTTGCTGTGTGCCTTCCATACCGGCCAAATCGAACGGCACTGTTACCGTCTGTCCGGCTTCGATTTCCTTGGTGATGGTGCTGCGGCGTTCTGCATTCGGCATACGGATGGGCATTAGCGTCGAAGATTCGGCAGTGTAGCCGTCGCCTGTCACCGAAAGCTTCAATTCTGCATTGCCCAAAGTCTTCGGGATGGTCGTCTTGACAGCGACAATGCCTTCGCCGTTGCCGTCAATCGTCACCGTGGTCGGCAGGGCACCAACGGGCTCGAGGTTCTTGTTGTCGAACTTCACCTGCAGGGTCTTGTTCTTCATCGTGGGAGCCTGCACCTGCACCTTGAGGTTCAACTCATCGCCAGGGGCCACCACACGCGGTGCCGAGGGATAAAGGTTGATCGGGTCGACGACGGTCATGCGTTTCTCAGCCGAGCCGAAAGCTTTGGCATTGCCCTTGGCCACCACCATAAAGCGCAGGGCGCCAGAGCATTGCGGCACCTCGAAGCTATGCGTGTTGGTCTCTCCAGCCTTCAACTCGAAAGGTCCCAAGGTGACCGCATAGGCCTTGAAGCGGTTGTCCAACGTGATTTCCTGGTTGATGATGCCGTCACCACCGATGGCGTAGACAGAACCCAGCTCACCACTGAAGGCATCCACGACGGAAGCGTAATTATCCCACGTGCGAACGCTCAGTGCCTGCTTGCTGTTGAAATAACCATAAGGATTCGGCGTCGAGAAGTTGGTCAGGCCAAGGATGCCCTCGTCAACGATGGCCAAGGTGTAGGTCATGGCTTGCTTGTTGGCTTCACTCACCTTTACATCCAAGGTCTTCTTTGTGTTGGTCGTCTCGGGAACGCTGATATTGGGTTGCAGCTGTAGCTTCTTGTTCTCCACCTTCACCGGCACCACGCCATAGAGACGGATGGGCATGTCGTTCTTGGCATCATGCGGCTGGATGAGAGCGACATAGACATACACGTTCGGAATCATCTCGTCAGTAGCAGTGATTTCCACCTTGCCCTCCTTGCCGAGGTTTTCGACCAGCATGGTTTGCATCACCTTGTCGTTGGCTTCCAACGTGACGAGTGCCTTGGCTTCTTCGTTGGCGGGGAAGGTGACGACAATTTTCTCACCCACCTGATAGCTGTCGGCTGTGGTCTTCATCATCAGCTGTGCCGGAGCACCCGAGGCCGACGAGTTGTGGCCATAGCCCCAGTCGAAGGAGATAATCTTGGCGAACATGTTGCCGCCCTGCTTGTCGTTGACGACGAAGAGGTAGCTACCCCATTGCTCGTCCGGGATGTTGAAGTTGACCGAAGTCGTGCCGTTGCAGGTCAAGGTGCCATTCTGCACAGGAGCCTTATAGGTTCCCGTAGCATAGCGTTGCAAGGACCATTCATCCTCGCTTGACCACCACCAGTAAGAATCCAACTTATAAAGTGCGTATTCCAGCATCACCGTTGAGGTATAGGCCGTTCCCTCCTCGCCTACCATGGCGATGTTGAACTTCCAATCCTTGTTGGTGTCGTAGTAGCTGCCATATTTTGAAGTCGTCTCGGGCAGTGCCACACCGACATAGCGACGGTAAGGCGAAATCTGCGTCTTGAATGAGGCGATGCTGAAGTCGCCGCCCTGTTCGAAGACCTTCACCGTGAAGGTGCCGTTCATCATCTCCGAGGCATAGACATCTTCCATGGGACCGAAGCCCACATCAGCAACGCCTTCCGAGTTGAGTTTGCCGCTATAGAGCGAAATCTCCTGAGGCTCGAAGCTCTGCGTCTCGTTGACGAAGGTATAGTCCTTGAAGCTCTTGAATGCCGTCTGGCCACCACGCAGTACCACGTCAACCTCGGCCTTCAAGCCACCCGCTTTCATGCCGTTGAGCCATTTTGAAGTCAAAGCGACATGGTCCTTGTTAGAGAGGCTCACCACCTCAGGCAGGTTGAAGTTGATTTCCAAGCGGTTGGGTTTCACGGTCTCCACGCGGAGGTTCTTGGTGATGACGCTGTTGCCCACCTTGAAACGAGCCAGCCAGAGTCCGGTCTCATCGTTGACGTTGGTCTGCACACGGAAGCAATAGAGGTCGTTCACAGGCTTGGTGTTCACCTGCTTGGCATAGAGACGACCCGTGGCATCCGTGATTTCGAGTACCACAGGATAGTTCTCCGGCAGAGAGTTTTCCAAATCGTTGAGCATCAAATTAATCTGAATCTCGTCACCAGGACGCCACACACCTCTATTGGAATAGGCAAAGCCCGAAACGCCCTTGTCGACTGACTCACCCGACACATCGAAGCGGCTGTATGACAAGGCATTGCCGTCCGTCAGCTTGATAACCGACTTGCTGCCTCTCTTATCCGTGGCCACCACGAAAGCGGGACGGTTGGCGCACTGTAAGCGGGCGTAACCGTTGCCGTCGGCGCTGCCCTTGGCGAGTTCTTGTCTTTGGAAGTTGTAGGCCGTCAATTGGGCACCCGAAGCCGGTGTAGCGTTGGAGATATTATAGACAAAGACATCCACCATGTCGTTGCGGCCCATCTTGGCAGTCACGGCGAGGTCGCTGACGACAATGTTCTTCCTTTGCTCCACATAGTTGTAGAAATAGTAGCCGTTGGGGTCGCCCCAGTCGCCATCGTAGCGGTATTCCTTATAGTCAGAGCGCTGGCCATCCCAATAGTCGGCCTCAATTTGCGCATTGTCAGCCTCATCTTCCTTCATCTCTTCGGAGGCAAAGGTGTAGTCGGAGGGACCGAAGTCGAGGCTCAGCTGGTACATCGCGCCAGGTTCCACCTTGATGTAGTCGGACAGCACGATGGGGAAAGTCTTCCATTGCGTCGGGCAGGGGTTGTCGAGCTGGAGTCGGATTTTCTTCTCCAAACGACCTGCCTTGCGCACGCCGTAGGTCTCGTTCAACTCGTTGTCCTGCAAGAAGGAAAGGATGTTGTCGTCGAAGATGCGGATAATTCTCAAGGTCACCGAATTCAGGCAGACGGCATCGAAATACACCGTGGTCTCATCCACATTGGGGATGATGACGCCTTCATCGGTCCAACGTGTTTTCGGCACATAGTCAGTCAAGTCAAACTCATACATGACATCCTCTTGCAGCACCTTTCCATTGGCACTGCGGATGCCTGAAGCCACCGTCATCTCCATGTCCTCAAGATAATAACGGTAGAGGCTGGTCTTGTCGAAATAGAAGGTTATCTTGTTGTCTTGAAGGTCAGAACGATAGCCAATCTTGTGGTTGAATGTCACAAAACCCGTGAGGTTCTGGCCTTGTTGCAGCGGCTGCGAGAAATACAGCGTTCCCTGGCCCGAGTTGTTGTCCACGTCAAATCTCACCAGTTTGAAGTCGTCCTGGGCATAGATGGGCAACTCGTAGGTCACCGACTTCTTGGCCTCAATCGGAGTGCCGTCCAAGGAGACTTTCAGTGACCACTCGGCCTCTTTTCTGTTGATGCCTTGGATTTGGATGTCATAAAGGTTAGCACCTAGAGCAGTAGCGGTCACATTGTAGGCTTTTCTCGTGCTACCGTCCATGATGTCCGCCAACTCACCTTCAACAGGGTTGACAAAGGCGAGGCGCAGGATATAGTCCATCTGATCGGCATTGGTGCAAACGGGATAAGCACCAACGAGGCTGAAGTTCTGGCGACGCACTGCAAATCCAAACTGCAAAGGATCCGTCTCGGTGGTCTCCACGAAATCGCTGATGCGGAAGTCGCAGGTGTAGTTTTGTTCGGGGTCAATGTCGTCGTACTGGAACCCGACCGTGTTTTCGTCGATCCAGACGGCTTTACCCTTCAGCGAAGGCGTGAAGTTGAAAGCCTTGGCGGGCAGCTGCTCACCATATTTCACCTTCATCGTCTCGGGGTTCTTGAAGCGCACCACGATGGGCTCGCCCTTGACAATCGCGCCCGAGGTGAAGCCGTCGACCAGCGGCAGCAGGTCCTCGTTCAAGGGGCGCAGTTGTTCCACAATGACGCTTGGCGTAGTGGTGGTTTTCTTGCCACACGACGGCACAAGCAACAACAAAGCCATTGCCAGCAGCGCCATGCCACCGGCAAAGATTCTCATTTTGGCAGTCTTTTTCATATTGATGTTTTTTAGATTTTCCAAACGACAAAAATAAACAATTAAACAATCACGGCAACCCTTTTTAGGGGTGCCGTATGTTTTTTTTCACAAACATTGTGAGAGTCAATACTTCGCCTTCAAAGTCAAACCCAAAAAGAACCTATCAACTGGTTCTTTTACTTGCAAATCATTATCCATGCGGACGAAGGCCGAGAGCGAATATCGCCGTGCCAAGCGGTAGTCCACGGCTAACACGGTGCGGATGTTGTCAACAAAACTTCCTTTGGGGTCGTTGGTGAGCCAAAACAATTCTGCCGAGAGGCTATACTTGAAGCGGCTGTTGGGCCTCTGATAGGTGACTTTAAAACGATTGCGCCAATATAACCTTGGATTGACGCGATGTTCCCCCGTACGTTCGTCAAAGAAAGTACCCAATAACTTACTGCGCACCTGGAACTTGAAACGGCGAAATTCCTCGGTATAGGTCACCTGCAATCCGATTCTGCCTCGGTTCTCAAAATAGCCTTTGTCGTTGTGACGACGAATGTAGTCACCAGTGAGGCCGATGTTCATGCGATTGTGCAGGCAGGTATAGTCCACCCCCACCGAGTTGAGCCAACGGTCGAACTGGGTGAAGTTGTGGTCGAAACGCAGCTCCTCCTCCACCGACAAGCCCCACGGACCGCCCAAGCCTATCTCGCCCTCAGCGGAGACGATGCCGCCAAAGTCGGTCGTGCGCTTACTTTGGCCGAAGGCCGCCACCGAGGCCAACACCAACGCTATGAACAACAGTCGTTTCACTACTCGTTGAAATCTTTCAGTTTCGTAACAGTGTCTATGGTATTCACCTCATCGTTAATCGGCTTGTAATACACCTTCACGAAGGCCACGTCACGCAGGTAGTCGATATGCCCCACCTCCACTTTAGAGATGTCGAGGCCCGTGCGCTCGATGAGGTCTGCCTTCAGTTCTTCCTCCTTGCCATGTTTGACATTTTCGATGCGGTCGTAGAGGACAATCTTCGTGGCCGTGTGCTTCAAAATCTTCGTGCCGTCGAGGATCCACACCATCAACACCGCCAACAGGTTGACCATGATGAGTTCGGAATAGCTCGTCGAAAGCGCCATGCCGTTGACGATGCTCAAGCCCATCACCACGAAGAGGTAAGTCATCTCACGTATCTTGATAGTCTCCGTTCGGTAACGTATCATGCCGAAGATGGCGAAGAGACCCAAGGCGTATGCGATATTCATCTTCATGTTCTCCATCAGCGAGATGATAAAGAAGATGATCACGGCAAACATCAGGAAGGTGAAATAATAATCCTTGCGGTTGGCCTTCTTGTAATAGAAGAAATGGATGATGACCCAGCAGACAAGGAAGTTGAAAACGAAGCGGATCAGCATCGTCCAAAGGCTTTGGGCATCAAAGAGCGACACCCCTAAAAAATCCATTCCTGTAGAGCCGTCGCCAAATTCGCGGGCAATGTCAGGGTCGAAATCCTGTAGATTGATTTGTAGTAGGTTCATATTTGTTGAATTGTTGATTAACTTCGTTGAATCTTCGATTTGTTTAATCGTTTAATTGTTGGCTTTCAGCTTTCAGCATTCAGCTATCAGCATAGTTCAACTAAGCTGACTGCTGATGGCTGATTGCTGACAGCTTTAAGCTTCTCTATCCTCCTAAGTTTTTTCTTAAACCGATTCTGTTTCACCTCAGGGCGGGTCAGGCAGGTGCCGATGCAGTATTTGCTGACCTTGAACGGCCTGATTCTCATGTCGAAAAGCACATCTTTCAGCAAAGAATGGGCGCGTCCGTCTTGTTTCAGCTCCATCACCGCGAGGGGCTTCATCGAGGCCTTGTTGCCACTGCGCAGGTTCTCGAAACGCAGGTTGCAGTCGATGGTGAGGCGTTCGGTCTTGTCGTAGTTCACCAAGGTAAAACGATCGAAAATGGTGATAAGGTGCGGGCTCAGCGAATCAACGGGATAAGGCTGTCTCTCCGCCAAAAACGCCACCGCCTCGGGATTGTCAAGGATGTTAGGAATGGGTTCAACCTCAATACGTTTCTTCTTCGTGCGACCTTTGTTGTTCTTGTGCTTCACCTCGCAAAAGGTCAGGTGGGAGTCGACATAAGTACGTACGCGCACCTTGTCGCGCACCAAGTGACGGTCGTGGTGGATGAGGTACATCGTCAGGTCGGGGGTGTCGTAATACACTGTGCTGTAGGGCGACAGGCGGTTTCCCTCCACCTCCTGGGCATAGTAGGCATCACGGATGCGCATGAGGATATCGCGCAGCTGCGTCTCCGTCACCACATATTTCGTGTCGATGCGGTTCATCAGCTTCACGCCGCTCATCTCGTCGAGCGTGATGGGCGCCATACCTTGCACTATGCCGAGAATCTCCTCCATGAGGCCTTATTTGGGCACGTATTCGAAGGTCTTCACCGACTCCAGCTTCCCGTTCGGGTAGTAGTTGAGCTGGCGCAGCTTGGAGCCATCCTCGTCGTATTCATACTTGCGGATGCGCACCACCTTGTCGCGGTCGTTGTACTCGATTTCACGCGTCACCTTAGCCGTGATGTCGCTGTTGGCGGGATATTCATATACCACACGCCACTTCTGACCGTAGCTGGCATATTCGATTTCCTCAATCTTGCGGCCAAACTCGTCATAGGTCGTCTTGCGGTCAAGGAAGGCGCGCTTGTCGCCAGCGGGAGTATTCCACTCCTTCAACACCATACCTCTGCGGTTCTCACGCTTGGAGATGGTACTCTCCGACACCGATTGTGCGAAGGTGCCGAGGCTTAGGGCGAAAAACGCCATCAATATTACTAATCGTTTCATATTCATCGTTTATTTAAGTTTCGTTTTAAGACGGCCCTTCGACAAGCTCAGGGACCTTGTTTCTTCTTAGATTGAGGGTGCCTGAGCCTGTCGAAGGCCCCACCTTGTTATACATTAATTATCACCTCAAACATCTCCTCAACCGTATAGATTTGTCCCGCCTCCTCCACCGTGATACTCTGGAAAACAAACTCAGGAATCTCCGTGTTAATATCGTCAGTGACAGTAAAAACCTCATAGTTGCCCGGTTGTAGCTTCTGGAAGGCGAAATAGCCGTCGGGGCCCACACGGGTGTCGTTGAAAGGCAAGTCCTCACCCACCCTGCGGATATAGACACGATGCTCGCAAGCCCAGCCCTCGCCACGGTAACTACCGTTATGATAAAAAGTGGCATGCACCTGTCCCTTAACAATGGAAGTGCCATAGGCTTTGCCGTCATGGATGTAAATCGTTGGCACATTGACCGTTGCACCACGCTGCAATTCAATCGTCTCGCTCTCAGCAATCTTCTCTCCCGAGGGCAAGGTGGAATAGGAGAAAACCGTGTAGTTACCTGGCAAAAGATACTCGAACCGATACATGCCGTCCAAACCTGTCTCCACATCGTCTCCGAAGTAAGCCTCATCGCCGTAAACGATAAAGACATCCGTCTTGGCTGCGGGCATGGTGTCGGGCGTCAGGGTGAAGTCATCGTCGGGATGATGCACCAATTTCACGAAGCCTTGTATTGTGCCAGCACCGCCTTCACCAGGGCCTTTGTTGCACGAAGGCATGACCATTGCCAATGCGAGCAGGGCCATCAAAAATCTTGTCATTCTATTCATTTCATTGAAAAATTTTGGGGTACAAAAATATGAGATTCAAGTTTATAACGAAGTTTTGCAACCAATTATCATACCAACCGACAAAAAAATCCAGAAAACCGTCAAATATTAGCGCAAACTTTCTTCATCACTTCCACACAGGTCTGCACATCCTCTTCGGGAATGCCTTCCATTGCCTTGTTCATCGTGTCGATAGCAAGTTGCTTGGTGGAGTCTTTGAGTGCCATGCCTGCCTCGGTCACGACGATGTTGTTCACACGGCGGTCTTCTTGGGAAACGGAGCGCGCGACAAGACCTTTTTTCTCCAGATTGTCGATGAATTGCGTCACCGAGTTCTTGTCTTTTTGGATGATGAAGGCGATGGCCTGCTGGGTGAGCGTACCTTCATTCCACAATGTGTCCATGACGAGGTATTGCTCCGCCGTCAGGTTAACGCCATTCTTCTTGAACACCTCAGAAAGGTGCTTCTTGAGCTTGCAATTCAAGATGTTAACATAAACACCTGCTTGTTTTATGAGTATCATATTATCCTATTTTTGTGATTATCCGTGTTTACGAAAATGCAAAGATAGGGAAAATATTCCAATAACACAAAAAGAGAGCGACAATTGTCGCTCTCTTTGTTGTTATCGACTATTATTATTCAATCCTCATATTGGGGACTTCTGTACCGTCATAGAAGCCCTTGTCGAGTTTCTCACGCACCTCGGCGAAGGCCTTCAGCGTGTAGTTCACGTCGTCCATCGTGTGGGCTGCCGTCGGGATGATGCGGAAGATGATCATGCCCTTGGGGATGACGGGATAGGTGATGACCGAGCAGAAAATCTTGTAGTTCTCGCGCAGGTCCATGGCGATGTTGGTGGCTTGCACCACGTCGCCCTGCACGTGTACCGGCGTCACGCAAGCCTCGGCAGGACCGATGTCGAAGCCCAGGTCACGGAAGCCCTTTTGCAAGGCACGGGTCACCGTCCAAAGCTGTTTGCGGAGTGCATCGCCCTCGGCACTACGGATAATCTCCAGACGCTTCTCGCAACCTTCAACGATGGCCAGCGGCAAGCTCTTGGCATACATCTGCGAACGCATATTATACCGCAGATACTCAATAACATACTTAGGTCCAGCCACAAAACCTCCGATGATAGCCATAGCCTTGGCGTAGGCACCGATGTAAATGTCGATGTCGTCCATAACACCGAAATGTTCTGACGTGCCACGACCGCTGGGACCCATCACACCGAAGCCGTGGGCATCGTCGATGAGGATGCGGAAGCTGTATTTCTTCTTCAGAGCCACGATGCCAGCGAGGTCGCCCAAAGCGCCCGTCATGCCATACACACCCTCGGTGATGACGAGGATGCCACCACCCGTCTTGGCCACGACCTCAGTAGCAACCTTCAGTTTCTTCTCAAGGTCTTCCATATTGTTGTGGCGGTATTTGTACTTGTTGCCGATGTGCAAGCGGATGCCATCAAGCAAGCAGGCATGGGCCTCGTTGTCGTAAACGATGACATCGTGAGGGCTGGTCAAGGTGTCGATGGTCGACACGATGCCTTGGTAGCCGAAGTTGAACAGGTAGGCGGCTTCCTTCTTCTCGAAGTCGGCCAGTTCATGCTCGAAATGCTCGTGCATGCGGGTGTGACCCGTCATCATACGGGCACCCATGGGGGCGGCAAGGCCGTATTTGGCGGCAGCTTCGGCATCCACACGACGAATTTCGGGATGGTTGGCCAAGCCCAGATAGTTGTTCAAACTCCAGCAGAGCACCTCCCTGCCGTTGAAGACCATGCGTGGTCCCAACTCGCCTTCCAGGCGCGGGAATGCGAAATAACCGTCGGCACGTTCACGGTATTGCCCAATCGGGCCACCGGAATCTTTTGATATTCTTTCAAATATATCCATATTTAGTTGATAGTTTATAGTTTAGAGTTTAGAGTTGTAGGGACTGACCCACGTGTCTGCCCTCACAACGACAATTTTGCGAGCCACAAAATTAGTAAATATATTGATTATCCTAACATGAAGGAATTATTTTTATCTTTGCAGCGTTGAAAACCTGCAAGAAATGCTAAACCTCAAAAACAAAACAGCTCTCGTCACTGGCGGAGGCACGGGCATTGGGCAGAGCATCGCCCTACACTTGGCCCAGGAAGGCTGCCACGTCATCCTCACCGGTCTCGGCATCGGCGACCTCAACAAAACCAAAGAGATGTGCGAACAATATGGAGTGAAGGCATGGGCTACCGAGACCCAGCTTGACGACTACGTCTCCATCGACCGACTCTATGACTATGTCATGGAACAAGGTGTCACCATCGACCTCTTTGTGCTCAACGCGGGCATCTCGCAGCGCGAAAAAGCCTTCGACACCGACATCAAGGTAGATGAGAAAATCCTGAAAATCGACTTCCTCAGCGGAGTGTATCTCGTGAAGAAGTTCAAGGCGATGATTCTCGCCAAGGAGCATGTGCAGTTCAGCGTAACCACTTCCCTATCAGGCCTGTTTGGTTTCCCGCTACGTTCGGCCTACTGCGCTGCCAAGCATGCCTTGTTCGGGTTCTATGAGTCGCTGGAGTTGGAATACGACAACATCGGAGTTACCTTCCTTATCCCGGGACGCATCAACACGCAAATCAGCAAGAGTGCCCTGCACGGTGACGGCACGGCCCACGCCAAGATGGATGCCGGACAAGCCAATGGCCTCGATGTGAATAAGTGCGGTGCCATCGCCGTGCGTGCCATCAAACGGCAGAAGCACAGAAAACTGATCGGAAAAACCGAACTTTTGATGGCTCATATTCACAAATATTGCTTACCTTTGTATTATAAACTGTCGAGAAGAATATCTGCTACATAAAATAGTACGGCCCTTCGACGGGCTCAGGGACCTAGGTCGTTGAGCTTGTCGAAACGCCGACAAACAACGAACTATCATGAAAGAGAAAGTCATCTGTGGCATACAGCAAGTGGGCATCGGAGTCGACGACTTCGTCCAAGCCTGGAAATGGTACTACGACAACTTCGGCTTCCAAATCAAAATCGTCGACGACGAAGGTGTAGCCGAGCGCATGCTTCCCTACACGGGTGGCAAACCCCAGCCCCGTCGTTCGGGCATCGCCGTCAACATCCGTGGCGGTGGCGGCTTCGAAATCTGGCAACCTAAAGGCCGAGAACTCAACCACCTGAAAGAGCCCGTCAAATTAGGCGACCTCGGCATCCTCATCGCCAAAGTGAAGACTCCTGACATTGAAATGGCGTACAATACCTTTGTTAATAAAGGCCTTGACATCATTAGCAGAATCAACACCTCGCCCACCGGACAGCGGCAGTTTTTCATGAAAGACCTCTACGGCAACCTCTTCCAAATCGAGAAGGACGATTATGTTTTCGTTGATGACAAGACGTTGTTGACGGGCGGCGCCAACGGTGCTGTCATTGGTGTCAGCGACATCGACTGTTCCCTGCCTTTCTACACCAAGCTGTTGGGGTACGACAAAGTGGTTTTCGACCAGACAGGAGTATTCGAAGACTTTGAAGCCCTCGAAGGAGGCAAAAACACGTTGCGTCGTGTCATCCTCGAACGTTCCAAGCCCATCGAAGGGCCGTTGAGCCGCATCATGGGCACCTCGCATCTTGAACTGATTCAAAGCGTTAATGGCCCCGTCAAGAAACTCTACGAAGGTCGTTATTGGGGCGACCCTGGCTTCATCCATCTCTGCTTCGACGTGCGCAATATGAATGCCATCAAGGAAGAGGCCGAAGCGATGGGGCATCCTTTTGTGTGCGACAGCGGTGCCGACTTCGGCATGGGCGATGCCAACGGACATTTCACCTACGTGGAAGACCCCGACGGCACCCTCATTGAGTTCGTCGAGACCTTCAAGATACCGATTATAAAGAAGTTCGGGCTTTACCTCAACCTCGCCAACAAGGACGACCACAAGCCTTTGGGTATAATGAAGCTGCTGCGCTTCGCCAAAGTCAAGCGCGAGAACATACAATAACAAAAAAAACAGTCGGCTCAACGAGTCGGCTGTTTTCATATCAAGTCGTTATTCCTTACTTGATGCCCAATTTGGTTTTCACAGCTGGAGTGCAGTCAACGGCATCGGTGCCGACATAGACGGCAGCGCCCGTGGCGAGGTCGAGAATATAGGTATAACCCTTTTCCTTACCCACAGCGTTGATGGCGTTTTGGATCTTCTCCAAAATAGGAGCGAGCAATTCGGCGCGCTTGCCTTCAAACTCCTGCTCGGCACTGGCTTGGAACTGCTGGATGCGGGTCTGGAGGTCGACGATTTCCTTTTCTTTCGACTGCTTCACCAGATTCGACATCGTAGCCTGGTTGGCTTCGTATTCCTGCAGCTTGGTTTGATACTCCTTGGCCATGTTCTGGAGCTGGGTCTGGAGTTCACCGTAGTACTTCTCCAAGTCCTTTTCAGCCTTGGCCTTATCGGGCATGGCATCGAGAACTTCAGCCGTGTTGACATGAGCAATCTTCACTTGGGCCTGAGCCACTCCGCTCATCACGAAGAGGGCGACACCCAAAAACAAAACTTTGAATACTCTTTTCATTTTATTGACTTTTAATAATTTAACTCTAAATTATCTAACATTTGAGCCGCAAAGATACAAATAATTTGCGTTCATCCGTCTAACAATCCTTTATTTCTTGGGTTTAACGGTTTTCGAGCTGTTGTTACCCTTGTTGTTATTGGAAACGCCACCGCCAGTGCCACCCATGTTGCCTTGCGAAGCCTTACGACGGTCTTCACGGCGCACGGTTTGCATTACATTGCCGAGTTGGTCAAGCACCTCGTCGCTGACGTCGTTCCTGTCGTTGGCATAGAGGATGGAAGTCCCAGAAGCTAAATCAAGGATAAAGGCATAATTCTTGGTTTGGGCCACTTCCTTCATGGCGGTGTAAACCTTCTCTTGGATGGGTTGAATTAACTCAGTACGTTTTTGATAGAGTTGGCCTTCGGCACCAAAGTACTGCATCTGCAAGTTCTTGGCTTCCTGTTCCTTGTCGACGATGGCTTGCTCACGGGCGCGCTTTTGATCCTCGGAAAGGAGCAACATCTCGGTCTGATACTTGCTATACATCTCCGACACCTTATCGTAAATAGCTTTCACTTCGTTTTGCCATTTCGACGAAAGGGCGTTCAGTTCTTGCTGGGCGTCGCCGTATTCCGGAATGTTTTCCATGATGTATTCGGAATCGACATACACAATCTTTTGTCCACCGCCAAGCTGCGCATTGGCAGTCATGATGCCGCCACAAACCAAAGCAGCGGTCAAAATCAAGGTTTTAAATGCTTTCATTGTATTATTGTGTTGTTGTTTCTTCTTGCTTTAATCAATAATCGTTCCAAAAACGGATTCAAGATTTAAAATTCAAAATTCAATGATTCAACTTCTAACCATTAACTTATAATTGACAACTCCTTCTCTAGATTGCTTCGTCGTTCCTCCTCGCAATGACGCAAAGCGTGTCCAACTCCTAACTCTTAACTTTAAACTAACCACTGACTCTCAACTCTACACTCTAAACTCTCAACTAGTCAATAGAGCCACCGATAGAGAAGTGGAACTGACTATGGTTGTTGCCCGTGGTGCCGTAGACGTTGTCGAAGCCGTAGCCCCAGTCGAGACCGAGCAAGCCGAACATGGGCAAGTAGATGCGCACGCCGAGACCTGCCGAGCGTTTCACGTCGAAGGGGTTGAAGTTCTTGAACCCGAGCCAGCAGTTACCGGCTTCGAGGAAAGTCAAGACATATATGGTGGCCTGCGGATTCAGCGAGAGCGGATAACGCAATTCCAAAGTGTATTTCGTCATTATATCGCCACCGCTGTTGGCGCCACTGTAGAAATTAGGCGTCAACGAGTTGTTGGCATAACCACGCATACCGACTAGCTCGCGGCTGTCGAACGAATAGTTGCTCAAGCCATCTCCACCAAGGAAGTAGCGGTGGAAAGGTGTGGGGCCGATTTGGCTGTTGTAATGGCCCAAATAGCCGAAGCGCACACGAGTCATCAACACGAGTTTTTCATAGAGTTCTGTGAACCAAGTCGCCTTGAAAGTCCAGCGGTGCATCTCAATCCACTTGTACTTATCGTTATCCGACATGGTCGAGTAGTCCTTGTTGCTAAACAAGGAATACGGCGGCGTGATTTCAAGACCCAGCTGGAACTCGGAGCCGCTACGCGGATAGATGGGCTGGCTGACCGAGTTGCGCGACAGCACGATAGTATAACTGATCAAGTTGAACCTACCGTTGCCATCGCCCACGTTCAAATAGTTAGTGTAATTGTGAAGGCTGTAACGCTTGAAGTTCAAGCCATGATTCAATGCAAAATAGTCATCAGGCCAAGTCAAGCGGCGGCCAAATCCAACGCTGGCACCCGTAATGTGGAAGTAGCCGTAATCGTCATCTTTCCTTTCCTTGTTGTTGGAATAGAACGATTGGTAAAACGATACCGAGAGTGCGTTGGGCTTGCGGCCTCCCAACCAAGGCTCGGTGAACGAAATGCCATATTGGATGAAGTAACGGCCCAAGGTAGTCACATTCAGCGAGAGCTTCTGTCCATCACCCATCGGCAAAGGCCTCCAGGCTTTTTTGTTGAAGAGGTTGCGCATCGAGAAGTTGGAGAACTGCAAGCCAGCTTCCAGCATCAGGTAGCCCGCGGCGAAACCAGCCGAGAAGCGGATTTGGTCAGCGGCAGCTTCCTCTACGGAGTAGTTGATGTCGACGGTGTTGTCGGAAGGATTGGGTTGCACGTCGGGGTTGATGGACTCCTGGTTGAAGAAGCCGAGGGTGGCTAACTCACGCACGGAACGCACCACGTCGCTACGGCTGAACAGCTGTCCGGGACGGGTGTACAACTCACGCAGCACTACATGGTCGTAAGTCTTGGTATTGCCCGATAGCGTCACGTTGCTGATGCGGGCCTGCTTCCCTTCAGTGATGCGGATTTCCAAGTCGATGGAGTCGTTCTCGACGGACACTTCCACAGGGTCGACGCGGAAGAAGAGGTAGCCATCATCCATATACAACGAACTGATGTCAAGATTGGTCTCGCTATAGTTCAGGTTCTTTTCGAGCAACTCCTTATTATATACGTCGCCTTTCTTGATACCCAGAACGGAGTTGAGGGTCTCGGCGGTATACTTGGTGTTACCCGTCCAAGTGATGTTACGGTAGTGGTATTTGTTGCCTTCCTCGACGACGATGTCGATGCCGAGGTTGGTATTGTCGATACGATATACCGAGTCGCTGATAATGCGTGCGTCACGATAGCCCTTGGCATTGTATTTCTCTATGATATGCTTCTTATCGTCCTCGTAGTTTTTCTCAATGTATTTCGAGCTCTTCATGATGCGGGGGCGGTAGTTGTCGTAGAAATACTCCTCCACGCCGTTGATGGCTCGCATCGGATGCAGAGTGAAAATGTCGGCGATGGTGTTCACAAACAGCGGTCCGATAGGATCCAAGGGGTCGAAATGACCACGTTGCTTGGTCTCCTTCATCGCCGTCAATATCTGGCCCTCTGAAAGATTCTCATTGCCTATCACGTTGATTTTGCCAATCTTCACCTTCTCGCCCTTATTGATGTTGATAACCATGTCGACATAGTTTTCACGGAGCGTATCGGGAATCTGTCGGATGTCGATGTCCACGTTGAGGAAGCCTTTTTCGAAATAGAAATCCTCTATGATGCGTGTGGTCTTGGTCAGCAGGTGCTCGGTGGCAATGTCGCCGCGAGAAAGATTAATCTTGTTGCGAATGTCGTCGGCCTCGCTTTTTTTGATGCCCTTGAACGAGAACTTCGACACGCGCGGTTTCTCCTTGATGACGATTTGCAGAAAGACCTTGTCACCCACAAAGTCGGTAGCGTTAATGGCCACGTCCTCAAAAAGCCCTTGTTCCCAGATCTTACGTATGCCGTTCGAGATTTCATCACCCGGGATGGAGATGGTCTCGCCCACCCTCAAATTGGCAATCATGCTCAGCATCGAGCCGTCGACATACTTGGCGCCCTCGACAACGACACCGCCTATCTCATATTTTTTGGGACGGCCGTAATCGATTTCCGAGAGATCGTCGCCGATTTGGATTTGGGCGAAAGCACTGTCTCCGAAGCCAAGGGCCGCCACGAGGAACAGCATTATGGGTAAATATCTCAATCGCATAGGTCTAACAATCATTTTTTGGTCACTTGCTCGCTGGTCTTCCCAAAGCGGCGCTCACGATGCTGATAGTTCAAAATCGCCTCGTAGAGATCGGCCTTGCGAAAGTCGGGCCAATACTTGGGGGTGAAATACAATTCGGAATAAGCCAACTGCCACAGCAGGAAGTTGCTGATGCGCTCCTCGCCGCTGGTGCGGATGAGCAGTTCGGGGTCGGGCATACCCGCCGTGGAGAGGTAGGACGAAATCAGGGTGTCGTTGACAGCATCGGGTTGCAGCTTGCCTTGTGAGACATCCTCTGCCATGCGGCGCATAGCTTGCATGAGGTCCCATCGACCGGAATAGCTCAAGGCCAAGGTCAAGGTCATGCGGGTATTGTGGCTCGTGTCGGCTATAGCTTGCATCAATTGCTTGTAGTTGGCCTCGGGTAGGCTCTTCAAGTCACCGATAGCGTTCAGTTTGATACTGTTTTTGTTCATCGTGCTGACCTCTTTTGTGATGGTCGTGGCCAGCAACGACATCAATCCGCTGACTTCTGCCAAGGGACGGTTCCAGTTCTCGGTGGAGAAAGCATAAAGCGTCAGATATTTGACACCGATTTCTGCCGAAGCCTCCGACACCTCACGCACCGACTGGATGGCGCTTTGGTGACCAAAAAGGCGTTGCTTGCCACGTTCCTTGGCCCAGCGTCCGTTACCGTCCATGATGATGGCGATATGCTGCGGCAGACGCTCGCGGTCGATTTGTTGCATCAATTGGTCTTTCAGTTCCATGGTCAGAATTTGCTAAGGTTACAGCCTCTGCCGTCAGGCAGGTTGAATTTCCAGGTCAGCGAGGCACGCGCCATGCCAAACCAGTCGTTGAATGAAGAATTGCCACGCTGCTGACCAGCCAAGAATCTGCCTGTCGGGTCAGTCAGGTCGTATTTGGTACCGTCTTCGGCAGTATAGATGGCGTGTTCACTGGGATACACCTTGGCGACATCGTCGAGGTAATCGGTGAAAGTTTTCTGCATGCGCCATTCGATGGTAGCGGCCATGTGGCGCGACAGCGAAAACTTCACACCCATGCCAAAAGGTATCGAAACGCCTACAGGACTGGTCTTGCCAAACATCTTGTTGTACCACTTCGCATTAGGGTCCTGGGCCTCAGTGGCATAATCGCTCAGATTAACAAGTTCACCACCCACCGTGGTGTAAACCGTATATTGGAACACCGAAATACCGCCAAAGATATAGGGCGACACATTCTTTTTCGGGTTGCCTGTGTAATACTCAATGAAATTGAACTCCGCCACGAGGCTGAAATCGTTGATGGTGGACGTGAAATTCAGCCCACGCTCGGGACGCCATTTGATGACCTCGTCGGAGGCAGTCACCTTGGCACGCGAATAGTCGAAACGGAAAGTCCAGCGGTTATTGTAATTGTAACGCACAAGGCCACCATATTGCAACTGCGACTGGGCAAAAGGCTTCATCGGGTTGAGGTCACCCATGTAATAACTCACGCCAACATGCGGCCCTATTTCAAGTGTTTTAGGGTCGTTAAATTGGGCTTGAACCTGTAAAAAAACAGCCAAGCAACTCAGTATCAATAAAAAACGAAATCTTCTATACATAATTTGAAACTGCAAAAATACAAATTTTCCAATGAAAACGAAAGAAATCAGTTTCTATTGTCTTTTCCCCACATCAATTTGTTGCGGATGGTGCCGAAGAAATCCTCATTGCGCATCCTGACAAGGTTGAGGCAAAAGCCCGCCTTGCGCACCTCAAGCTGCACGGAAGTATCTAAAGTACAGCTTCTTGAGTCCATGCTGAAAACAAATTTCTTCTCGCGTCCTTCCACCTGGATACGGATGACGCTGTCATCGGGAATGACCACGGGACGCACCGTCAGATTGTGCGTGGCGATGGGGGTGATGACGAAATTTTTCGCATTCGGTGCAATGATAGGGCCACCGGCACTCAACGAATAGGCTGTGGAGCCTGTCGGGGTGGCCAAAAGGATGCCGTCGCCCCAATATGTGTTGAGATAGACATCGTCAACAAACACCTTGATAGCCAACAGACTATGTTCTGGGTTACGGATGACGTTCAACTCGTTGAGGGCATAACGCACGTCGCCAAAAACATTTTGTGGCAACACCAATTCCAAAAGGGTGCGCTGCTCAACGCTGTATTCGCCCGAAAGCACGCTGTCGACAGCTTGCCCGATTTCATTTTTCGAGAGGCTAGAAAGAAAACCCAAGCGCCCCATGTTAATGCCTACTAGAGGCATGCCTGAATCGAGGATGAAAGGCACCGTGTCCAAAATCGTTCCGTCTCCGCCAATGGAGAACATCAGGTTGGCGTTCAGGTCGGCATGTGAATCGAAAACATCGTATTGCACACCTTCGGGGACGTAACCTTTAATCATCTCGGCAAATGGCCGATAAACGGTCATTCCCACTTGGTTTTCAGACAATTTCACAAACAATTGCCGCATATATTCCCCGTTTTCAGGGGCGATGGTTTTTCCAAATAGGGCGATTTTCATATTTCCTCATTTTTTATGAGACGCAAAGCATTGCGTCTCTACAGGCGGACGCATTCGATGCGTCCCTACGATTCGTCTTTGACGGAATCATGGCTTTCATCCGTCATCATTCTCATATAATTCACATAACGCCAATCGGCGATGTCTCCGTTCTCTACGGCAGCCTTCACCGCACAGCCTGGTTCGTGGGTGTGGGTACAGTTGGCGAAACGGCACTCGCTCATTAGGTTGCGCATCTCAGGAAAACGCTGCGCAAGGGTCTCTTTTTCAAGGTCGTACAGCACAAATTCCTTGATACCAGGGGTGTCGACAATCCACGCGCCGAAATCGAGATGATGCATCTCGGCAAAGGTAGTCGTATGCTTGCCTTTTTCATGGACATCCGAAATCTCACCAATGCGGACATTCAACGATGGGTCAAGGGCTTTCACCAAGGCCGACTTACCCACACCAGAATGACCAGAAAACAGGCATATCTTATTCTGCATCAAAGCTTTGAGCTGGTCTATCTGAAAGCCCGTCTTGGCCGACACGCCAAACGAGGTGTAGCCAAGGCTCTGGTAGTATTCCATCAACACGCACATCTCCCCTACCTGCTCATCGGTGTAAAGGTCACATTTGTTAAAAATCAAGGCGGCAGGGATATGATAGGCTTCAGCAGTGACCAAAAAGCGGTCGATGAAGCCTGTGGAAGTGCGTGGCTGGGCGATGGTGGCCACTACGATAGCCAAATCCACGTTGGAAGCAATGATATGCGAGGCCTTGCTCAGATTGACCGACTGGCGGACAATTACATTGTCGCGGGGCTCAATCTTCTTGATGACTCCAGTCTCCTTACCTGGTTCCTGCTCGAACTGGACATTATCTCCGACGGCCACGGGGTTGGTGCTACGCAGCCCATCCAAACGGATTTTGCCCCGCAGACGGCATTCCCACTGTCGTCCCGATTCGTCGAGGACGATGTACCAGCTGCCCGTCGATTTGATAACCTTGCCTAACATTTCTGGTATCTTTTGCCCGGAAGTGCCATTAGCACGCCATCGAATTCCAATGTCAACAGGATGGCCGCAATCTTCGTCGTCGGCAACTCGGTCTTTACGATGATGTCGTCCAAATTGACCATCGTACTGGAGCCGAAACAGTCCATGACTAGTTTCTCCTCCGCCGTAAACTCACGGAACAGCACCGTTTGTTTTTCGGTCTTGGTTTCCGAGTCCCAGCGCATGATATAACGCAGGTTGAGCACACTCTCCATGAGGTGGGCGCGGTTGGTGCGGATGAGGTAGTTGCAGCCTTGGCTGTAGATGTCCATGACGCGGCCAGGATAGGCAAACACATCACGGCTGTAGGAGTTGGCCAAATCAGCCGTAATCAACGAGCCACCTTTCATTGCCGACTCGATAACCACCACAGCATCAGCCATGCCAGCAATGATGCGGTTGCGACGCGGGAAGTTCTCACGGTCGGGCAAGGTGCCGCTCATACATTCGGTGAGAATGCCGCCACCCTGTTCTATCATGTCCGAAGCCAGTTTCTTGTTCGACGCGGGATAAACTTGCTGCATGCCGCTACCCATCACCCCAACAGTAGGGATGCCGTTTTTCACCGAAGCTTTATGGGCGCAAGTATCAACTCCATAGGCCAATCCACTCACGACCAACACATTGTCATCTTTCAAATCTTCCACCAGCTGATTGCAGTTTTCCTTGCCATAGTTGGTGATGTTGCGCGTGCCAACGATAGCCACCACACGGTTGGCGTTGAGATTGGCCTTACCTTTATAGTAGAGCATCATCGGAGCATCGTCACACTGCAGCAAACGGCGCGGATAGTCAGAATCAAGAAAAAACAAAGGCTGGACGCCGTTCTTCTCGACAAAGTCAATCTCTTCCTCAGCCCGTTTCAGGTATTCCTTAGGTTTGCAGATGGCTTCGATGGAAGCCTCTCTCATGCCAGATATCTTCTCCAACGATTTGCGCGTCTGCTTAAAGACCGCCTCGGCACTGCCACAATACTGCACGAATTTCTTGCCGCTGATATCACCGATACCAGGCAACAGCGTCATTGCTATTTCGAATAGGATTCCGTCGGACATGCCTTTATGCTAATCAGATGAATATGAGCTGCACGATAACGTAAATGGGCAAGCACACGACGAGGGAGAACTTGGCCATATAGCCGAAGAATGACGGCATCTTGATGCCTTCCTGCTCGGCGATGGACTTCACCATGAAATTGGGGCCGTTGCCGATATACGTCAAAGCACCAAAGAAAACAGCACCCATTGAGATGGCTTTCAGGAATGGGTCGGAGGCCAAGCCAACGATGTCACCGAAAGGAGCCATGGAGTTGAACACCATAGCGGTAGGCGCATTGTCGAGGAAAGCCGACAGGATACCAGTGCAATAGACATACTGCCATGGCTGGCCGATAAAGGCTTGGATGGTTTCTTTCATCTGTTCGAGGTACATCAAGGCAGGTGTCATCGTGGCGAAAATGCCGACAAAGACACAGGCCACTTCGAGGATAGGCACCCAAGAATAGTTGTTGTCGGTACGGGCCTTCTTCTTCGTGGTCAGCCACGAGCACACAATGATGGCGACAAACACCCACTCGCGCAAAAGTTTCAAATACCACGGAGCATGTTCACCTCCCATAGAGGGGATGTAAGTCTTGTTGATGAACATGGTGCTGGCAATGATGCAAAGCAACCACACGATATTGATGAGACCTGAGAATTGCAGCGACACTTCTTGGGCAACATCGGCTGCGAGGTTTTCCTTAGGCTCTTTGCGGTAAAAATAAGTATCAACCAAGAAATAGACCAGCAGCAGCAAAACGCCAGTAACAAGCCATTCAGGGAACATATTCTGCATCCACCATCCAAAGCTGGCGCCTTTCTGGAACAGCAGGAACAAGGGCGGATCGCCGAGGGGCGACAACAGGCCGCCGCAGTTGGCCACAATGGCGATGAAGAAGAGCACCGTGTGCATCTTGTACTTACGCTGCGAGATGGTCTGCAACACCAAGCGTATCAGCAGCATGGCCGCTCCTGTGGTACCCATGAAGGATGCCAAAAGCCAGCCGATGCCAAGAATGATGGTATTGGTGAGGGGCTTTGCCACAAGGTCACCCTTGATGCAGATGCCGCCAGTGGTAACAAACAGCGCCATCAACAGCAAGATGAAGGGGACATAGTCGAAGACCATTTGGTGAATCAGTTCGTGGCTCATGCCGTGCACACAAAGCCATATAGCCACCGGCACGCCAAGGATAAGAGAGACATAGAGTTTGTGAAGGTTGTGTTCCCACCACTCGCCTACTTTAGGCAACAATGGCAAAACCGCAATGCAAAGTAGCATCACGGCGAAGGGGATTAACATCCATGCAGGGATAAGGTGTTCCATAGTTTATTTGTTGATTGTTGAATTGTTGATCGTTGAATTGTTGATCGTTGATTGTAGAGACGCACCATGGCACGTCTCTACAAGGATTAATCTAATTTTAAGACAGCTAGGAACGCCGACTGCGGCACCTCGACATTGCCGATTTGACGCATGCGTTTCTTACCTGCCTTTTGTTTCTCCAAGAGTTTGCGCTTACGGGACACGTCGCCGCCGTAGCACTTCGCCGTCACGTCCTTACGCACCTGACGCACCGTCTCGCGGGCGATAATCTTCGCTCCGATGGCCGCCTGGATGGCGATGTCGAACTGGTGACGAGGAATCAATTCCTTCAGCTTCTCGCACATGCGACGGCCGAAGTCGTAGGCATGACCACGATGAATCAAGGTGGACAAGGCATCGACGGACTCGCCGTTGAGCATGATGTCGAGTTTCACCAAGTCGGCATCCTGATAGCCGGCGATATGGTAGTCGAAGGAGGCATAGCCCTTCGAGATGGATTTCAGCTTGTCGTAGAAGTCGAAAACGATTTCGCTCAGGGGCATCTGGAAGGTCAGCTCCACGCGGTCGGTGGAGAGATAGACCTGGTTCTTCAGCACGCCTCGGCGGTCGATGCAAAGGGTCATAATGGGACCCGTGAACTCGTTTTTCGATATAATTTGCGCGATGATATACGGCTCCTCGATGTGGTCTATCTTCGTCACCTCGGGAAGGCCGCTGGGGTTGTGTACCTCAATCATCTCGCCGTCGGTCTTGAAGCACTTGAACGACACGTTGGGCACCGTGGTAATGACGTCCATGTCAAACTCACGGTCGAGGCGTTCCTGCACAATCTCCATATGCAAAAGGCCCAAGAAACCGCAGCGGAACCCGAAGCCTAATGCCGCCGACGACTCAGGTTCCCAGACTAAACTAGCATCGTTGAGTTGCAACTTCTCCAATGAAGCACGCAGTTCCTCATAGTCATCCGCATCCACGGGATAGATACCCGCAAACAGCATGGGTTTCACATTCTCGAAGCCCGCCACCGGCTCAGCACAGGGGTTCTCAACATGCGTAATGGTATCACCCACCTTGACCTCCTTCGAGGTCTTGATGCCAGAGATAATGTAACCCACATCGCCAGCAGAAAGCTCATTCTTAGGTACTTGCTTCAGTTGCAACACACCAATTTCGTCAGCATGGTATTCCTTTCCTGTGGCATAGAACTTCACCAAGTCGTTGGTGCGCATGGTGCCGTTCATGATGCGGAAATAAGCGATGATGCCACGGAACGAGTTGAACACCGAGTCAAAAATGAGGGCTTGCAAAGGTGCCTCAGGGTCGCCTTTGGGGCAAGGGATGCGTTCCACGATGGCATCCAACACAGCAGGCACGCCTTCACCCGTGCGGGCACTGACTCGCAGGATCTCACTCGGGTCGCAGCCCAAGAGGTCCACCATCTGGTCTTCCACGATGTCAACCATGGCGCTGTCCATGTCAATCTTGTTCATCACAGGGATGATTTCAAGGTCATGTTCGAGGGCGGAATAAAGGTTGGCAATCGTCTGTGCCTGAATACCTTGCGTAGCATCCACCACAAGCAAGGCACCTTCGCAGGCCGCGATACTGCGCGACACTTCGTAAGAGAAGTCGACGTGACCAGGAGTATCGATAAGATTGAGGGTATATTCCTCGCCTTTGTAGTTGTATTTCATTTGGATGGCGTGGCTCTTGATGGTGATGCCGCGCTCGCGCTCAAGATCCATGTCGTCGAGCACCTGGTCGACGAGTTCCTTGTCGTTAAGCGTATGGGTCAGTTCCAATAGGCGGTCGGCCAAGGTCGATTTACCGTGGTCGATATGCGCAATGATGCAGAAATTTCGGATGTTTTTCATTATGGGCGCAAAAATAGGAAAAAAATCATCACTCCTTGACATTAAATAAAGGATTATCCCTAATTTTGCAGTCTAAAAAGTTGATGACGTATGACACCTGTTTTACCCGACACCTATTCTAAGGAAGAGAAAGAAGAAATCGAGCGACGACACCAGCGCCTCATTGACGCATGGCAAACCCGCAAGGAAGCCCAAGACCTGGAAGCAGTCAATAAGGCATTTTATTTCGCCTGCGAGGCCCACAAAGACCAACGCCGCCGCTCGGGCGAGCCTTACATCTACCACCCCATCGAAGTGGCTACCATCGCCGCCCACGATATAGGATTGGGCCGCACCTCCATCATCTGCGCCTTGCTGCACGACGTGGTGGAAGACACTCAATATACGCTTGACGACATTAAGGAAATGTTCGGTGAGAAGGTGTCGCGCGTGGTGGACGGCCTCACCAAGTTCGATAACCTTGAGGGTGCCGAGAGCGCGCAGGCCGAGAACTTCAAGAAAGTCATATCATCACTCACATACGACATCAGGGTCGTGCTCATCAAGCTCTCCGACCGCCTGCACAATATGCGCACCTTGGACTCAATGCCCAAGCACAAGCAGCTGAAAATCGCCTCCGAGACCACCTATCTCTATGCGCCTCTCGCCTACCGTCTCGGTCTCCACGCCATCCGCATCGAGCTGGAGGACCTGTCGCTGAAATACACTAACCCCACCATCTACAACAACATTCGCAAGCGCATGGACGACGTGCGCGCCAAGCGCATGGGTGAGTTGCGCGACTTCATCGCCCCCATCATGTCGGAACTGGAAAAAGACGACATCAAAGCAAGGGCGGAAATCAAAGAGAGGTCGGTCAACTCGGTATGGAAACGCATGATGGACAAGGAGTTGGCCTTCGAAGACCTGTACGGATCTTTCATCGTCCGCTTCATCACCGACTGTCCAAAAGAGCAGGAACGCATGGAGTGTTGGAGAATCTATGCCGCTTTAACCAACTGCTACCGTCCCTACACCTCAAAACTCAAGGACTGGATTTCGTTCCCGAAAGCCAATGGCTACGAGAGCCTGCACGCCGTGGTAATGGGCCAGACGGGCAACTGGGTGGAGGTGCAGATCCGCAGTCAACGCATGGAAGAAATTGCCGAAAAGGGCTTCGCCGCCTATTGGAAATACAAGACTGACGACGACAAGACGGAAAGCGGCTTCGACGAATGGCTGAAGCGCGCGCAAGACCTCATCAGCAACGAATCAGAAAACGCCATTGAGTTCGTCGACAACTTCAAGCTCGACCTCTTCTCCGACGAAATCCATGTTTTCACGCCACAAGGCAAGATGATTTCGCTGCCCAAAGGCTCCACCGTGCTTGACTTCGCCTACAACATCCACTCGGAAATCGGCGACCACAGCATCGCCGCCAATGTCAACAATCAGCTGACCCAACTCAACCAAGAGCTGCACAACGGCGACCAAGTGGAAATCATCACCTCCGAATCACAGCATCCACAGGAGAAATGGTTCGAGTTCCTCGCCACCGCCACGGCCAAGTCAAGGCTCAAGAACGGCATCAAGGAATACAGGCGCACCTTCCGTGAAGAGGGTGAGCAGAAGTACGAGGAAATCATGCGCAAAATCGACATGGAGCCCTCGAAAGCCAACCGCAGCCAGATAATGAGTTCCGAAGGCCTCACCAGTTCCATCGACTTCTACTACCAAGTGGCCACCGGCAAAATCGACGAACGCGTCATCCGCAGCGTGCTAAAGCCGCAATCCAACGGCAGTTTTGTTCGTTTCCTCTCCTTTGGTTTATTGGGCAACAGCAGCAAGGAAAAGGATGAGACACCGTCCATCACCTCATCGGGCGAGTTCGATTTCAACGTCTCCTCGTGCTGCAACCCCATCCCTGGCGACGACGTCATCGCCTTCAACTTCCCTGGCGAGCCGCTGCAAATCCATAGGAGCAACTGCCCCAAGGCTATACAACTGTCGGCACGATTCGGCAACAACATCGTGAAAGCCAAGTGGCAGCCCAAGAGCGAAATCGCCTTCCTTGCCGACCTGAAAATCACGGCATTGGACACGAAAGGCCTGCTCAACCGCATGACCAACCTGTTGTCGAACGAGATGCAACTCAACCTTCACATGCTCCACATGGAGGCCAAGCAAGATTTGGTGGAGGCCATCATCTCCATCTACGTGCACAACACCAAGGAACTTGACGACTTGATTGCCAAATTGAACAAGCTCAAGGACATACAAAAGGTGGTGAGAAAAAACAGCAATTGAGTCAAAATAATGCTCGTTATTTAGAATTGGTCTGAAAAATTTTCTTATTTTTGCGCCTACATCACGACGAGAAAATGAAAGACTCATTCGACAATACCTATCTGGCAGTCAAGAAGATATTCATCGATTACCTGCAACGGCGGAAGTTGCGCAAGACACCCGAGCGTTTTGCCATCCTCAAGGAGATTTATTCCACCAACGGGCACTTCGACATCGACTCGCTGTACAACCAAATGAAAGACAACAAATACCGCGTCAGTCGGGCCACCTTATATAATACCATAGACCTGCTGTTGGACTGTGGCTTGGTCATCAAGCACCAGTTCGGACATAATTGCGCGCAATATGAACGCTCCTACAAGTTCCGCCAGCACGACCATTTCATCGACCTAGAGACAGAAACCGTCATGGAGTTCTGCGACCCGCGTTTGCTGGAAATCCAACGCTCCATCGAGGAACAACTTGGGGTGGAAATCACGCATCATTCGTTGATATTTTATGGACATAAGAAAAAGTAAAACGGCCCTTCGACAGGCTCAGGGACCTGCAAAGACCAAGGTCGTTGAGCTTGTCGAAACGCCGACAAACAAAGAAATAAACATAATAAAATGAGCAAAATAGATATCCTCTTAGGTCTCCAATGGGGCGACGAGGGCAAAGGCAAGGTCGTCGATGCACTCACCCCGAATTATGACATCGTCTGCCGCTTCCAAGGCGGCCCCAATGCCGGGCATACCATCGAGTTTGGCGGCAGGAAGTTCGTGCTGCACAACATCCCTTCGGGCGTGCTCACGCCAGGTTGCATCAACCTCATCGGCAACGGCGTCATCATCGAGCCACATATATTAAAAGGTGAGATTGAAGGTCTGCGCGAAGCTGG